>TARA_R110000744_G_scaffold14528_1_pt1 | contig 11453 bp, 18 predicted proteins | sample TARA_R110000744 | Tara Oceans TARA_R110000744 (sample SAMEA4398083) | marine metagenome | biome: Polar Biome; feature: [DCM] deep chlorophyll maximum layer (ENVO:01000326); material: water (ENVO:00002006), including particulate matter (ENVO:01000060) such as... | depth 36 m | reverse complement strand
TTAACTTCTCCAGCTACGCCTCCTTTGGCTTTCATTTCCTTGAATATAGCGCTTGCTTTTTTCTGAGCTTCTCTATAAGTTATACCTTCTTCTTTTTTTATCTTAGCAGCTAATTTAGCGTATTCCCCTCTTTTTGTTTTCTTTTTAGCTTCGCCTCCTTCAGCAAAACCAGTTGATGGATCTGTTGGTGTCATATCAGTTTTTTCAGTTTCAGAACAATTAAACTTACGACCTTCTGATCTAGATTGATTAAGTTCTGATAATATATCACAAGGAGTCATTTTTTTACCATTAAAGCTGTATTTCTTTTTACTAGCCATAACGTATTTATTTATAATTCCTTCTCCGCCATCTAATTTTATTTCTCCGCCTTTATTTCTTTTACTAATGGCTTCCTCCATCTCTCTATCAATACCCTCAGAGAAAGAAGGGTTATCATTTACGTCACAAGAAAATTTAACACCGTTGCCGTCTGTTTGATTTAAAAAAGAAGCTATTTGACAAGCTGTCATCTTCTTGCCTTCAAAGTCATGAGTAATTATACTATCCATAACAACATTATTGATAATACCCTCGCCACCTTCTACCTCTATTTGGGTTCCATCAGCGCCTATTTGCATTTTTATACCACCTTTAGCGTGAGAAGGACCTTTTGTTAAACCACCTTTTGATTTCTTTTCCATATTATATTATATCTAAACCTTGTTGATTTAATTGAGCTTTAACATCTTTTAACTCTTCTTCTAAAATACCTATCTTAATAGCTGAAGCTAATTCTTCTGATCTTGTTTTTTGTAACTGCTTTAATGTAAATAAAGTACCAAGTACTATAGATACTACCGTAATACCATTAACGAATGACTTTGAATCTGTTTGGTTATGGGTTATAAAACCTGCTTTTGCTGATGCTGCGTTCATATCTTTTATATATAAAATTTTAGTATACTACGACAAATATAAAAAATATAATTTTATATCGTAATTTTATATATTAAAACTTATCGTAGTGATCTTTCATGTATTGTATAACGTTTATATTGTTTTTTAATATAAAGTTATAAAATTTACGTAATATTGATTTTATATCGTCTATCTTATTTAGTTCTTTCCCTTTTATTATACCTGCTTTCTTTAGTGTTTTATATGAGTGCTTGTACATGATTATTTTATACTCTGAATCAAAGTATTCTTCTTTGTTTTCTTTGTATTCTTCAATTTCATCTTTTATAAAGTTTGTCGAAATTCTTATTATATCTTCTTTTGATAACTTCTTTTCTACTACATTACTGTCTTTATGGTTTTTATATTTTTTATAAATCCCATTTCTGTATTTTATATAAGCATTAATAATGTTTGATATATATATTGGGCTTAAAAACTGATAGTGTTGGTTATCTATTTCTTCGAACTTACCCATTGAAGCCATTTTAAAAGCCTTATCTAACTCTTCAAAAGAAAAGTTTTTAACCTCTGAGCAAAGAGTATTAACTAGTAGTTTTCTTTGAACATCATCTAAAGTTTGTTTAATACCTAAAAACTTGCTCATTGCTATAAGATAAACACCTAGTTTTTGTTTATCATTATTATCAAAGTCTTTGAAAGTTTTAGGTTTATTTATAATGTAATGCAATACTTCTTTTTCGCTACTATTTACAACGTTAGTAGGTATCGTTTGAAGCTCGGTCGATAGCTTGATTAAATTGCTCATTGGTTTTATCAGTTATTGGTTCTGTAGTTTCGTTTAAATAGTCTTCAAATTTATTACCAAATAAAGTCATTGGTCTATAATACTTATGCATGTTTTTATCAGCTAACCACATGGATTTAACTTTTATAACATCATAAAAGTCGTTAGTATTAAAACCTTCTTTTATTTTTTGTCTAATCAAAGATCTAATTTTCTTTCCTTTTAATAAAAAACCCCGTTTACCGTAATTTTGACAATTAGTATTTAAAAAATTAATAACTTCGTCTATTTTAAATTCTATTTCATTAGAATCACTAAGTATATTTTTTTCATACCAATCATCATAAGATAATGGTTTTATATTTAATTCGTATTTGTTTTTTATATAATACGTATTAAACTTTGTAGCAATAGCTTTGATTTCGTTATAATCCATTTATAACATGTTTTTTATATCTTCATTAGAAATCTTATATCCATTTGGATTTCTTTTTAATAATGAATTAGCCTTTTTTCTCCAACTATTCCAATTAAAAAAATCAGAAGGTTCACAGTCTAATAATACACATAATTTAAAAAGAGTTACCATACTAAAACTTTTCCTATTTCCATTTTTAATTTGAGACATATAAGATTTAGCTAATGGTATTTCAAATATTCTAGAAGACTCTTTTAATAACTGTTGAGAATAACAGAAGTTTTTAGGGAAAATAATTTTCCTGTCTTTTTTAGATAATTTAAACTTTATCTTTTCTTTAGGTAAATAATCAAATACTAATTCTTTATTAGTGGTTGAAACTATAAATTCTTTTTCCATGTTAGTCTTGTTTTTTTATGAGATTGTAAAATATTGGGTCTAGTTCTTTTATTCTTTTTTGCATATCTTTCCAGGTTTTTTTGTATGTAGTATTTGAAGATATGTCATGTTTGCTTTTGGTACCAAAATTAGCTACATTTCTAGCGTTTTGTTTTAAAATACCATCTATCTCTTTTCTTATTTTTGGATCTGTCTTATATCCACCTAAATCTTTTTTCTTCATATTTATCGTTTTAGAATTTACAAATCATCCATGTCATTTATTATCATATGACTATGTTTAAAGCTTTTAAATCTTTAAAGTCATTCCAATCTCTATATGAATCTATAGATTTAGAATCTAAAGTAGGCAATGGAGCTTCACCTGCGACGCTAAAAAACCAATCACCTTTCTTGCCGTATCTATTCATATAATCCCATCCTTTTGAATCATAACTAGGTTCACAATTAAACTTATCTGGGACTAAATCTGATCTACTATTAAATGGTTTGTGATAAGAATAAAATTTACCTCTACCTAACTCTCCATCTTGTATGTTTCTAGCCACAGCTACGCAATTAAAATCAGTTTCTGGTAAAGCTATTTGAAGAGACCTAGTTAATACGCCTGTAGATATTACACTCCACATTGTTTTAGGTTTATCTATATTCTTAAATAAATTATGAAAACATGTTACAGCACCAGCTATTACGTCAGGGTGCTGTAAACCTAAAGGTATAAAAGCTGCTCCAGTCTGTTCTGCATATATTTTCGCTATTCTATTAGCGTTTGGCATAGCAGCTATTCTAACGAATATTGGTTTAGCACCATATTCAATACATAAAGTTTGATGTGGACTAGGCTCTTTAGAAGAAGGCATTATTAAAGTTAAGTTTTTATTATATTTCTTGCATAAATAAGATAAGCTTATACCAGCAAATCCTCTTCTAGGTTGTACGTATACTAATTCTTTATTAGGTAAATTTTTAACTAAAAACTCTCCCATTCTAGCTTTAGCTCCTACTGGATTTGATTCAGATTCGTCTATAACATTAAAACCATTTACTTCCTTTATTGTAAAATCATCAAATGAAGATTTAAAGTCTTTAGTGACTTCTAAATAGTCTTTAAGTGTTTTATCGTAATCGTTAAAGAAAACATCTTTATTGTAGTTTCCGGCTTGTTTGTTTAAAAACATATTATTTAGAGTTTTTCTTATTTATAGATTTAACGAATTCATAATACTTGTTTTCACCATATATTTCTTTTAATATTGAAGAATTTTTATATTCGACATTATTGTTTTGTAAAATATGATGTTTAGATTGATATTCATTAAAATACCTAACAACATCACACAATCTAGAATCTTCTACACTATATGGAGTTGAGTTATAACGATCAGTTAAGAATTGAATACAAGCGCTTTCATATTCTAAATTAGAAACTTTCTTGCTCTTACTAAATATTAGGTTTATGCATCTTTTAGCATTAGTACCTGCATATATCATTGAGTTTGGATTTATTAATTCTGGATGATACTCTGATATATCTGCCATTGTAGCGGATAGAACAAAAGACTGTCTTTTAAATCCCTTACTAACAAGTATGTCATTACAGAAATCAACACACTCTATTATATCTCTTCTCTTCTCTGTTATAAAGTTGTATAAATTAATCATTAGGTCTTCAGACTCAGTAAGTATAAAGTGCTTTAAATGACCATTATTTAAATGCTTATATGATATTTGAGGTAACAAATAACCCTTGCTATCGGTATAAGGACCTCTGTGTTTACTTAAAGACTTTAGCCAAGAAGTTATAGATGTGTCGTTTAATAGCATCCTTTCTACTAACCAACAATTTCCAAAACCATGACTTCCAAAAGGTAATGTAGATTTAGGTTTATAATTAATACCTGATCCTGTTAGTCTAAATAAATAGTATAACATAATCCAATTAGATGTAGGCATCTTGTCTAACTTATTAAACCATTTTCCATTTTTCTTTGGATCATTATCTTTTTGTTTAATAGCTTCAATAAAAGAACTAAAAGCAGCATACCTCCTATCAAGCATATCATATATCCTAACGTTAAATACCAAGTCATCGTTTACTTTTTCTTTTAATTGATCTTCGGTTATACCGTCTGGGTTAAACTCGAAATAATATCTTTGCATTAAATTGCTCTTAACGTTATAATCGTCTATAGCTTTTAACACGTCTTCGTTTATATTAAATACCTTTTGATTCTCCATTTAAAATAATGTTAAGTTGTTTTTATCTTTTTTAATTATAAAATCAAACATATAAGATGAAGGAGCCAAATGAACGCTTTGCTTAGCTTCCATGTTTTTAAAATCTAACTCTTGATCATTATTAGTTAATGAATTCCACTCTAAAAGCTCTATACGCAACCTTAAACACATTTTATGCAGTTCGTTGTTTATATACCTAGAAATATCTGTTCTTTCTCTCCAAGAGCCCCAAAATGGCTTGTTGTCATAATAACCAGTCTTAGGTATTTTTCTTGTTTCATTCTCTATAGGAAGTAGTTTAACTATTTCAAAACTTATGTTAGAGCTTTCAAGAGCTTTAATTTGTGATTCAAGTTCTGAAATTAATCTATCACATTGTAGTGTTCTTTCATCTTCTTTATAAAGTCTACAGATGTGATGCCTTACATCTATATTACCAGCGTACAACCTTATTAAGTTTTGATGTGGTTTTATGTGATTAATAAGGCCTTCTTTAAGTATACCATTTAATGTTTTACCATCCATTCTTTTTATATCATATCCTGAATTGTAAACTGATATTGTATGACTATCACCTAAAACTAGTTTATTTGAATTATTAATAGAAGGTAAAACATTTATTTTTAAACTAGGTATATTATAATTGTCACCTAATAAGTGTTTAGATATTTTTCGTTTCTCTATAAGTTCATTGTAGTTCGGAGTGAAATCACCCCAAAAGAAGATAGAGCCTTTGAAGTTATTTAATTGAGCTAGCTTTTTGATCAGTTTGTCTGAAACTCCACCGAATAAATTCCATACACCTTCTTTAAAATTAACACCTTCGTTTATGTAAATAACATCGTATTCATTCCAATTAAAAGAATCATTTATTACCTCTACATCGTCATGTTTCGCTTGTAACATTGATAAATAAACATGCGTCCAACCAGCGTTATGAGAACTCATTCTTACGCTTGGGTTTTGAAGTATTCCTACTAAACCTACTTTCATTTTTTTTGGTTTTAAAAAAAACGTTAAAACTAAAACTATTCATGTGGCTATTGAATAATTAAAGTCTTAACGTCTTAATGATTAATACTGTAATTCTATTCTTTTTTTATCAAAAAATATCTCAGCTGAATAAGGATATACACTCATTCCCCCGGTTGTATCGCCATCGAAAACTGCCTTTTCAAATACTACTGTGAATTCAGATAAATCATATTCTTGATCTACGTCAGTTAATTCATCAGATTTGTCAGCATAATATTCTATAAAAGCTATACCTATTATTTTATAAGCTGTCATCGTTAAATCTTTAATGCCATAAGATCTAGCGTCAAGGTCTATAGCATATTCAATATTTAAACTCATTGTAACTTGTTCAATAGCTTTATCCTTTAAAGATGAAGTGTTATTTTTTATAAAATCTGTCTCATCATATACGCTAACATAAGTTGGGTCTATTTGAATTTTAAATTCCATGTTTTTTATCATAGTTTGTAATTTTTAATGTTAGTGTAAATATAAACAATATTTGTTTACGAAAAAATAAACAGTTTATTATTTAAAAACCATTGACACACCTCTTATAGTCCGTAGACGTTAGTATCGTATCTTTAGCGGCAGGTGGTTAACCTGGGCGTTCTCACAATTTAAACGTAACTCTCGAGTGGTATTTCAAGTCTGGCTTTCAGAGCTCACCCATAATAATAGCTCATTTCGTCAATGAGATTTATTATAGTGCCCTATTCCACATTCATCTAGCGATGTGCTTCACAGCCTCCCACTTATCCTATACATAATTACGTCAACCCATATAGATCATTTGGTTGTCAAACCAATTCCATCGTCTCGACCTTGACTAGCAGTAAACTAAACTGCGCGTTTCTTTAAAAAAGCTATATCACCCGTCGATGACTCCACAATCAGTAGGGGTTTTTGAGATTCCGCGTATGCTCTACTTCCACCATGCCTAAGCTGCGTGGTTCCTAAATCTGCAAAGTGTTTTAGCTTTTATTATAAACGAATTAGTTTAACGAGATTTCGCTCGGTAATATTATTTTAACAATCTTTTACCATTAGATCAACCCAATTCTTGAAGCGCTGTGGGTGAATATTGTTTTTCCAAGATTCTATTTGCAAAGATGAAGGAGCTTTTAAGTAGTCTATACGACCTTCAAACCAGTTCATAAATACTTTTACTTGATCTTCAAGTGGAAGATTATTTACTAATTTAAAATACCTTCTACCGAATCTATCACCATGTTCTATGTAAGTTGCTTTGACGATAGGATCGTTAATTTCAGGATCGTAAACTACATTAACTTCTACTACTTTACTTAATCCTAATGCATTTAATTTAGCATCAACTAAATCTGCAGCTTGATTTACTTTTTCGCGATAGCTCATCTTTTAAATACCTGGTTATGTATTCCCAGGATTTTCGTTTGGTTAAACTTGATTTGTATACTACTAATATACACATTTATTGTTTACAAAAAAATAAACTAACAGTTATTTTTAATTATTTATAATATTGTGTTTTTAGAATACGATTTTTTCATATACTTCCACTTGTTATAGTTCTCGTCTATTAATCTATCCGCGTAATACATAGCTTTATGTTTATTGCTTTTACAATCAAACCATAAAACACCAATGTCTGTTGATTCTACAAAGTTACTTGTATACACTTTATAAGGGAATCCATACTTTTCAAATATAGTTATTACTTTTTGTTGCTTACTTGATTTAACGAAAGCACAATCAGTTAGCCACATATACATGTCGTTACCTAACACTTTATAAACTTCCATCATTAAATCTCTTACTTTGCATATAATAGCCCAATAAAAAGGAGAATATTTACTGCTATAATCATTATCAAAAGATCTTACTAATTTTTTACCTTTTACATACTCCTGTATTGAAGGAGTTTTATTTAAAGCACCTATAGAAACTAATAAGCCTTTTTTTAAACCTGATTCTATTCCCTTATCGTATAACTCTTTATCTATGAAACCTAATAGATACGCGGTCCTCCAGTAACAAGAGTTTAAGTCTAAGCAACAAATAGGTTTATTATGATAATTATCTATGGCTATAGGATTAAACATCTGTATGTTTGGCTTTTCTTTAACCTCAATAATACCATGTTTTTCTATATACTTGTCTATTTGATTTCTAACTGATGTAACAAAGTAAGCTCCGTCTATTTTACTTTTTAGATTTGCCCCAAAGAAACGGTATCTAATTCCATCATCAAACTCAACTAGTCTAGACATGCCAGAAGAAGTAACTTTAAAATCTGATTTTTGATCTATGTGAGTTTGTAAGAATTTATTATAACTCTTTAGACTTCCTCCTCTAATTGTTTTTACTATTTTTTTAGACATAAGTTAATTTAATAAATCTTTATTTTTATCGTAATTTTTTATAACGCTTTTCATCATTCTATCTATTGCGCTTTCTTTTTTAACATGCTTATGTATAATTTTTTTAGTGTATTCCATTTTAGGTAAAATTTTCACAAACTCTTTTAATAAATTAATAATATCGTTTTTATCGTAATTTATTTGTTGATGAAGAACCCTAAGGTTAAATTTATCAAACTGTAAATATTTATATTTATCATACAACAACTCCTCTGGCTTTAATAGGACTAATTTACTGCTAATTAGTTCTCCTCTAAAGTCACCCCATTTATTTTTCTTAGAAATATCAATTAGTTCATTTATAAAATCATAATCATTTTCTAGTTTTAATAAAGATAAAAGCTGTTGTTTGCTCATTAAACCTAGACTTATTAGATCTTCTATTTCATATTTTTCTTTTTCTTCTTCCATATTACTCTTCTTTTAATATTCCTTTATCTAATCCCCACTGTATTACATTACTTGCTAATTCACCTCTTTCTGGATACGTAGCTTGATCAAATACAATAGTATTAGTATATACATGGATTATTTCATAACGAGTCTCAGGTTCACCGTATTTAGGGTAAAAATCATAACTATTAATTTTAAAACCAGATTCTTCTTCTACTTTAAATAAAGCTTTTTCAAGCTGTAAATTAAAATAATGAACAGTAATAGTTTTACTATTTTTTCTACCAAATGTATTTTCTTTTTCCATATACATATAAAAAAAAAGGGGGAAATTAATCCCCCATTATTTATTTAGATAGTTACTAATTTTGATTTCTTTTCAGTGGCATAGTTACTTAAGTAATCAAAAGCTTCTTTGTTAGCTTTATAACCTCTACCAACCATAAGGTTATTAATATCCTTAACCTTTGTGTCTTTATGATTAGTAAAGTAAGTAACGCCATTAAACAAACCCCAAATACTATCACCTTTAGCGTTTAACTCGTGGACTATAGAATTATTATAACTAACTAATTTATTAGTCATTCTAGTAGAGATCTTAGACTTATCGCCACCTTGAGCTGATATTGCTTTGTATGCGTCCTTCATTATAATCTTCTTAAGAGTTTCTTTAACGTGAGGTGTAGACTTAATTTCACTCATAATTTTATAAGTGTCCATAATCATCTTTTCACCCATCATAGCGTTCTTAAATTCAGTAGCAACTAAAGCTAGTTTTTCTGAAGCCGTAGCAGTATGACGGATTTTAGTTAAATCTTTCATTGCCATATGAAACATATTAGAACAAGACACAACAGTATTAGTAGCACCAAAACCTATACAGTTTCTGTTATTGTGTCCATTAAGAGTTGTAATGTTTCTTTTTAAAACTTCATCATTAACGTAACCGTCTGGCAAAGCTAGTTGATAAAAAACTTTATCTCCTTTTTTACCTAAAGTTCCACCAGAAATTTCTTTTGAAGCAAACTCTCCTCCAAATTCATTTTGAATAGTAACTAGTATTGAAGCTAACTCCTCGTTTTGCATAACAGTATACCTATCACCTACAGAGCAAAAGAATTGACCTGTATCATCTCTATGTAAGTTGTATGAGGACGTGTTGATTTTCTCACCATTGATAATTGAAAAAGCCGGGTACTTAGAAACAGTGAAATTAGTTTCTGTTGAATTTAATACTTCTTGAACATTAATCATCTTGTAATTACCTGAGTATGTATTATCAGGATTTTAGTTAGGTTAAACTTGATTTGTATACTACAAATGTAACCTAAAAATTGTTTACAAAAAAATAAACTAGTAACTATTTTATAAATTACTTATTTAGAAATTAGAAAGGCAAACCTTCTTGCTCTAAAGGCTCTACTTTATTATTAGTAGTGTTATTAGATTCTAACTCATACTTATAAACAACAACATTAGTATAATACTTACCTTTATACTCATTACCCTTAAGATCAAACAATACATTTAAAGTATCTCCTACTTGCACTTCACTTACTATACCGTCAGCTATTTTTTTAAAAGCTTCGAACTTTATAAACTGATTGTATTCTCCACCAGTTTCTATTACTACGTCTATTTTTCTAAAGTCGTTTTTAAATTCTTGTAACTGACCTACCTCTACAACTTTACCTTTTAATTCGTATCCCATGTTTTTTTTTAATTTATACTTATTTATTTGTTTTTAATTTAGTGCGCCTGGTAGGATTCGAACCTACGACCGCCTCCTTAGAAGGGAGGTGCTCTATCCAGCTGAGCTACAAGCGCAAGTAGTAAAGGAAAGAGAGAAACTAAGGTTTACTGAACCAACTATCTATCCCTTACCTTTCCACAACAAGCGAATTTTATTCAAGAATTAGAATGTTTATTTTAACTTTTTTTATAATTTCTTCATTCTCAGGATCAGTATGTTTAAAATCTTTAAACAAGTGTTCTGTTAAATTAGCTTCTATAATATGTTTTTTTTCATCATACTCTGACCACCAATCTTCTACAGATAAATCTTCATCAATTATTTCTTTATAGTCTGGAGTTTCATATCCTCCTATTATAACTTCTTTAACATTAAAATCTTTAGGGACGAAATTTGGTAATATAAATTCACCTAATGGTTCAGAACCGTCTTCATTAGAAACATACAATGTAGCCTCATAACCGTCAAAATCTACATGCTGAATGTAAATGTCAATTGATAAATCATTTTTTGATAAAAATCCCATATTATCTCTATTTTAAAGTTGATAAATTATTTAATTGTTCTACTCTAGCCGGTATAACAAATACTTTATTACAAGTATCACAACATTCACCTTTAGCGTATGGCCAAGCATTGTGACCAAAAACAAGCCTACTAGTTAAATTAGATATATCTGACGTGTCTACTATTTGCCCGTCACATATAGTACAAACATTATTTCCAGACCTATTAGATTTAACCATTTCACAAGTTAGATAAATTAATTCCTTATCTAATGTAGTTCTAGTACCTGATTCTTGTAATAAGAATTCAAGTTGATTATCATCTAGGCCATTAATAAACTCGGCCATATTTTTAATTTTACCTTTCATAATTAATTGGTTTACTTAGCTGTTAGTTAATATTAATTATCTAATGATTCAGCAAACTCTATCATGCTTTTTAAGTCTTTCATTTCTTTATCGGTAGTAATATTTTTACCATTGTGATCAAACTTCATCGACCCTAACATAAATAAACCTCCATCAATAGTAACTTGTAAAACATATCCATCTTTTGTTGTTTTCAATCTACTAGATGTGAGTTGATTGTCGTACTTGTTATAGTTCTTTTTATTTCCTTTACTTTACCCATACCTCTTTG
>TARA_R110000744_G_scaffold46571_7_pt1 | contig 11475 bp, 14 predicted proteins | sample TARA_R110000744 | Tara Oceans TARA_R110000744 (sample SAMEA4398083) | marine metagenome | biome: Polar Biome; feature: [DCM] deep chlorophyll maximum layer (ENVO:01000326); material: water (ENVO:00002006), including particulate matter (ENVO:01000060) such as... | depth 36 m | reverse complement strand
CTTTTTTGGATTCATTATTTCATCTTGTGTATAAAGTTTTGGTGGTTCTTCTTGTGATGGTTCTTGGTATGGTGCTTGCTCTAAGAACTCCTTTTGTTGTTGAAAGAAATGATCTAAGGGCCCTTCTTCTACTAGCTCATCTTCATCTAACGCTCGTTCTAAGTTCAATATGTATTGTTCTAAATGAAATATGTGTTCTAACATATTTTTTTCTTTTTTGTTTGCATCACTTAACATATTAATAAGTTTAGATATATTTTTATTTTTGTTCATAACATTTCTCCTATAGCTCTATTTTTAATAAAGGCTTCTCAATAAGCATGTCCTTAAGTTTTGTATTATCTATAACAACCTTAGTCCCACCTATTATAATTTTTTTCTTAGGATCTTCTGTTTCTTGAATATCATATAAATAAAATGTTGTCGCCCACATAGATGTTCTAATTATTCTTGCAGGTTTTCCATCTAGATAAACTATATCATCATCGTTATAATCGTTGCCTATAAAAACTAACATACCAGCAACAAAATTTTCTATAGTAGATTTAAAAAGTATAGCTACAAATGCTATTACGAAAACCCAAGCATATTCACCAACTAGAGCACCAACATCACTATTTAAGGCATCCTCTAAAAGTTCTTGTTCATTCAATGTCTTTCTCGGTTTGACATTCCGATATGATATCTTGTATTTTTTTTCTCACACCCTCTATGTCGTTTTTTATATCTGACTCCCATATACGAAGCAGTTTGAAACCATTACTCTTTGCTAACCAGTTTTTCAAATAATCGTTTTGCTTATTCTTCAACTGCATGAGGTTTCTTTTTGAACGGGACTCTTTTATGAACTCTTCATTACCGTGCCAGTAATCACCATCAACCTCTATCAGTATAGGGTAATCATCCAACGCAATATCATAGTGTTTCCAAGAACGTTTGAACGGTAATGACTTCTCAATCTCAAACGGTATTCCCATCTCAACTAATAGGTCTTGTGTTAATTGTTCTGGCTCGGTACGTTTGGTGTGTTTTCTACTTCGTTTGGGTTTGGAAGACGTAGCATCTGCTCGTTTCTTCCGCAACTTCTTAATGCGAATATTGCTTAATTTTTTAGGCTCCAACTTTTTTCATTTCATCTACTACTCTTTTCACTTCAATTAGTCTTTCCTTCAACATCTCCATTTCTAGTTGTTGGTTTTGAGCAAACGTTCTATACTCTCCCATCAACTTTTCTGTGGACACGATACGTTTATGTATAGCAAGCAATACCTGTGATGGTTCTGCTTCCTCAGCCATTTTTATTTGTTCACCTGTTATAATGTTGCCACTCATAGCTCACCTTCTTTTCTATCGTCTAACATTTTGTTTAGATAATCAATAGCGTTGTTGATTAATGGATTTTCTTTTTTATTATTTTTTTGTTTAGTATTCTTGACGGTTTTTATTTTTGAATCCACCTTGATTTCATCCACCTCTATATCGTCAGACATTTTTGCAACCACTGTCAGCAACTTTTGTGTCGTTACGTGTGATGCAGCCTGTAACCCCTCTAGTGATTGTAAAACATCAAACACATATTTTGGATTTACTTTAGATGATAAATTTGGATCAGCCAAAAGTATTGATATATTTTTCTCGTATTCATCTATCGTTGACTTGAGCATATGTGATTCACCTAGCGCAGATAGGAATGGTTCGACAAGTTTTTTATTCTTGTTCATCTTCGACCTCTAACGTAACTAGAGTAATCTTGCCGATACCACCTTCATCATTTTTTTGAAAATCAATATCATAATACGACAACAACTTTAGCAGATCTTTATTACACTCTTCATAAAGATAATACAACATACGAGCAAACGTATCATTATTAGCTGAATTAGTTAGCACTTCATTTATAACAACCCATTGCTTAAATATTGGATCATCTATTAAATCAACAGTAGATGCTGTTGCGTCTAGTTTTCTTCGCAAACCAAGGGCGGCTGTTCTTAACTTTTCTTGTATAAATCCTACTCGCATTTCCAACGACTTATCATTGATGCCTATTAGTTTTTCATCTTCGACTATTTCACTCATACAACCACTTCCTTTCGATATAATAAAATGGGGTTAGTTATATATAATAAAGAATTGTGTTGGCGTAAAAACATTTATACGGGAGCGTGCCAACTCTACTTATATATAACTAACCCTTTTATTTTATAGACTACTATTTTCTTCTTTGAAAAAAAATCTCTGTTCTTCTTTATCGTATTCCATAGGCTTTATGTGATCTTGATCAGCCACACCTACACCGTCATCATCAATAACACCATCCTCTAATAGTTTTTCGGCTAGCACATGTATGTGAAGCGGTATGAAAAAGTCTTTGTCGTTTGGGTTGACAACAACTGTTCTCATTTCTTTTTCTTCACTTTGATGATAAGGATTTAACAAACTATCAACTCCGGATGATGTAGATATGAGATTATGTAGTGTGCATATATTCATGGTGACACAAACTATCTTACCACCAAATACATTTCTCAGTGTCTTTGCTATCCTCATTCTATTTACATATGCCTGTAATAAATTCTCATCTGTAAAACCAACTATTGCTTTTTCCTCGTTGTTTAGTTGTACAGTGTATAAAGTATTCCCCATCACATTACCAATAAAAGATAGATTGAATCCATTATCAAACATTTGATTGTAGATAATTTTAGCAGCGAGCATGCCCGGCTTTTCTATTATTGTTTCTCTGTCTATTTTCGACTCATCCTTATACATAGCAATCCTCCTTACCATATAAATATCAACTAGAAACCTCTTTGTATAGTTTAAGTATATCTTCCTCACACATAAAGCTATATTTATCCCACGACAAAGACCTACCAAATGTATCAGCATCTAGTTTCACCATAACAACTCTGCCTGGCAAAAGTTCTGGTTGGATGTAAACGAGTTTGTTATGCCATATTCTAAAACTGGTACCATCATCTAATCTTACATTAGCGTATGGTTTACCTTTTTTAGTCTTGAGCAACTCTACTGACCGGATTATAGACCAAAAATGCTTCTTAACTTGGTTGTCTTCGTCAAAATCACTTATGTGAGTGATGTTCATTTCATTAACACAGGTTTTTAACGCTTCTTGTCGTTCTTTGTCTTCATTGATACGAAAACCAACGTTTTCCACCTCAAAATTGATTATTTCCACCTCAGTATACTCTGTTTCAGTGTCAATATCAAATAATGAGATTATTTGTTCCAAATGCTCTTTGCCAAACAGGTTTTCCAGTTTTGTATCTGCTTCGCCGGTTACTTTCTCCATCATTTGACGAAACTTTTTCTTTGGAGCAGTAGAAAGTTGTGAAACCACTTCTATGATGTCAACCAAAGCTTTTCTACTCACCGTAACACCACTTCCGTTGATTGGAATACCATCAAACAGACCTAGTGTTGTAAATAACTGCATACCCTTGTATGGTATCATCTTTTTATAAATATTGTCAACCATAAATTCTTGAAACGTCAACCAACCACCACTAGGACGGTTCTTCAACACCTTATTAATGACAGAATCACCAATACCCTTCACACTCTTAACGCCGATTGTGATGTCGTTCCCTACAACCTTGTAATCCTTTGCAAACGTATTAATATCACCTAACGATATGGTTGGATCTTTAAGGAGCTTACGAGCCATTGTGAGAGTTATAGCGAGATTGTCTTTATCAGAAACATGATGATTAAACATGACCTCAGTAAAACGATCTGGAAACTTTGCCTTCATGTAGGCGGTCCAGTATGCCAACTGCGAGTAACAAATAGCATGACTCTTATTGAATAGATATCCAGCACCTTCGATAATCTTATCTGCAACCTTATGGGTTTCTTCAGCAGACAATGCCATCAGTTCTGGATTTGAATACAAGTGTTCCTCAAGATATTTGTAGCAAGCATCCTTATCGTTTGATTCTGCCATACGACGCATCAAGTCAGCTTTACCAAAATCCAAACCCAACTTGTTGAACATCTGAATGAACTGCTCTTGGTAAATCATAATGTATTCGGTTGGTGCTAGTATCTCTTCAAACAATGGGTGAATATCATTTACAGATTTCTCATCACCGTTTCTCCGGTTCAAAAACTTCTCTAACGATCCCATCTTAATAACGCCCGGCCTATATATAGCGTTCACTGCGGCAAGGTCATTTAGGTTCTGTGGTTTTACTTTCGTAAGACATCTAGTGATATTACTACCACCAAACTGAAATATTCCTTGTGTCTCTCCCTCTTGTAGAAGTTTGTATGCTTGATCGTAATGTACTTGTTCGTCTGGTGTTAGTACCTCGCGTTCCATAGGTAGAGCATAGAGTTCATCTAGTGACATACCTACTTGATCCATAATGGTCTTCAACACTGACAACGTAGAGATACCCAAAATATCAATCTTCAAAAACTTCATCTTGGTTAGCTCTTCTACTTGCCACTCTGTGATGATACCCTCGTCTTTACTACGGCGAAGTGGCATCAACTCATGTAATGGTTGACTACTAATAATAGTTCCACCACCGGCAATAGTTACGTTTCTTACGTTTCCCATAACTGTATCTAGAATGTGAACAATGCTATGACGCTTCTCTTCATCCAACGTAGTAAGAAACTCTCTAACATCTTTATTACTCGCTACGATATCTGTGAACGATGTCATATCTTTGTTGAGAGATACATGACCACTAATAGTTTTCGCAATCCGGTTGGATGTCTTGAAGTCTATTTCATAATGCTTGAAAACTTCTCGCAATAATGTGTTCGCTGTATATCTACTGTAGGCAGCACATGAGGCGATATTAGCAGCACCCCACTTCTTACCTACATAATCTTTTACTTCTTGTCTACGACTGTCTTGAAAGTCATTGTCAATATCTGGTTCTTTGATTCGTTCTGGATTCATAAATCTCTCAAAGAATAAATCATACTTCAAAGGATCTACTCTTGTAATACCGAGCAACCAACAAATCAAACTACCGGCTGCACTTCCTCTGCCGGGCGATTGTACGATATCGTTTCTGTAAGCCCAATCACAAAAATCTCTCGTCAACAAAAAGTAATCTACATAACCCTTGTCAGCAATCAACTCAAGCTCTGTTCTTACTCTCTCAATATATTCATCACTCTTGTCTTCAGCTACTTCGCCGTCTTCGATCTTTTTTATCAGTGCGTCTTTCAATAACTCTACAATATATTGTTTGTTGTTATCATATCCAACAGGAACAGAAAACTTTGGTTCCTTCAATGATTCAACATCAATACGACCGTGACACCTGTTAGCAATCTCTTTGGTTGTCTCAATCGCTTCGTCTAGGTAGGAGTTATCAATACTTTCATCGTGATGGTTCCCATGCCAGAAACTTCGCATATCGTCCTCTGAAGCAATGTAGAGATTTTTACAACTAGTCTCATCATACTTACCATTGGTATTGATATTGAACATAAATCCGTGAACGTCATTATGTTTCTTTTCTGGATAATGAGCATCGTTAGCAAGTATGCACCGGATGTCATAGTTCTTTCTGAACATCTCCACCATCGCAAAGTTATATTCTCTCTGTGCGTGTTGGTCTGGATCTGTTCCATTTCTGAAGTTGAACTTTTCGTGTGGGTGTAGTTCTACGAAATATCTATCCTTACCAAAAATACCATACATCTTATCAAACAGACTACGCATCTTATCTGTCTCACCTCTGAAATAATACTTGGCGTATGGGGATATGATACAAGTAGTTGTTGCTATGATACCTTCGTTATACTGTTGTAATAGGTTTAGGTCAACGCGAGGTTTTCCATAGAACCCTTCCTTGTTTGCCAAGTAGTTCAGACGATAAATATTCTGTAGTCCTTGGTCTGTTTCCGCCAACAAAATAAGATGGGGATTCGCTTGACGAATCTTAATTATTTCTTGTTGTTCTTCTTTGGTTAAACTTTCTTTCTCTTCTTCAGACAAACCTTTTACGTGTCTATCTTCTACGAAGTAAAACTCATTTCCCAAGATAGGCTTTACACCAACTTTATCACAAGCTGTTTGAAACTCATACAAACCAGCACAAGTACCGTGATCGGTAAGTGCTAATGCTTGCTGTCCTATGTCAGCAGCTCGTTTAGCGTTGTCTGCTGGCTTTCCTATCCCATCCAATAAACTATAAGATGAATGACAATGTAGGTGGGTAAAAGTTTCTATCTTCTTATCATAATCTGCTCTCATACAACCTCTTTCTTTAATAATCTCATACCTATAATATAACCATTTGTAGGGTGTTTGTCAACAGTTATGTTTGCTATTCGCTATGTACCCCTTCATAATATGCTACTGTTACCACAGCCTCTTCAAACATTATTATACTTCTTTTTGCGTGTTCAACCCAACGAACATCTTTAGCAACACTCACTCGTTCACAAACTATTTTTTCTATGCCAGCATTTATAATAGCACGAGCACAATCACTGCAGGGAATACCACAAGTCATATACATCGTTGAGCCTTTTGTGCTGACACCGATACGAGCAGCATTGACTATAGCGTTCAACTCAGCATGAGTGAAAAAATAATATTTTTCTGGCCGATTCTGTCGTTCTGGAATATTATCGTTAATACCTCTAGGAAAACTGTTATAACCAGTAGAGAGGATTTCTCCATCTCTACCGACTATAACAGCGCCGATTTTAGTATACTTGTCTTTGCTCTTTGTTTTTACTTCGTGAGCAATGCCTCTGTAATATTCCTTCCAAGTTTTATTTTGTGTCATATTTTTTCTTACACTTCTCACATTTAAATTCTACTGTTACTGTTACTGAACTTGCTTTTTTAGCTTGTTTCAAATCGACTCTGTTTGCATATAACTCTTCTAGTTGTTCTATCAAACAGCTGTCACAGAAACGAATAATCTTTACGCCCATTCATACATCTCTACTCGTACACTTTATTAGTTTTAGAGTCGTATGCCATCTTGCCAGTTTTGATATTCCACAGCTGACCGTCTTTCTCTTGATACTTAGAGTTTTGCCCTAACGTCATATGTCTGGTTATATCCTTTATGTTTTCAAAATCTTCTGCTAACCTTGATAAAGGTCCGTAAAAATATGTGCCCGGCTTTTTATCTGATACCTTTGCGAGCCTCACTTCTAGTTCCACAGTATATGCCCTCCGTTGCTGATTTCTTCTATAACGTTCATGTGTTTTTGTAGCTTCTGTTTTACTCTTCTCTGTTTCTTCTCTATCGTAATGTTTCTGTTCTTTTTCGTTATACTTCCGTCTTACTTCACTATGAATCTTATGATCGTTGATGTTGGTGGTGTCACCTGTTTTATTCAATATACTTGTTACTTTAGACATTCAATTCTCCTAGTTACACTTTGAATAACCGCAATCCATACAAGTGCCGCAACCATTTTCATTTTTGTATGCTCGGTTGCCACACTTGGGACACTTTTCTAACTTGATTACATCTTCATCTTCTAATGGTAAAGATGCCTTATCACTTCCATTTTTTATAAATTTATGTAGTGCTATTGCCACTGCTTGTGCTCGTGTTGTGATTTGATGTCTTCTACCAGCATCTTTATCATGCCAGAAAACTGGGTCGGCAGAAGATTTAATCTTTGAGAGATGATCAATGATAAACTGTGGATCATCTACATTTTTTAGAAGTGCTGATATTAGCACGGCAAGAGCTTTTGTTTCTGGGCTTTCCTCCCCGAAAGAGTTAATGAAAACTTCATATGGTTTTGTTGGTTCATCGTGATAAGGATTTATTGTGATATATAACTTTTCATCTACACCACTAGGGATTTTATAAGTTGTTCCTTGTATCTCTATAGGTCTTCTTAGTCTAGGTATTTTTTTAGCGTCTGGCTTCTTCTCTTCTTTTTCTTTGTCTTTTTCTTTGTCTGTAATCAGCACACCCTCTCTACTACCTTCTCTATATACTGTGATTGATTTCAAACCTTTCTTCCAAGCTTCAAGATAGATTTGAGCAATCGTTTCTTTTGGTGTGTCTTCTGAAAGGTTTACTGTTGATGAAATACTATTGTCAACATATTTTTGTATCACGGCCTGAAGTTTAACTCTGAAACTTGGATCAATATCGTGAGCAGTACGGACGTAATCGGGCAAATTGTGATCATCACCCCATAACTCTTTGATGATGTTCGGAAACGTCTTATACTCCTTGAAAGTTTTCCCATTTTGTTCTCTCACTCTACGGGTGTACGATGTAGCAAAGATAGGTTCGATACCAGATGATACTTGTCCTATGATACTTCCACTACCTACAGGAGCCATTGTCAAAAGAAATGAGTTGCGGATGCCAGTTTCTTTAAAAGTTTTAGATATTTCGGTGGTATCTTCTGTATCTCTCATACTGTAGGAAAACAAAAATCTAGATACAAACTCACTACTAGACAACCACTTCTCTTCATCGTACCAAGGAAACGATCCTTTTTCTTTTGCCAACTCTACAGAGGCAGAGTAAGCACTGTCACGGTAGGTTTTCATAATACTTTCGACTATCATCAGTGCCTCGTTTGAGTCGTACTTAATTCCAAGTCTGATAAGACAATCAGCAAGGCCAGTTATGCCTAATCCGATTCGTCTTTCATTCTTTGCAACTTCATCTTGCTCTGGTAATGCATGCTTGCCATCATTCCAGTCAATACAGTTGTCAAGAAATCTAACAGCAGTTTTTATATCTTTAGAAAAAGAATCATAATCAAAATCTGGTCCACCGTCAAGATTTTCAACATTACTAAAAACATACTTGGCAAGATTCATATGACCCAGCAGACAGTTGGCATACGGACCTAGAAACTGTTCACCACATGGATTTGTTGTGAGTGCTGGATTGACATATGCTAATGCGTCATTTCTTTTGTGATTATCGGCAAAGAAAATTCCAGGCTCAGCGTGGGCATGAGCGTTAGAAATAATTGCATCCCAAACTTCTTTCGCGCTATTCGATTTAGATACTGTAGGCTCAGACGAGTCCACAGGCCATCGTTGTTCATATTCGGTATCATTTTCTAACGCCTCCAAAAACTCATCAGTAAGTTGAATAGATATGTTTGCGTGCTCCACCAACTTATAAAGGTTGTTGTAACCATCACCCTCACCTTCTTTATATTTAATCTCACCTAATATTTTCTTTATGTTGATAAACTCAAGCACATCGGGATGATGTACGTTTATCGTTATCATTAACGCTCCGCGTCTTAGCTTTTGATGTACTGTGTTTGTAGACTGTGACATCAGATCCATAAAACTACAAGCGCCGGGCGATGCACCACCGGAGTTTTTTACTTTAGCACCCTTGGGTCGTAGAATGGAAATGTCTGTACCTACTCCACCCGTTGCTCTATACGTTAATGCTGATTCTTTCAACCATTCGTAAATCCCTTCTATAGAATCTTCTTTGATTGGAATGACGTAACAGTTGGTGCAAGATACTTTTTCTTCTCTACCCAAGGCATACATGATTCTACCGCCGGGGATAAACTTGAAGTCTGAAAGAAGATTATAGAATGTAGCTTTTCTTATTGCTTTTTCGTTTTCATATTCTTCAACACCAAAACTACACGCACTTATAGAAGTTTTTAATAGTTTAGCTCTTTGTTCAAGTAGGGTTCCATAATCACCATCAACATCTGAAACAGCTTTAGCTAGTCTATCCCACAACTCTTCTGGTGTGGATTCACTTGGCAGAAGATACTTGTCAGCCAAAACTCTAGCAGCTAGATCATCTCCACCGTAATACTTTTTTAGTTTTTCTATCTTATTCTTCATTAAAACTTATCCTCTATATGTTTACAAACTACTCTGATTTCTAAAATGCCATCAAATAAAGTTTCGTATTGTTTTCTAGTTGTGATCTCATTCATATGCAAATCGAACATCTGATAATCTAACCCCTTCATCATAGTATATACATCAACAACTGAATCATTATAGGTTCCTATCAGATGGCCGTGCACCTCTAAAAATATCAATGGTTTTATTTCTGTTAGAGTTTTATTTGCTCCGGTTAAAACCTTAAACTCATAACCTTCTACATCAATCTTAATAGCGTCTAATGTTGTAGGTTTACCCATCTCTTCAGCATACTTTTCCACAAACCTATCAATGCTTAGAACTTCTTTCGTCTGTGGTTGGTGAGTTTCTTTGTTAACAATCATGTGGTCATATTCAATATTGTCAAACATCACCAGAAAAGTGCCCGCGTCTGCTTCCAACAAAAACTCTACCTCACCACAATCTGCTCCAACAAAATATGGAAACAGCTTTATTCTATCATGCCACTTATTATGGTTTAAAACATTGACACAAATTTCCATACCGAATGGACTAGGTTCAAAAAGGAATGACTCTTTTGTGTTATCTTTATTTTCATTACACACAAAAACATAAGAGAAAAACCCTACATTACCACCAACATCAAACAGAGTTTTTCTGTTTGCTGATAGTTCTATAAAATTCTTCATCTCATATGCTTGGCCGTTCTTTTCATTCCACTCTGTATTATAGGCGTTTGGCATATCCTTGTATGCTGGTGGTAGTTCTATCTCTATCTTGTCTTGGAGTTTATGTAACATCTATTTTATATTGTCTCCGAATGTAAGATCTTCTCTAGTTCTGATTTATTTCTACTACCAACCATTCTTTTAACTTCTTCACCATCTTCATCATAAAAAATGGTTGTTGGTATTGAACGAACACCTCTACTAGTGGCAATATCTTGACTTTCCTCAACATCAAAAATCTCAAGCGTGTTCTCACCTACTGTATCAATAAGAACAGGTTTGAAATTTTTACAAGGACCACACCACGTTGCTCCAAAATACTCTACTTTACTAATCACCTTCTCTCTCCCATTGATTGTCTGAATTTAGTCTTGCACTAAACAAAAACATATGATCAAATAAACCACCCCATTCTTTAGGGTTTATAATCGAAAGAAACCTATTATCTTTTGATCTTTCATACAAAAAATATATATTATTTTGTGATGGCTCTATTTTTATTTCACTATCTAAAATTATTTTGTTAATATTTACATGTTCTATTAAATTGTTGTATTCTCTTTTTAACTCTTCCATCTTAGCCGATATAGTTTTTTCAACACTACGAACTGATTTACTTTTAAATTCTGTCAGATCAGTTGGACTAATAGAGGGGTCTAAAGTAGAAACACCGTAAGTTTTTAAATGCTTATCAATAGCTACCATATCTGTGTTTATATTACTCATAATACGCTTTTCTGTAGGCCATGTTATCGTCTGCCTCTCCTTAATATATTTCTACACTTCTCTAATTCTTCATCTCTCTCCATTTTATTCATCTGATCTAGTTACATCTTTAGAACTCTGATATCCATCTTTGAAAAACCCCTTACCAAAGGCAATGCCCACCGGAGAATAGCTTCTCCTAGTGTGGACACT
>TARA_R110000744_G_scaffold70322_4_pt1 | contig 11497 bp, 8 predicted proteins | sample TARA_R110000744 | Tara Oceans TARA_R110000744 (sample SAMEA4398083) | marine metagenome | biome: Polar Biome; feature: [DCM] deep chlorophyll maximum layer (ENVO:01000326); material: water (ENVO:00002006), including particulate matter (ENVO:01000060) such as... | depth 36 m | reverse complement strand
ACGCTCTTTATTGTTTTTGGTGCTCTTATCAATATCGCGTTGGATTATACGTTAATCGGCCTGTACGGCCTCGGTCTTGAAGGGGCCGCAATGGCAACTTTAATTGCACAAGTGATCACGTGTATTTTGTGTGTTGGTTATTTTCTAAGGGCTAGCCGGAATATTTTTGTACGTTTAAGTGCGTTTAATGGGCGTATTGCGCTGCGTGTAATGCAGCTAGGCGCCTCTGGCTTAGTGATGTTTATTTATTTTGGTTTCACTTTGTCTATTCATAATACTCAGTTGGCTTCCTATGGCGGCCTGACTCATGTGGCTGCATTTTCTATAGTGGGTTATATCGCGAGTTTGTATTATTTCTTTGCTGAGGGGCTAGCGGGCGGCACACAGCCCCCAGTAAGCTTCTACAATGGCGCAAAGCAGTACCACAAGACGCTTCAAACACTCACCTTAGCCACTTCTGTGATTATCATCTCGGGTATTGCCATGGTTGTTGTGCTTAACCTTTTTCCGACCGTATTTGTAGGTCTGTTTACGCATGAGCAAGGCCTTATGGCAGTTGCCGCTAAAGGTCTGCGTTTACATTTATTCACCTTGTACTTAGATGGGCTGTTTTTCTTAGTTGCGATTTATTTTATTGCAGTCGAAAAAGCGGGGGCTGCGATGTTTGTATCACTGGGAAATATGTTAATTCAGTTACCGTTTCTATGGTTTTTACCGCGACAATTAGGCGTAGAGGGTGTGTGGCTTGCCGTGCCCTTATCAAATGTCGTGTTTGCATGTGCAGTGATACCGATATTCCTTCACAGCATATATAAGGTCAAGCTCAGCTCAGATTTGCAAACGGTGTAGTATGGTGTGACTGCCATCTCCGTACTTTTGAGCAGATGGCAGTACTAACGTGATAATTGGAGTTAGGGTTGAATAATCAGTACATCAGTTTTCAACAAGGTTAAAACGCTTTCGGCTGTGTTGCCTAACATCTTCGCTTTGAGGCCTTTACGGCCAACACTTCCCATAATGACCAACGCCGCTCCCACATCTGATGCAACACTGGGTACCACTTTATCGGCGTAACCTACCTTAATATGTATGTTCTCTTCTGGGATACCTTGGCTGCCAAACATAGACTGTATTTTGGGTATATATTTCTTTTTAGCGTCTTTTAAAGATTTACGCTTATCGATAATTCCTAAATCTTTGAGAACAGGTGACAAGGCGAGGCTAAAACATACGTGGATTGGCATATTGTTCGCGTTGGCTAGCTCTTTTCCCGCATCAATGACTTTTTGATTAAGTGCTTGCTTGGTTTTTTTAGTCGAAGCCATGTCAAGAGTGAGCATGATAGTTTGCTTTTTACGCCATTTCTTTTCAGCGACTAAAAGTAATGGCACATTACCGCTGCGTAATAGTTGCCAGTCAGTAGGTACATAAAACGCGTGTTCGCTACGATGTCCAGTTTTGATTATTAAATCATATTGGTGAGTTGAGCAATGTTTACTGACCCAAGCGGCAATGTCTTTACTCCACACCATTTCGTCAGTTGTTGATACTGGTAATGAAGATTCAGACACGGTTTCATCTAACCAAGCTTGGCTCGCTTGAACGATCTTTTGCTTAGCAGTATCGATGTCACTTTTAGACATGCTTTCATCCAGCACGGACAAGCGTTCGTAACAAAAACCGGCTACGTGAACTGATGCATTAAACTGCTTAGCCATCAATGCAGCATGGGCTAAGGCTTTTTGCGAAGAATCCTTACGATCGGCGATAACTAAAATACGCTTAACATTCACTGGGGAACTCCTTGGTTGTATAAGGCAACTTAAGATTGCTTTATTATCATACTATTTTAATTTTTATATCAAAATATTGTGCTAAAACAAGTTTTTATACGAAAGGGACAAATAAATTCCTTGTTTGAAAGTACACTCATTTCGGATGTAAATTCACGGATAAAACCTCGTAAGCTAAGAAAAAATATAGCGCCCCTATGTCCGAAATCACAAGGGATTTGATGGCATCGACATCAAAAACGCGCTTTACTCCAAATAACCATTAGGTAATAAAAACACCCCAAGTGAGGCAGAAAAAGAATACCACCTCACTAGCCTTATTATACTAAAGTATATAGTCTGTACGCCCTGAAAGTTTGGCACTTGCCAATGATGTAAAGCTCAGGGATAACTAAGGATTATTAATGGCGCAGGCGATTCCTCTTCTTCGTAGTCTATTTAAAAGTCGCAAGCCAGTGTTACTAATAACATCAGTGGCTATTTTGCTCCTACTGGCCAGCGCAGTAGCGGTATTCGAATTGCAATTAAGCCAGTCTGTTACAGATGAGTTAAAAAGCACTCTGTCGGCAACGGGCGAGCAAATCAGTGCTCAGGCTCAAGAGAGCATCAAAAATTATCGCCAAGATTTACGCTTTCTGCATGCGACTCCTCCAATCAGCGGGTTACCCAGAGCATTGGAACATAACGGTGTTGATCCGCTCGACAACACAACATCCGCTCAATGGCGACAACGCTTGGAAATGATCTTTTCTGCTTTTTTAACAAGTAACCCTGAGTACGATCAAATAAGGGTGATAAGCGCTGATAAGACTGCCATGGAGATAGTGAGGGTTGATAGAGTGGCTGGTAGTATTGAAGTCGTGTCACCGGAGCATTTACAAAGTAAACGGACCAGTGAATACGCCCAAAAGAGCTCGGTTTTGTCAGAGGGGGAAATTTACATGTCGCGGATTTCGCTTAACAGAGAGTTTGGCAAACTGGATTATCCATATCGACCTATGTTGCGATTATCACTGCCAATATTTGACGACAGTGGCAACCGCTTTGGATTCCTGATTGTTAACATCAATACCTTGTCGCTGTTTAACTCATTGAGCAACACGGTGAACTCACCAAACTTTCTTATGTTAACTGACAGTGATGGATATTTTCTTATCACTCCCGATGCAAAATATCAGTACAGTCGAGACCTTTCGCCAGAGTTTAACTGGAACTCTGTATTTAGCGTCAAAGAAAATATATCACAGCGCTTTTCACAAATTAGCTATCGCGGCAAAGAAGATGATGTTTTTTATGTATTAGATCAGAAAGTGACTCTCAATGGCGAGATTGATGGTGGCTTTGTTCGAGCCAAGTTGATTGCTCCGGAGCGTTTTGTTAACGCCATCGAAACGTCCAGAAGAACCACGGTTTATGCTTTTTTATTGAGTGTGACAGTTGTCATGCTGATTGTGCTCGCCTTTTTAATCGCAGTGCGAAGAAAAGCAAACAGCTAGCAGACGCTCGTGCGGAGTCAGCTGCAATAGTTAGCGCCTCAAAAGATGCGATTATCAGTGTTGATATGACGGGTAGGGTAAAGAGTTGGAACAAAGCAGCACAGGGGTTGTTTAACTTAACCCCCATAGATGTTATTGGCAAAACGTTGATGGAACTCCAGGTATTTGTTGATGTTAAGTTAGCCGATATTTTTAAACAGCTTACCCACACCCACAGTCAGTTAAGTGCTGAGACTCAGATAGAGAGCAAAGAAGGTTCGACAATGTTTTTAGCGCTTTCATTCTCTCCTATTGCGAATAATGAAGACCTAATCATAGGCGTTGCTATTATTGCTCGAGATGTAACCCAAGAGCGCATTGCAGATGAAAAAATAAAACAGGCTAACGCTAGACTCGAGGAAAAAGTAGCCCTGCGCACAGTGGAATTACAAAAAGCCAGTCGAGTAAAAAGCGCGTTTATTTCTAACATTAGCCATGAAATGCGAACGCCCCTTAACGGGATCATAGGTACATTAAACTTGGTGAAACGTGAACACTTATCCGAAAACCAACAGCGGTATATTGAGATGACGGAAGTGAGTGTCAATACGTTATCGACTCTGGTAAATGATGTTCTGGACCTATCAAAAATTGAAGCGGGTAAGTTAGATTTAGATATTAAGCCTTTCAATCCCGTCAATTTGATTGAAAGCCTGTGTGGTAGTATGGCGGTTAAAGCCCAAGAAAAAGGCTTAGAATTTATCGTTGATGTGTCGGGTCTTAATTGCCAATCTATGGTTAGCGACCCTCATCGTTTTTCACAAATTCTGACTAATTTAGTCAATAATGCGATTAAATTTACTGAAACTGGTTACATCAAAGTATCCGCTTATACTGAACTTGTTGCGGACAAGGTACATTTGCATTGCGCTATCACCGATTCCGGGGAAGGAATAGCCAAAGAAAACCAAGACAAACTTTTTAGCGCGTTTTCTCAAGCTGACAGTAGCGTTGCCTCCAAGCATGGCGGTACGGGTTTAGGGTTGTCTATTTGCCGGCAATTAGTCACGTTACTAAAAGGTGAGGTGAATTTTACGTCACAGAAAAATAAGGGAAGCGTTTTTTATTTTTCTATCGGTGCAGATGTCGATTTGTGTCAATTGTCGCCGCCGTCCACTTGCTTAGCTAATACCAGCACTGCGGTTTTCATCGAGCATAAGGAATTATATCAAAGTACTTGCAAGATGATTGAGGCCTTAGGCGGAACGATAACGCCAGCTAAGAGTTTCGATAACATGTTTGCTGCTGAGATGCCTAGCACTTGGTCAGAAAAGTTAGTAGATTATATTGTGATTGATCAGCAACATCCTGACTTAATTGCATTGGATGAGAAGTGGCAAAAATGCGTCACCATGGATGATGAATGCGCTAAAGTGGTTTTAATTAAACGTGATGGCGAACCCACCGCGTGGTTAAAACATATCGAGCCAATCGTGCTGACTAAGCCGATTTTGCGCACTGAGTTTCTGCAAAAAGTGACACGGTTTAATACCTATGTTTCCTCTACTGATACTGCGAATGTAAACTGCCCCCCAGAGATTAACGGCCTGATTGAAGACCCACACCCTGAATTTGATAAAATTAAAGGTGCTAGAGTGTTGATAGTGGATGACAACGAAATAAATGTTGAAGTGGCCAAAGGCGTGTTGTCCAGACTACCTGTCACCTTACTTCAAGCGACGAACGGCAAAGAAGCATTACAGCAAATGATATTGGCCGAGCGCAGGAATGAAATCATTCATTGCGTACTAATGGACTGCCAAATGCCCACTATGAATGGATATGAGGCCAGTCAGCGTATTCGTAAAGGCGAAGTAGGGGAGTTGTATAAAAATATTCCTATTATTGCCATGACAGCTAATGCAATGCTAGGCGAGCGAAATAAGTGTTTAAGTGCAGGCATGAATGACTATCTAACAAAACCCGTCAACGAAGACATTATGCAAGAAAAAGTCACTAAGTGGACTTTGTCGGTTTATCAAGCGCCTCAACCTTAATTTTTTAGACAGTTTATATTTGCCAGTAGCGCGTTTTAATTTCGAGGCGCGCAGTACAAAGTATATAAGGTACTAATGATCGCTTTTACTTCATCACTGGCCAAAGAGTAATAGATAGTTTGCGCGTCACGCCTGGTCACCACTAACTTTTCGCGTCTCAGCGCCGCTAAGTGCTGAGATAAACTAGATTGGGGGATCGCCACTTGTTGATTTAACGAGGAAACTGACATTTCACCGTTATTCAATAAGCACAACAACATTAATCTATGCTGATTAGCCATTGCCTTTAAGAGCGCTGCGGCTTTATCTGCGTTGTCGCGCATATCATCAAGTGTCATATGGGTTATCCTAATTTTTTACTCATTTTGGAGGCGCTAATCATACCAATTACCATCGACAGTATGAAAGCATATATACCTAAATCGCCACTGGTTATATTAGTCAGCGCGGGCCCGGGGCAAATTCCGGATATTCCCCAGCCGATACCAAAGAGCAATGCACCAAAGATCAGCGGTTTATCGATGTCAGTTTTCGTTGGCAGATGAAGTGAGCCACCAAATACCGTTTTATTTTTGGGTTTAACGAACGCCCAATACAATGGCATGTACACAGATATTCCACCCATCATCACAAAGGCGAGGGTAGGCTCCCATGCACCAAATACATCCAGAAAGGCAATGACACGAGCGGGGTCAACCATAGTTGAAATAGTTAAACCGGCACCAAATAAAAGCCCAGACAACAAAGCAACTAGATTATAAACTGACGCTGAAACCCGTGATATAACCGCATTATTACGTTCATTAGTCACTTGCATTATGCACCTCCAAACATGTGTTTAATCAACGCGACCGTGATAATGGCAGAAACCATAAACACACATGTTGCGGTTATCGAGCGACCAGACAAACGACTAATACCGCATATACCGTGGCCGCTGGTGCAGCCTGAACCTAAGTTAGTACCAAAACCCACTAATAAACCGCCAATTACCATCAATGATATATTGACTATATTATTGTTACTCGCACTAAAGGCATTGGGAAAGGTATCGGGCAATGAAAAGCCAAACACACGGGTGATCAATGGTGCAATTACTAACCCAAGAATGAAGAACCAACGCCACTTACGGTTCTCGCTATTACTATCTTTACTGCCGTTACCCTGACTAAAGATAGCGCCGAAAGTGATACCGGAAATACCAGCAATTCTGCCGTTAAACAGCATCAGTGCAAAAGCACCTAAGCCGATTAAACCGCCGCCTAAAAAGGCCTGTAGAAACAAATTAGTGTTCATATTTAGTCAAACCAGGTTATAAATATCGTTATTCGTAAATATACGATATTAAGTGGTGGATTTAAAGTATTAGTTGCTGCACAGGTGTATTGTTGCAAACGTATAAAGACGATAATCGAGTAAAACGTCGTGGATTGCTACGATGTCTCATATCAGTATGTTTATTGATTAAAGTGATATCTGCTGAGGGTTTGAATCACAAGTTGATCGCTATGAGTCTAGATTAAGGTACATTTTAGAGATGTGATTTCTATGAACCAATGCTTTTTGAGAATAGATATTTTCTGGTGTTAGCAACGATAACAACTTATTAGGGATTTAACTCGAATCTCACAGGTCTGCTAGGAAATTCCTACAAGGCGGCAAAAAGCAGAGGCAAACGATTATTTTGAATGATGCTCGGAATTCTTTTAGATATTACGCAAGCGTATGAGTTATTAATGGTGCTTTGTCTAAAGAACACGTTAATTAATAAGCATAGAGCCAAAAATAGCACCAAAACTAAGTACGAGTTAAAACGCGATATAATGCGATAGTTGGTAAAAGCAGGTATATGCCAACAACTGCACACAACGGACTCGGATTGCTAAAATGCTGTGACATGGCTAAAACCGAATTGAGTCTGCAGTGAGCCCAAGTTTGGCCAGACGCATAATATAGTACTAATATCTCAACATCCAAATATTCGTATAATGTATATTATGTTAAATTTACTATATTAGACATTAAATAAGCTACTTACTGGCAAATGTATTCCAGAACTGGAATTGTCTGTAACTAATCTGGAATTGCAGCCCTTCCACTATGTGGGCTTCGAGCGAGTGTTTGAATAATGAGGTTCAAAAAATGCAAAATGCAAAATGAACATATGAACTAGCATCTCGTACAATGTATGTCTTCAATATTAGTTACTCTATTTAACAATGGAACCGTTAACTTTTTTATTTCTGTGTAAACAACCCCTCTTCGCATAGCTTCCGTAAGTAAAGTTTGGTCGTACGTTCAGTTGCTTGTTCAAAATCATATGACGCATAATTGCCTGATCATATTTAAAGCTAACTAATGCTGTGGCGTATTAATTACTGTAAATCACCGCAAAGTCTTATCTTGCCCGTATAACACTAATTATATGGGTAACGCCATTTTACCTAGTGATCATCGGATTTAGATATTGCCCCTTGATTAAATTACTGCTTAGCTTTTTTTCCATAGTCTTTTTTTGACTTCCCTAAGAAGTCAGGTTTGGTGGTGATTGATTCTATAACGTGTTCGACAGCAGCTTCAGAATATAGATGAGTGTTAGCTGTGCTTAAAAAGTGGTGAAATTTATTATTAGCATTTTTCCATTTAAATTTATAAACCAATGACTGAAAACAATTAGGATTAAAAGTCGGTTTATTGACTTTTCTTGCAACAAGACATGTAGCTCTTGTTTTAAGATCAAATCGTTCTAGAAGTCGTTTGTTGATTTCTATTATTGCCTCTCCCTGCCTAAACGGATGAGTTTTCTCAGCATCTACTGACTTTATAATCGTTAGGGCTTTTTGTAAGCCGGGTACACCATCTTCTGCCTTCGCCAATATAATCTGAGTTCCTCTACCGTCTTTGGTTGCAAATTGAAGTGTGACGTTTAATGGGATTGCAAATGTTACATCGTCAGATTCTTCAACTGCCTTAGTTTAAGCTGTAGCGAGTTCTAACATTTCAGCGGCGGCACTACCATAAACCGATTTCATCATAGGTAATGGCGGTGTTTTAAACTTCATTGGCTTATCGCCAATCTTCCAAATCCCCCGCTCTATAGCCATAGTTATCTCTCTAACACCTTTTTACTTTGATAACCCGGTGGTAAATGCTTGAATGTATCTTTATTGTTTGGCTTTGACTTATATTGGAAAGTCCTTAAACCTTCAATATCCAGTTCTGTAGTTAAAACACAAGAATTTTCTCCACCTTTTACGTAAAGCATGGTCTTACTCTCTGTTTTAGTTGGCCTAAGAACACATGAACCACCATACTGAGATGTATTAGATTGAACTACATAACAGTGCAGGTCACGAACTGCTGACTCCAATATATGCTGGTAATAGTTTGTATCTTTGTTCCATACACAGGCCACTAGCAGATCAATCTCAGACTTAAATATAGAACGATGGGCTATATCTGAAAGCTCGAAACAATTGTATGTAGCAAAGCTTATTCCCTTCCAATTTACTCGATGATAGTAATTTTTTGGCTTCAAATCTTTATTGCCAGCAACTAATCTCAACGAATCCAGCATTTCTAGCTCTGCTGGCGCATAATGATTTTTAACTCTAGCAGTCACAACACAGGAATTATATTTATTACCCAACTTGTATGGCAAAGTTTCAATAAGTAAATTATAAGCCTTCCCGTTAACGCCCCAGTGCTCTAGACCAAAGACCATACCAATTTGGTTACGCCTCGAATAAGACACCATGAATGGTAACCATGACACTGGAATAGACACTTCAGGTAAAACAAATAAGTCTGCATTTTCTTTTAGTGCATTATTTAGCAAATGAAACAGCTTGAGTTGTCTTGAAAACGATGTATTCGGTGATTGGTCTTCTCTAACTGCGCTCTCAATATCTTTTTCATTGACTTGGGTATTACCTAATGCGAGCCTTAAAGATTTAGGTTTAACACTTTCCCCTACTTTTAAATGTTCGACAATCAATGATTCATTTTCTCTCTCATCAAATGTATCAAACTTAACATCAATATCTTGCCAACCTGACAACTCTAAGTACTCTGTTATTGAACTTTTTTGCCAATCGCTTAGTGTTGATTTTTCATTTAGATTGTTTAATGCAGTGTTTAGTTTAAACAATTGGTATTCGTCAAAATGAATAAAGCGAGGAGAAAAATTCAATTTATCTTGTACTAATTCATAAGTGTCTGCTGCTAAGAATTTTGAGTCATCGACTAAACTACCTTTGTATTCTGTATAATTTGCTAATGGCCACGCAACTAACGAATGTCTAATCATATTCGCCTTACGGAAATTCCTAACTAAAGGGTTTAACTTCTTGTAGAAAGCAAATAGCGGTAAGCCAGATAAACCATCTGCTGAAGGCCATTCGTCCATTGGTAACTCTAAAATTTCTTTAGCATTGTCTGAAAAAATAGCAGCGATTAATTCAGGCTCAATTAGTCGTTCATATGGAGCTGTATCTAATAATCCTAAGCACAAACTCAAAGAAAGGTTATTGTAATACTCTATATCCGACTTTAGTCGCTTTGTTAAACTAGCTTTTTTCGCTCCGGCGATATCAGCAATACCTGTGACAAATTTAATCTTGGCGGCTTCTTCAACTACCATTTGATAAAATTTAATAACAAATGATGGACGATTTAAAATAACGCCATATTGGTATACCTTCTCCCATAGCCTGCTATATGTAATGGTGTTTACTCCATTAAAGAAGACATTTAATTGCGGAATGACAATATCTTTTTTATCGAGTTTACTTAAACGATGAGCAGTTATATGTGATGACAAATACCTAGCTAACTCTGTCTCATTTTCAGCTAACCCAACAACACTCCTTAGCTTATTAGCTGAACCATCATACAAGATGTCATAAGCAAATTTATCCAACTCATTGTCAATGTGATCTTCAGGTAAGAACCGGAATGCACTGCTTCTTTCTTCTATTTCTTTTTTAAATACTTCTAGTCCAGCGCGGCTGTGTTCTTTATCAAAGTATTGAAGAATAAGCTTCTCACGTTGTAACGGTAAGCTGCCATTGTCTACGTTTAATAGGTAGTTTGAACTATCATCAGACTTTACAATTAAACCTGTTAAGTAGTCGGATATAAAAGAATCAATTTGATTAGAACTCTGAATAGTAGGATCTTTAAAAACGATTAAAATGTCATCGACGTATCTACCATAATATTCTGGTCTTACTTTTGTAGCGACAGCCTTATCAAACTCACTTAAATACCAATTGGCTATAATTGCTGATGAAGCCAGTCCAACTGGCAAGCCTTTCTTAGCAAAGCTGTCAGGGTGTGTGATGGCTAGACTAGTTTGAATTTTCAAATAATAACGAGTATATATTTTTTCTAATGCATCATTTAATTTTTGTGCAAAAGGCGCAATGTCTTCATCACAGAATTCAGAAGTTCTTTTCCTGATTGCCTTAAAGTCAATGTCTACTTCATAAAAGTAAGATCTAAGATCAAGTGATAGAAAAGCAGTATTTTCACGTGTTTTTAAAATTTCCGTAGCACAATCTAGAGCCTTATCTCTCCACGTACTATATTGCTCAAAATAGCGTTTAAATACTTCTGACTTGGCTGATTCAGTACCGAAAGTGAACCCATCATTATATGCTAATGCTGCATCACTCATCCGATTACCATAACAATCTTTAGACAAGCTTTGTTCTAACGCTGGGCCAACGACTAAACACCACAGCATCTCAATTATGTGTAACTCTGCTGGGGCTTCGATTAAATAATTAAGTTTACTAACTTCATAATTTTTTGATGATGTAACATTTGAAAGAAATAACCCATTATCTTTGTTATGTTCTTTCTGTTGTTGATTTTCTGGCCTATTGGCTCCCTTTGGCAAAAGCCTATAGTCAATACCTTCCAGCCACTTCTCAAAATGCTGGTTTTCACATATGTCATCACCGTTAATAACATTCAGTAGAGTATTAATATCTTCATCGAAATTTTTACACTCAAACTCAGAAACGGTTTGTTTCATGAATAAGTTCAGGTTTTCAAAATATGTGTAGCTTTTTAAGAACAAATAAGCTTTTTTAAGCTGTTCAATATCTAGTTCCACAATAATTCCCTTTTAATTTTTATATAGAACTACGCTGCTCTATTCTTT
>TARA_R110000744_G_scaffold20477_10_pt1 | contig 11524 bp, 10 predicted proteins | sample TARA_R110000744 | Tara Oceans TARA_R110000744 (sample SAMEA4398083) | marine metagenome | biome: Polar Biome; feature: [DCM] deep chlorophyll maximum layer (ENVO:01000326); material: water (ENVO:00002006), including particulate matter (ENVO:01000060) such as... | depth 36 m | reverse complement strand
ATCATCAAGTGCGTGTAGGAGATCTTCTTCGTCAAGATCAACAATCACATCACCTTCCACTTCGCCACCGCCGAATTGATCTGCTTCATCAGCAGCCTCCTCAGTCAGCGCCCTAAGTGCACGACGTAAGGCAGATTCATCAATCTCATAGACCTCGTCCATGTCATCATGATCACCTTCGCCAAGATCAAGTTCAAGCTCTCCGGCTTCATCTTCATCCTCTAAGTCGAGGTCGTCTTCGTCTTCCTCTTCTTCATCATCTTCTTCACCACCTACGGCTTCTATTTCAAGCTCAACATCAAGGTCAGCAAGAAGGCTATCAACCTCTGCTTCTTCATCCTCATCTGCAGGTGCTAAGACCAGTGTTGCATCGAGCTCATTAAGCTCGCTGTCTTCAAAGAGCTTCGAAAAGACTCCCTTATTTAATCGACGTGCCATTCGTTTAATCTCCTGTATTGTTTTTTCTACTTTGTTGTAGACCTGGACATCGCCAGATTCTTTGATAAGTATTGCCTCAGAACGGATTTGTAACGTTTCTCTTATTATACTATTAAGCTTTTTAAGAAAAACAACCCGCAATTCGTGATCCAAACTACTCGGATCAACGCTCTCAGCTAAGATAGACATCCTAGCCAATCTTTTACGAATCGAATTAATCGATTCATTTAACTCTTTTTGTGTGTGTACAGAACTTAGGTGCACTAACTTTGCTAATGCTCTAAGATTTGTTTCAGACACATTGTCGTCACCTTCATCATCAAGTAGAAGAGGTTGTTTATTTTCATCATCCTCGTCTGCGTCGTCGCCTTTGCGACCGTCATAAGGATCAAGAGAACTAGTGCTAAATGTTTCTAACACCAAGGCCCTTCGCTCTACTTCTTTTAATGTGTTTTCTTCATTGGAAGAAAAAACCTCATTCTCAATCAAATTTTTGATTTGAGGTGACATTGCTTTTATAATTTCATTCTTAGCAGTTTCTTCAGCCATCTTCTTGAGACTTTGTGCGTCTAAAATTGCTTGTTCATACATCGTTTGTGACATGCGGTCTCACCCATTGCTATTGGTAAATATCTACCTACAAGATTAAAAAATGTAGATTTGATTCATCATTGTTAATCATCCCTGCTTAAAACAGCACGAATGAATGTTCTAACAGTATTTTCATCATCATCTATAAAGTCAGTTAACCGATACTTCGGTGGTGTATCTTCATTAGACTCAGGTGCTGATGACCACCCTTTCTTAGTTCCAGTTGGCCGAATATTCGTTCTAAACCCAGATGTAGATGAACCTATTCCTGCAGGTTTGGTTACGCCTATTCCTCCTGCCGACTTTACATATTTCCCTAATTCCTCGCTCATATTTGTCGCAGCACCGGCAAAATAAAACGGGTCTGTTCCAGCGGCGGCGTGAAAATCATTAACTGGAAGGAAACGATGAATTTTTGTATCAAACTCGTAAGGTACATCTTCAACGTCGATGTCTTCAAGCTCATCTGATATTTCGCTTTCTTCATCAGTCATTTTGTAAGGATATGCAGACCCTCGTGTTCTTGGCTTCGTAAATTTTAAACGAGTACGCCCGTAGCCTGCATCGTTACGGGCATCTGGTTGACTGCGCTCATGTACAAAATAACCGGTACTAGAAATAGGCATGCAATTACTGTGGATTACTTGTGCCTAGTCCATACGATCCAAGCTTAGTAGATGCTATAATTTTAGCAGTATCTGCAGGATTCGTAAGCGCACCCGTGCCAGATCCGTAAGTATCGCCGTTAGGCGTCTGGCCAAAGCCTTCAGGCGGAGCAGGAAGATCTGTTGGGTTTTGGCTACCAGGGCCAGGTGATGCAGGATTAGGTACATAAGCAGATGCAGGTAATCCCCCTGCACCAGTCTCAACATCGCCATCCGGGGCTGAGACGCCACTATCTTCGCCAGTAAAGTCTCTACTGTATGAAGGTATACCCAATCCGCCTTGTACGGTACCTTGCATCAAAAGATCATTTCCAGATGCTTCAATACTATCTCGTGTTAAATCGCCACTATGGATAGGTGAAGCAGGAAATGTAGCCGCTAAACCCTCTGTACTACTTGAGCCCAAGCCTGAGGTTGTTGCTGCGGGATCTACAGTTGTTTGCTTTACACTTGGCATCTTACTTCAACCTTTTCATGATACGGCTTCTAAGAACTTTTTTAGCCTCTTCAATCTTAAGAAGATTTTTCTTAAGGTGGCCCTCTTTTATCTTTAATGCCTTCATATAATCTAAGTCTTTCTCTAAGGTATTTGCCAACTTGTCGGCATCAACTTCATCAGCAGAAACATCCTCTGCATCATCTTTACCTTGTTCAAGAGTTTCAGATAAGTAATGTGCCTGAGTGGCCACAAATCTGCGTAATTGTTTGGGTGTCATTTTTTTCGAGCGTTTCATCGAACCTCCACCTCTATACTTATTACGCTACTTGTTGTTTAATGCAGACATATCTGCCTTAGCATCTTTAGCGTCTGAAAAAGCTAGTGTTTCCCATGTGGAAGTTTCTGCACCCATCATGCCTAATGCCTCTAAAGGTATATCTGATTGTGATTGAGGTCCTCTATGGCTTTCAGCATCCTGTTGAGTACGTAAAGTTGTATTTGCAGTATCTTCCAATAACGCCTGGAATGTTGGATCGCTTGATACACTGGCAATTGTTTGAGGAAGCCGCCTAGATAAGGTTGGCAAATTCTCCCTATGTGCCGGTGTATCAAGGGCAGCGTTAAATTCCTGTCGCCCAGGCATCGCTATAGATGCCTTACGACCTCGTTTTGGGGCTTTGCGCCTAGGTGCCTGCTTTCTTTCAGTTATAGCGCTTAGATTACCAGTGTTTAAACCCTCCTGCAAAATCTCAACCAAACATTCCTTGATCAAGCCCTTTAGTGCTTGTCTACTTACCTTAGCCATTTATCACCACTCCGTAATGTCGTTGTATATTCTAAAGAGCCTATCTGACTTAGTAAAAACTTGTTTGAGTTCTTTTGGACTAATCTCCCTTCCTTCTCTCATCATAAATGCACCAGGCGTGGAAGGCTCAGATACGAAATCCCAACAAATTAATTGAAAATCATCCTGAACAACTTGGTAATCTCCTTCATGACGAGTTGACCCAACACCTCTAGATGAAATGCCTAGAGTTACGCCGGATTCAACCAAGCTTTGCAAAATCTTACCCGATGGTGTGTCAAGCAATTCAACAACGCCGTGGCATACATCACCGTCCATATAAGCTTCTCGAATAATATGCGATGCATTTTTTAATTCAACAACGCTTGAGTCTGGATGATCGCACTCGCCAAGCGCTCTATTTTCCTGTATAAATTTTTGATAATTTCTAACTTCACGCTCTAAGATTGGTCTAGGATAGATCCTCCCATTCTGATTAAGCGTATCTGATTTTTGTAAAATACCCTTCATTACAAGCTTTCCACCATGCTCTAATCGAGATTCTTTAATTGTATCGACAGCATAATCAAACGGTTGCCAAGATGTTAAAAGTTTTGTATCACTCATTTTCATCCTCTAGTTCTTCTATAAGTTGCAAAAGTGTTAATTGCCTTGCAGGCGCATGTGGATCTGCAGGATCTAATTTTAAAATGTTTTCGTAAACAGAACCGTACTGCTTTTTTAATATGTTATTATTCTCAACGTTGTTTCTTTCTTTAAGCAGATCTAAGGCCTTTTGTCGCGAAGCAGTGATTAAACCTACGACGTACTCGCTGTCCCTAAACATAAAATCATGTAAAAAATCTTTCTGAATAGGCGTAAATTTTTCACCGTATGTTTCATTAAATCTTTTATGAAACATTTTTACGCTTATTTCATCAACGCTTTCAGTTAGATTCGTAGCAGAAGAATCAACATTTAACATCATATACTCTCTTAATTGACTTTCATATTGTGCTGTTATAGCTGGAGATAATGCGCCTGGACTTCTCCATTCATTCAATAAAGACTGAACTGTTGCAAGCGCTCTAAAGTTTTCAACACGGGCCTCGAATAATTGACCTTTGCCAAAGACCCTATTTGCCTCGTTGATAAACACACCTTTTTCAAAATTTAGCTTTTTAAAATCTATAGATTTGACAGATTCCCTAGCTAGTTCTAATATCCTATCAGCAATCTTTTCAGAAACGCCGTTAGTGTCAAGGATAGCAGTAAAGAGCTTAAACTCTTTTAACAACTCAGATCCTTCCACAAAGTGCTTCTTTAAAAAATCAATATACGTTTTCGCCTGTGCGGGGCCGCCGACGATCATTGCAGCTGATGCTTTGTTGATTACCTGCTCATAAATGAGCCCAACATTTCTTTTTTTATTATGACCTTTACTCATCTTCGTTGTTCTCCGATTCGCTTAGCAAAGAACTTGCACTTATACCTAGGTTGTTGTTCATGCTTGATATCATAGCTTCTAGTTCTTTTGTCATTATTGCATGGTGTTCAGTCTGTTTATCGGTCCAGCCCTCAAGAGGACTTGACTCCTCGCCTAATCTAGCAAACCCTTTTAATGAATCACGATCATAAGGCCTGGACATTGAGTCTTGAGTACGAGCATTTTTTCCTACAGCTGTCATTTTAGCAAAGTCAGGCATACCGATGGAGGCAGGACCTGACGCTTTTCTAGTTTTCTTAATTGGTTCATTAAATACATTACGAATTTGTGACTGTGCCTTCATAGGAGCTTCTTCATCATCTATGGAATAAGTAATCCTTTCCTCTTCCTCTTCCTCCTCTATATTTTCATCACTTTTAAGTCCAGTTAATATCGAGCCCTTAGGACGATCTGCTGCAAATAAGTCAGCCGGCGGTTCGCCACCGACTTCCTCTTCTCCTCCAAGCTCCCCGGAGGCAGGCTCACCTTCCGGTGTGGTAGCGTCCAATTCTAAATCACGAAGCTTGTCATCTTCTCTTCCTTTTTCGATAGCTTCAATATCGGCGGCTGTTAAGCCCATAACATTCTTTCTGATCCAGTCACGATCAACAATACCCTCAGGAGCCTTTGCAGCGATATCAAATTTTGTGCTAATCAGTTCAAGCTTCTGTTGTTGTGCAATCGAACTTGGATTATTTAGCTTTAAATCAAAATCCAATAAGTCTTCATCAACAAACCCATGTGAGTAAAGATGAATAATCGCCAGCTTATTCAGTTCTGAGATGATGGTTTTCTGAATTCGTTGAATTGCTCTAGAAAAACGAATATCCTCTTGGGCTAGAGTTGCCTTAGAACCAATATCTTCATCGTAACCAAGATATGCCCGTGGGATCTTTAAGGCGGCAAAAAGCTTTTTCTGAATATATTCTACATCTTCAATTGCAGAGGTGTTTGTACCACCTGCTAACGTGTCAATCTTTGTTCCTGTTTCAGTACCGCGAACAGGTAAGAAGTAATCTTCATCAACGCTAAGTGGATTATAACGTAAGTCCACCCGCCCATTATCTTTATCAATAACCTTATTTCTTTTAAGATTATCCTGTGCCTGCTTCATATAATTTGGAATATCTTCAGGTGCTACGTTTCCAACATCAATGTAGAATACCCTCCGTTCAGGTGCCCTGATTACACGATATACTAGCATCGCATCTTCAATCAAAATAAGCTGACGCCAAATCCTACGTGCACTCTCAAGAACGCTTGAACCGTATGGCAAAAACGCATCATTTCCTAAAAGCCTAAAATGTATAATCTGCCAGTTCTCTAGGGTTTGATTTCCTCTTGTTATCCATCTAAATCGAACTGCCGAAGGATCTTCAGGGTCAAATCCTTCTTCTCGTTCAATCTCAGCAATAGGAATAGGGAATGCATGTGTAACGCCGTACTGAGGATCAACTTCTATATACAGGAAAAAATCGCCATACTTGCATAGGTTTCTAATCCACATGACCAGATTAAACTCGACGTTTAAAACATCATAAAATAAATTCTCAAGAATTTCTTGAATCTTTCTGTTATCGCTATGAATATGTAGCGACTGACCTTTATCATCGACAGAAACTGTTTCTTCAGCATAAATGTCCAAAGCTGATGCTATCTCAGGCGTTGTCTCCATTTCGCTAAAATCGCTATATCTGCTCATTCTATCGTACGCGCCGTACGCGCTCATAGCAGCATTATAAACGTTATTTTCCCCGTATCCAAATACGTCTAGTCTTTCACCGGCTGTCATAGGCTGGTATTTTTTTACCTTCCGCCTAACCGTTGGTCCACTTCTGAAAAGCTTTGTCAGTCTACTAAAAAGACCTTCTTGTTGAGCCATTTTTTTTCCTTATTTAAAAAGCCACCAAAAATCTTGCTGGCCGTCATGTTGTTTCGGCATTAGATCCTCAGACAATTGCAGAGGTCTAGACATATCATATAGCGGGTTTGACATCGCGTTTACAAAATCACCGTTATTACCTTTATCCTTAGAATTAGAGTTTACAGCAAATGCCTCAAGCATTGCTGCTGATAGCTTCTGGCCCTGCTGGGTTAGTATCGGATTTGTATCATATAACCATACGCCTATTGCTAATGACATAACTAGGTCATCATTTTTGCCTTTTTGTGCTTGTGCCTTTCCATTTTTCCAGACGAACGTCTTTAGCTCATCATATAGTCTAGAAGAATACGACATGAGTTGCTTTCTTCTTAAGACTTCCTCAAATTTAGTAAGAATCTGGTTACGTGTTTTTGCGTTTGTTTGAAATCCAATTTTGCTAATATTTGTATTTCCATATGCAGCCGAATATCTATCCTTTTCATTTTCGTAATATAAATTTTCATACTTCATTTCAGCTAGCTTCATGATCAGCGCATAGCCATATGAGTTATTCTCAGGACAAATCAAGGCGTTTAAATATTTTCTGCCTGCCTCCGCAAGGACAACTGCAAATTCATCAGGAGGAGACTTGCCTTTAAATTCACAAACAACCTCACTTTCTGCTGTATCAATTACATGAAATGTGCTATAATCAAATGCATCGCCACGAGATACATCGGCGCTGATTACATATTTGTGGTCATTTATTGGATATTTCCATAACCAAACGCCAGCCTGGGGGCCCCATCTCTCTATAGGAGGTTTAATACTTTGTCTTAAATAATCTATGTCATCAGTCTGTAGGAATGTGTTACCACTAGCTGCAAAGTCACACATTAACTCTTGCGCAATTTGTACCTTCGTCATATTTTTTGATTCATTCTCGAACCATTCATCATCACGATCAGGATGAACATCCCACATTAGCTTGATGGAATTAAACTCATTTAGACCTGCTTCGGCATCAATATACAGTTTATGATACATGTTACCGACGCCATGCGGGGTTGACAAGATTATTGCGCGACCACCGGTTGACAGTGTTGAATATAATCCTTGCCATACTTCATCAAAATTGCGTACAAATGCAGCCTCATCAACAATTAACAATGACAATGCCTCTGACCGGCCGGCATCCTCGGATGTAGGGATTGCCTTAATCTGGCTACCATTGGAAAATAAAACGCTTTGCTTGTTGTTTTCAACAAGTTTAGGTAACAATAACCATTTAGGCATATTGTTTAAGACAATTTTTACTTTTCTAATAAAGTTAATTGCAACAGCCAATTTCGTTGCAATTACAAGAACACTTTTATCTTTATAGAATACAGCCAGCCATACTGCATAAGCTGCGGCTAAAGTTGATAAGCCTAATTGTCTAGATTTTAGAACGACATTAAAGCGATTATTATTAAATGCTTCAGTACATCCATCCTGAAAATCATAGGTCTTAAAGGGAATCAGGCCACGTGTTGGGTGCTGTATTTTTACGTACCGATTAAAAAAATGCACTGGCTCTTTGCCACACTTGACTATTTCTTTAATCTGCCTTTGTTTAGATGTTGGCGGCATTGCATTTTTAGCCCAACTTATAAGTCATGATTCGTGTGTAGTACGCAGTACGCTTTGGAGAATATATCGATGTTCCCATTAACTGAACATCATCCGAATCCCTAATTAATTTTGCAGAAATACTTGACTCATTTGATACATCATCATATGCACCCTTTGCCTTATTTAATACTTCTTTAATTAAGTCTTCCGACTCTTTTTCTAATCTCATTGACTGATATTTCAATGTATTATTATCAGCAAATTGAAAAATGGACTTGTATCTCATGACAAGATTCGTCTCAGATAAAGTTGAAGAAACCTTATACTGTCCATTTGAACCACTATAATCATAATCTACAATTTGCGAAAACGCGCGGAGACCTTCTAGATCGAGCATCTATACCTCATATCTTTGTTTGTCTTAATTATACACCTAATTGCGATAGAAGAAAGGTTCTATCTCACGCATGCTCAATCTTTTTGCAATTTGCTGATCATTCGGTCGCCACCCGGCATTCCAGTCTTTGCGGTTTTGCTGCAAAAAATATAACTCGCAATCAGAACATACATTACTTCTCTTATAGATTTCTATATCAAGAGAGCGTAATAATACATCACAGATAGGGCATGCATCAGGAATTTTTGGTCTATTCGCATGTATTGACATATGAATCTTGCCCCTTTTTAGAAATTTCAATTACATTATCGACTGAGTCTTTAACAGCATCAACATGCGAAATAACCAAAATAGATTTAAACCACTTTTTCAAACTATGTAAAAGTCCGCTACATGCCTCAACATTTATCTCATCAAGTGCGCCGAAACCTTCATCAATCATTAATAAATCGCACCTAGGTAATGTTGTTAGGTTCATAAGCGCAACCCGAATAGCCAAAGATGCCATCATCTTTTCCATGCCTGAGGCACATTCAATGATTCTACGAGAATCGCCATAGTTGATATAGATGTCCATTGCATTTGACTCTTGGTCGGCCTCAATCTCTACAGTAAACCCGGTATAGCCCTGAAGGATTTGTGCAATCTCAGCGTTAACTTCCGGTAGCTTTCTGCCTAATACATTAAGCGGAATACCCTTTTTAGAAGTTGCCTCAGATACAAGCTCTATGACTTTCCATTCAGACGTAAGCTGATTAAACCTTTTTCTTTCTTCTTGCAAGTGCTTAATCTCGCCTTGTAGCTGACCAACCGATTTTGCCAAAGATATTTGTTTTCCGTCATAGTCTCTAGAAGCCCGTTCAAGCTCTTTTTTCCTTACCTTAAGTTCATCTAACCTATTATTTTCTGGATCATTAGAGACATGTTTAAGCATCTTCTGTAGATGTGCTTGTTCTAACGATGACCTTTCTTCTGTGACCTTTATTCTTTCGTCGAAAATGTCAGACTTGCCAGTGCTAGACTTCACTTCCCTCTCTATAGTTTCAGCCTTATTACAAATAGCATCAATTTTGCTAATTTTGTTTTGTAATTCTACTACGTTTATATCGTCATGTCCTTTAATAAGGATGCTTATTTTCTCTTTCATACCTGATGTCTGTGTTAAAGCCTCCTCAGCTTCATTGAGACATTTGCATCCTTTGAGAAAACCAGGATCATCTAAAGTTGCCGCCTTCTTTTCAACTAACCTTAGGTCGCGCTGCAAATCTACAATTTTACTCCAGACTTTATCGGCATGTAATATCTTGGACCTAAGATCTTCAACACCGCTTGAAGCCATTATATTTCGAAGCTCAGAAACTTTTTCTTTTTTTATGCGCCAGTCTTTAAGAAATTGTAATTTTTCCTCCGTAAGATCTTTAATCTTTTGTAATAGCTCATTAATTTTTGTTTGTTGCTGATCAACATCAGATTGAGTAACAATCTCAGACGGTAATCGAGAAAGTTGCAATTGAACTGCATGTAGGTCTTCTAAAATTACTTTTTTTAATTTTTCGTTTTTTTGAAGCTTTAACTTGTATGACGATAGCTCAGAAATTTTCTCTTGTTCAATAGAAGAAAAATCTCGTCTTGATACCTCAGATAGCTTACTTCTTAATCCAACCATGTCTTGTCTGGCTATCTTGTTTAGCTCTTCAAAGATAGTGAAGTCTAGAAATGATGTGAGGATTGACTTTCTACTAGTTGCACGTTCCTTTAGAAAATTGTCCATCGCACCTTGAGATGCAAAAGACGTTAACAAAAAAGTTTCAGCTGTACCGAGAAGGGAGCGAATAGTTTTCTCAGTCTCCCTTCGCTGTTCCTCAGTCATGTCTTTAATGGGATCACCATTCGTGTCAAGCTCAAAACAATTTACATGAGTGACTGCGTGTTGTTTTCCTGATTTTATTGACTTTTTAACCGTTTGTCGTTCGACCATATACTTTGTACCATTTACGGTAAACTTAACAACAGCGCTACAGTGGTCCTTTCTTACATTTACAATATGAATGTTTTTAATTGCTCCTCTATCCGAGCTATTGAATAAACCATACATAATTGTACCAGGAATTGATGATTTGCCAGTTCGGTTTTTACCGAAGATCCCAACGACACCGCGCAGGGTGTTAAAATCAATCTTGTTTCCTTTGCCATATGAATATACATTATCAAACTCGATCGAGTCGATTGACCATCTAACATTCCTAAGGCAATCTGGCGCAGGTATTTGATCATGAATCTTCTTCAAATATCCTATTGCTAATTCATAATCTGACTCATCACACTCAGCTGCCTTTAACCATGAAGACATATATTTTGATAGTGTGCCAAAATCCCTGAAGTTTTCATTCTTTGTTGATGATGTATTATCATGGTTGGTAACAGACGTCTTTTCTCTTCTAAGATCATATACCAGCTCGCTGATATCATAATTTTCTTTCATGAAGTTTTTAAGATGAGTCCAGCTTGTTTGTTGTATCGGTCTTTTGCTTTGAACTCTGACCCTTGCCCCAGTTGGAATATCAGCATGATCTAAGGTTTCTTGAGTTGTTCCTCTCCACATGATGGTGACGAATGGACTATCATTTTCAACGGCATGAAATGAAACATCAAAATTTTTCTTATTGTCTATATCCCAAAGTAGATAACCTTTCTCGGTACTCTCTCCAAAATTTTGCTGAATCGTTGAGCCACAATATGCAATACGGTTATCCTTATCCATAAACTGTGCCTTGTGAATGTCACCAAGCATTGCAAAATCAAAAGCATCAAAAAATGAAGCCTCAACTTCACCCTCAAGTTCCCAATCAATATCTGTTAATGAGCCAACAACTGATCCATGAAAACATGCAATATTAATATCACCGCTAATAGGCTTTACATTTTCCCAATTCTCTTCATCAAAACATGAAAATACGCAAAAATTGAACCCTGAAATATGGGTCTTGTACGTACCGGACTTTTTGTGAAGGTGGACATTAGGTAAATCCAGCGCTTCTAAAATAGGGGTAATCGCATCTTGTCTTTCTTTGTTAAGAAGTAAGCCGTCATGATTGCCAAGGGTTATATGGACATGGGATGCTGCGGCGGATAAACCCCTAAACCACCATGATAGAATATCAATCAGTTCAGGAGAAATACCTTGGGTTTTGCTATGGACAATATCACCACCGACAAAAATAATGTCAGGCTTAACATCTTGCATTT
>TARA_R110000744_G_scaffold152955_2_pt1 | contig 11531 bp, 9 predicted proteins | sample TARA_R110000744 | Tara Oceans TARA_R110000744 (sample SAMEA4398083) | marine metagenome | biome: Polar Biome; feature: [DCM] deep chlorophyll maximum layer (ENVO:01000326); material: water (ENVO:00002006), including particulate matter (ENVO:01000060) such as... | depth 36 m | reverse complement strand
TTTTTGTTTTAGCTTGCCGCTGTTATTATTCCGTTTGTTACTGTGAAGTTTGTATAAGCTCCTGTTCCTGTAAATCCTGCAACCCCTCCAACGTGAATGGCTCCATTGTCCTTAACTTCTAATAGGTCAGTTCCCAAACTATTCTGAACTAAAAAAGCTGTTGTTCCAATTGTTGAGCCTGTACCTTTAACGGTTAATTTTGCAGATATTCCAGTGTTTAAACCTATTCCAAAATTATTATTCGTATTAATCCAAGAATCAGCGTTTTTAGCTATTCTAATTGTGCTTATGGCCTCGTTTAAGTTAACTTCAAAACTATACGCTGTTGAATTTGTCCTAACAGCACTACCCCCCCCTATTATAATTGAATTAACATTTGTAGCTTTTAACCTTGCGCCCATAGCTAAAGAGTATGAGCCGTCAGAATCCGCTAAATAGCCGAGAGAAATAGCCTCAATACCGTCATTTGTACAATCTACTCCAATTCCTAAGCCTCTGCCACCATTTGAGCTTGAGTTATACCCAATTGAAATTCCCTGATTATTTGTTAAAACCTTTGCAAGCGTGCCTATTGAAACAGAATTAACAGTTGGAGCATTAGCTCCTCTACCTATTGCAATTGCATCCACCCCTGTTCCTGCTGCCCCTTTTCCAATACTTACATTTGTGTCGTTTCCATAGGTTGCGTTTTCCCCCAAAGAAAAACCGCCAGCATTATCTAATATTAGTAAAGATTGGACATTATTTTTAACTATTAAAGCGTGATTGGCAGCCGAAAAGTCAACGCCTTCAATTGTAATTCCACCACCTATAAAACCTACATCAAAACCTGCCATTGTAATTAAGCTAGCAGCCGCCATCGTTCCACCTGTGAAGATGGTATCACCACCACCACCACTACCCGGAGAAACCCAAGACGAACCGTTAAAAGTTTTATATTCTTTCGCGGTTTTATCATAACATTGAAAACCATCAGACGCAATAACGCTTACCCAGTTCGATCCGTCATACCTATTCCATGAATCAAACCCAATAGCACCCCACGCCGGATCAACTACACCACCGCCGCCGTCAATAATTGCATAAATATCATTTAAAACTAAAGTCGGTGGCGGACTGTTTCCGTCTACGAAATTAATCGCGGCGGGTAAGTATTCGACATCTTGATAAATTGCTATGTCGTTTTCAGAACGCAGCGCGTAAGACATTGATTTTGTTGCCGGTAAATTAAACCCCTTTGGCGCGTGTAACTTGTCTTCAACTATGTTTTTATGTAGTATAATAGCCATCTAGTAAATGATAAAACCTTTGTTATTAGAATTTAAATTCTCTGAGCTGCAGTCCTCACCGAATAAAGGATAATCGGTCGGGTTCTCCAAAATGTATTCGATCATTTCGTTGATCCAGAAATTTCCGTTGTAATTATACGTTGATCTAAGCTGACCGTAATCAAACGACGGAGTTTGTTCCGTAAATTCGCTCCGGTTGTGCATCACTCCTTGATTCGTTAATTTATCGCGAACTTCCGGAAACGCTTCGTAAACTATATAGTAAGAAAGCAATTTGTCAATATACTCATCTTTTAATATTTGATAAGGAGCCGATAAAGTATGGACTTGCAACAAGTAATTGTTATAAAATTCTTTACCTAAAGCCGGCTTTAAATATTTCGCTTGAGCTAATTCGATGTATTTATCAAAATAAGTCTCATCAAAACTTATATCGGTCACAACTAATTCGCGAACGGTTTGCGCTGTGATTATTTTAATTCCCATCTTCTTCTGTTGTTTCTGTTTCTGTTATTGGTTCGAATCCTAATAATTCCCTTTGTTCGTTTACGGTTAATACATCATGAGGATTAATTTTATCAACTAATGTTAATGAATTTAATTGATTTATTTCAATTGTGAATTTAAACCCAGCAACCGAAATTAACTTATTAAAGAACCTCAATAAAGGCTCTTGAAAGTCCGGAATAATAACCGAATTCATAAAGAGGTTGTGACTTTCTGATACTTGTTGATTACCTCCCAATTTTCCAGCCGTTTCAATCATAGCCAAAACCGGCGGGATTCTATGAGCTGAAATAATATTCACTTTTGCCATTTCCGCAAGCTTCTCAAACTCACCTTGTTTTTCTGATTCGAAAGTAGTTATCTTTGCAGCTTGTTCCGGTGAATCTAACATTTCCGCGACAATCTTAGAATTATTCGCCTCACCTGTGAAATTCGAAACCATGCTTTTAACATATTGTTTCGCTGTTGTTCCTTCCGGAGGTGATCCGAACATTTGAATTAACGCACTCGGAAAAAATCCGTTATCGAATCGGTCTAGATTAAATTTTGGTATCCTGTATTCAACATCAATCCAGTTCAAAGCACCTATGTAATCAGGCAACCCGTAAAAATTATATTCCGGCGAGTGTCGCATTAATTGGCTTGCATGCGTTCCCTTCTTTTTATTTAAACTTATTTCAACGTGTGGCTTAGTCGAGTATTTTCCGTTCCCAATTTCGCGCCAATAGTCAGAAACTATAATTGCGCTCCGGTCCGTTTTAATCCGAACCTTTGTCGCGTCAATATAGTAGTAATTTGTTCGACTTCCAACCTTTACGGATTGAATCCAAGCATTCCCAAAAGTAATATAATCTTTACTAACTAAATTAAAAACATCACGCAAACTTTCTTCGTTCGCGTTTACATCATCCGCCCAGCTTTGTTGATTTGCTTTTAAATCATCGCTGTAAATAAAATCTGTTCCGATTGTATACGCTAATTTTGAAGATAATATCGCACTATGAGTGCTTGATCTTCGCGCCCTTCGTGCTAAATCGTTTATATAAACATTGTTTGACGTATCAAAAAACGAAACGTATTCGTTTGAAATTCTTTCCGGCTTTTCTGTTATTAGTTCTTGAGTCGTAATAGGAATGCCGGCGGAACTTGCTTGAATACGGTTTTTATTAAATTTAGATCTGTTTCCAGGTCTAATCGATTGCGTTTTCAACGTTCGAATTATCTTCTTTTTCATCTTGTAGTTGTACTAAGTTTGTAAAGCCTAAACCGTGTAGCTTTTTTAAGTCTTTTTGCGTTGTCTTATCGTTTAAAATAATACTACCATCAGACAAAGAAACCGATTTCCTGTCCCCTCTTTTAGTTATAATATATTTCGCTTTCATAGTTATAAAAATAACAAAAAAAAAGGACAATCTTTAAAGATTGTCCTTTTTTACTTTTGTTAGGTAATATTAACTACCAAAACTGATCGAACCACTGATATTAGAGTCAATTGTTCCTACGTATTCACGTAGTAATTCAGTTTGTTTTCCTGAAAACGTAACCGTATAACCGTTAACACCTTGAAGCTCTGCTTCCAAAGTTTGGTTAACTGTAGCACGTACCGCAGCATCTAACATTAACACTTCGTCATAGCCTAAAACGAAAGCCCTATCGAAAGCCGATACAACATCATAAACACTAAAAACAACAACAATTTTGCCACCGGCAAATAAATCGTTTAATTCTTTAGCTTTTACTTTTTCCATTTTAGGCACAAACACTTCCAAAGTGTTTTCGGTAACGTTTGAACCGTTTTCCGTTGTTCCTTCCGCTGTAAACGGCTTTGTTTCGAATTCGCCTTCGATCTCAAAGAATTTTTGCCCTACGGTCGTAACCGCTGCAACATATTCATGAGATGCCCCAGCTGTGAAGCTATCAACTTCACAGGCAGGAACAACAAAGATTTTTTTAACACCACCTCTTCTCGTTTCATCGGAACAGGCTATTAAAACATCATTTGTAATACTCATTTTATTTAAATTTTATTAGTTAATACTAGTAAGAGAAAGAAATCAATTCAGGGTGTATGATTTGCGCACCTTGTTTAATTTTCCAAATTACTTTTAAAACTTCATCATCATCATCATCGCTTCTGATTTTCAAGTTGTCCGAAGTTGTGTCAACTCCTACCGCTAAATTGTCAGGGATTGTCAAAACAGCCATGTTATCACCAACGAAAACCGCTTGAGGGTTGTCAGTGTCAGCAAGTTGCGTGTCCCATCCTGGAACCTCGTACAATTCGATGCCTCTGAATTTCAATACTGATGTGTTTCCGTCTTGTAACAACATTAAACCTAGAGAAGACTGTGTATCTTCATAAGTTGTCATTAAGTTATCAACGATTGTAGCTGTAACGTAAAACTTCTTAGATTCTCTTGGCATTTGTCTTAACACCTTAGATTGGTTTTCGTACATGTTTCTCAAAAGAACCAAAGCACCATCAACAACTAAAGCACCAGCTACTTCAATGTTCGCATCAGAACTCATATCAAAATACTGACCTAAATTCGCTGATTCGTTTTTGAAAATTTCAATCCAACCATCATAAGCGTTATAATCCGCACTTGCTGCAACATCATCATTAAACCACATTTGACGCGCCATGTCTCGCGCTACTGCGTCAAGAACTAAAGTCATCATAACCTGTTCAACGATTGTTCCGCTTAAATCAGTGATTGCAACACCTGCCTTCAATGCTTCGTCTTCAAAAATAGTACCAAAAAATGCGTCTGCACATTCTTCAACGTTTACTTTCATTTTAGTAACTTCTAAAGTTCTGTTTGTTATTGGTGTAACAGTACCATCGGCACTAAAACCACAAGTAACATATTGTTTTAAAAGTTTATCCAAAGCTCCCGGAAGATGCAATTGAATTTTAGTTTTTACACCGTTGAAAACTCTGTAGTTTGCGAAAACATTGTCCGCTTGTTCAGTTGGTTTGTAAAAAAGTGTTTGAGTAAGTAACTGCCCGTCATACGTGTAGTTAAAACTAGTTGAAACGATATTCGCCATGTCTATTTGTTTATTTGTTTATATTATTTGTTGTATCTGTTTTCGATCAAATTCGCTAAAACAGAGTTTCCAAATGCAACTTTTGCGTCGGGAGTTTCTTTTTCTACTGGTTCCGGATCTTTTTCCGCTTCCGGCTTTTCTTCAGTACCTTTTAACTTTGCGATTTCATCAGTAAGAACAGCGTTTGCCGTTTCTAAAGCTGTTAACGCTTCGTCTTTTTCAGACATTTTTGCATCTTTTTCTTCGATGTCTTTTTCTTTTTCTTCGATTTCAGCTTGAATCGCTTCGAGCTTCGCTTTTACGTCGGCATTATCAAGAATCTTTACCTCTTTAACTGCTTCACCTTCTTTTTTAGGGAATAAGTTCGAAATAAAGTCTTTCAAGTCCGAAACTTGTTTACTTAATTCATCCATATTTGATTGATTGTTATTGATTACAAATTGTTTAGGAGCGTTTTTTATTCTTAAGTCGCTCAACTTAGCACTGTCTAATTTAGCAGCGATGGCAATCGATTCGGATACGCTCGAAGCGAATCCCATTTCTAAAGCATCTTCCGCACTGATCCATGTTTCCTTGTCCATCATTGCGATTAATTTCGCGTGATCGATTCCGGTTCGTTTTGAATATATTGTCGCGATCTTATTCGTGATCGTTTCAAGTAATTCGGCTTCGTTTAACATTTCCGCCGCTTTCTTCTTTAATTTTTCCGAATCATAATAATCTACGTCCATTTTGGTTAAATATGGATTGTGAATCATTAAGAAACTATTTTCGGTCATGGTTGGCAACTTATTACCAGCCAAAGCAAGGACCGAAGCCGAAGAAGCCGCCAAACCGCGAATTTCAACGGTTACATTGTATTTATCTGAAGTAGTTAAAAAGTCGTAGATTGCGAAAGCATCGAAAACGCTTCCCCCTGGTGAATCAATAGTTAAATTAATGTTTTTCTTTCCCGCGTCTTGTACGTATGCAATGAAATCATTTGATGTGATACCGTTGCCTCCGATCTCGTCGTTGATGTTTATATTTAAAACATCTTTTACTTTATTATCTATTGAAAACCATTTCATAGAACAAATAAAAGGTTTTATTCTAATTAAACGTAAAAAATAGATGTAAAGTGATGCTTATTTAGTAAGCAATAAACGAACGTGTGAAAAAGAAACGTCGTACTTCTCACATAAGAAATAATGAATACTTTTGACACTCATTAACGGGTTGCGATACATAATAATAAAATCGGATTGAATCAAAGCATTTCGAACGCTTTTTAAATCAATCAATTTCAAATCAAATAATTCACCCGCAACCGATTCGGACACGTCGAAACTGCTGATTATATATTTTATTACTTCCTGTTTTGACATTGTGTGTTGAAATATTCAATCATGTGACCGATACACCTTGAGCATTTTATATCAATATTACGGACTCGCGCTTGAAATATTACCGATAATTCACGGATTGCGGATCGACTCGGTAACATTTTACCGCGCACCTTATTAACTAACGGTTGGATTGTGTTTAATTCGTCTTCGGTAAATGGTTCCATTTTTTCAATGGACAATCTGAAGCGGTCCAAACTGTTTTCGGTTCTAATAAGCACTTGCATTTTTTGCATTGCTCCTTATCCATCTTAACAAGCCCGAATAAATACCGCGCTTGTTTTCTATACATTGGACATTTTCGGCAAATTGTCAGCCGGTCCGCTTGTTGTTCAATTGATGTAAACATTAATCAAATATAAGCTAATTTATTTAAAAATTAACCTCGTTTTGTATATTTTCAACCCCTCTATTCTCCGAAGCGGTCGCGGTCGGATCATTTACAACCGGTATTGATTCAATCGAAGCAATAACGGATCTAGATACGCTATCTTCAAACGCTTTCAGGTCAATAGATTGCGGTTCGGATGTGAATCCGCCCCCAATAAACCCGCGAGAAACGTTTGTGGTCGGTGATTTTAATCTAGGTGGGCTGCTATCACCTAACAAGCCTCCTTTCTCGAAGTATATTCCAGAGACATTCATTTCGCTATTCCTAGCCATTTTGTTTGCGTTTCTTAATGACTTCCTTCGTTTTTGTTCCGAAGCTCCATCTAAAGCAACGCCGCCGCCGTCCTCGTTTATAGCTGATAATAATCTAATATGTTTCGCCGTGCTTTTTTTGTTAATTATTGCCTCACCCCCTTCACCTTCTTGATTATTGCCAAGCTGCACACCGCCTCCATCATGACTAGCGCCTTTAAGAACCCCCCCTTTTGCAAATTTCTGAGATTGTATCGTCGCTATTTCTGCAGTCGTTTTAATTGCTCCTAGTCCCACAGCTACTAAAGCCGGAGGCGTAAAACCTAAAGTTGCGAATGTTTTTCCAGCCGCAACCACTCCATTAATAATAGCTCGCGCCGTGTCCGCTTTCTTTTGTTTATCGAACGCTTTTTTATCAATTGCAAGCCGCGCCGATTCGAATTCGGCTTGAGAAATTATGCCCGCTTGTTTCTTCGCTTCTAAGGCTGAAATTTCACGATTCTTTTCTTCGTCGATTCGAGCTTTTGCCCGTTTTGATATTCCATCCGCTACAATTTCACCCGCAGCAAATGAAGCGTCGACAATCGCTTTCTTTAACTCTTCTTTTGCTTGTAGTCGTTCTAGTTCCGCTTCCGCTTCCGTTTCTTCTTCGGCTTTCTTAAAGTCCGCTTTTTTAATTGCTTCGGTTGTCCTGTCCTCTTCTTTTATTAAAGCAATATCTTTGTTCAGAATAGTTTCCCGCGCTGCCTTCGCTTGATTCAAGGCGTCTTGAGTCTTTAATATTTCGAGCGTTTCTTTTCCTCCTGATTCTTTTTTTAATTCAGCAAGTTTTTTAATTAAATCACCCTCTTTTATTTCTAGTGCGCCGGCTTGAGCTTCCGCGCCTTCGATTTTTAATCCGGTTAGCTTTTTTTGTAATTCAATTTCCTTATCAAGTCGAACTTGGTCCGTTTCATCAGTTGAGGCGATTTCTAATTCGCGAGCGGTTTGTAATGCTTGAGCTTTAATGTCTAATATTTCAAGCTCAGTTTGTAACGCTCGCGCCGTGTCTTTTTCCGCAATCTTTGTGCGTTCATCTTCTAACTTTTCAAGTCGCTTCGTTTCCGCTTCTTGAGCTTTTCGAACCGTATCGATTCGCGTTTTAATTATCGCGTTTTCTTTATTTCTTAATTCAATACTTTTACCGATTCCGGTCGCGACTAACGCTTCTTTTTTCGCTTCTAGTTCTTCAATCTCTTTTTTATCTGCTAATGATGTGTCATTTGCTTCCGTCTTTATTTTGGCGAGCTTAATTTGTCGATCTAATTGATCAATTTGAATTTTTTCAGTTTCTTTTAATATCCGTTGCGCTTCTTGAGCCGCTTTGATTCTTTGGCCATCCGTAAGTAAAACATCTTCAGCGATTTTCTTTTGTTCTTCAAATAATCTATTTCCTTTTTCTTTTGCTCGATTTAGTCCCGTATCCGCTTCTTCAATCTCAATTGTTAATTCAGCGATACGCGAACCACGTTCCGCAGCGATTGACATTTGATCCGCAAATTCTTTTCCAGCATCCGCAATCGCTTGAATTTGTGTCGGATCGAGTCCGGTTCCTACTTGAATTAAATTGTCTTTTAATTCTTTTGCGATTTGAATCGTTTCGGCTTTTACTTCGGCCAAATCTTTATTGACCTGATCAATATCGATTCCCTTTCCAAGCAAAGGGACACCGGCTAAAGCTTTTTTTATTCCTAATCCTAAAGCTTTAAATGATACAACCATTGCACGTCCTTGTAATTTTACAAGGTTTACCGCAGCCGTAAAGCGATTAATAATATTTTTCTTGAATGCGTTTCCTAAATCTTTTAAAGCTTGTCCCGGATCGTTAATCGCATCTTTTAATTTATCGAAGACTTTTAATCCGACTTTTTGAATTAATCCGAAGATTGTCGCTAAAACTTCTTTCAACGGAGCCATTACGCGCGTCATAGCATCCGCGCCGCGTTGCGTTGATAGTATCGCAGTAATTAACGTTCCTAATATTACAACGATTGCCCCAATACCGGTTGCAGCTAAAGCGAATTTAAATATTTTAGCCGCTTTGCTTGCTATGTTAAAACTTCCTGCAGTCCCTTTTGTTGCCGCACCTAATGCCGTTTGAGCGGCCGCGTTTGCTTGAGTTGCTACGGCGTTTGCTTTAGTTGCGCCGGTAACTTTTGCGAATAAACCTTTTATTTGAACTAGCGTTTGTTGAACTTGGTTAATTTTGCCACCAAACTCGCCCAGTAAAGGAGTCGCGGCCGACATCGCTTCCCCGTAATTCCCGACCTGTAAAGCACTATTCCCCGTTGCTTTTTGCAGTTCGTTCATTTCATCATGCAAAGCTTTTGATCTCTTTTCTAGAGCTTGACCATCGACAGTCCCTTTCCTTTGCGCCTTGCTCATTCCGTTGAGCTCTAATTTACTTAACTTATATTGAGCCGCTAAAGAATTATAGGAACCCGAAGCCGAATCCGTCGATTTAATATTAGCTTTTAAAACTGAATCGTTTTTTTTATATGCTGCTGTTGCTTCTTGAGTAAGTAAAGAATTTTTGACCTGTTGAGCCGAAAGAACTTCCATTGAATCATCGTATTGATCAATGGAAAGTTTACCGGATTCGAATTGAGCCGTTAAACTTTTACTTTCTTTATTTAGTTTTTGCTTTGTTACGGCTAAACTATTTAACTCCGCTTTTAAAGCGGTCATTGCTTTTAATTGCTCCGACGCTCCTTGAACTTTTATCCTAAATCCTATTTCTTCAGCCATAATTTATGATTAACTTTGGTAAACTGGTACAATATTCCCGTTACTATCTGAGTAAACAGGAATTAAATAATTAACACCGTTGATTGTTTCTTCAATATAAATCGGGTCCGGTGTGTCATTCGGTCCTTGAGGATCTGAAATCGTATTCGGAATGTTTCCGGCCTGACTTGGATCGTTAGGAACTGCGACATAACTTTGAAACCTTAATAATTCAACTAATGTCGATTGATCTTTTGTCGCTTGAAATTTACTAATTTTTTGTATTAAATAATGCCCTTTTATTTCTGTAGGTGCATCAATGTAAACCGGTTTGCGTAGATTTATATCTCTGTAATCAGTTAAAGATAAATTAACTCGAACCGATAATACCCCGCCTTCTAATAGGTTACTAATAGTTTTTGAATAGTACTTTTGCACTAGCCCATCAGCACCGGCAAAATTCAAGTTCATCGGCACAATTGAGCTTCCGAAAGATTCACTCAAACCAACAGTAACAACCGTAGGCGAAGAAGATCGCATCGGGTTCCCAGCATTATCAAACTGCTGTTCCGTTAACGTATTGAATAATCTAAAATTATACTCGTTGTTTTGCGTGCCGTTTATATTTAAATCTCCGTACTCCTTTCGTATTATAGACGTAAACATCTTACTTGATGTCGTACCCTGGACAACAGGTGAAAATAAATTCGTTTGAATAACTGAACTACCTTTCGCAAATCTAGTTCCTAAATCCTGATCATATTTTCCGTATGTTCTTGAGTTTAAAATATTCCAACGCTCCAAATATTTATCATTTGAATCGGGTTGATATTTAAATTCGAGCGTTTCTTTGTATTCGGTTGCATATGATATTTTGAAACCATTTGTTAAATCTAGTTTGTCGGTCCAATCAATAGCGTTTGAAATATCTAAGAAGAAATCATCGCGCGGCTCAATCTTAACTATTTTTCGATAAGTGTCAGCTACAAAATAAAGATTAAAAAACGTTTTAAAATCTTGGATAACATTTAAACATGAAACGTTTTGAGGGATAACCGTATTCAATGCGTAATCATCACCTAAAGAAACAGAGCCTTTTCGAATAAACGAAACATTTGAATTATTTAATATCCGAACCGACCACCTATTAAGCGAACCGGGACCGGTTAAACCATAAACGGGCGCGAATCCTTTCGCATCATCAATCAGTTCTAATATTATCGACACGTTATCGCCTGCAGTCAATAGAACTTCCGGAGCATTCCCGCCAGTTAAAGAAGTTTGAACTGGAAACGGGTTCGGTGGGGCGGATGAATCATATAATACAACTCCATTTATAACCGTATCCGATGTATTATTCGCAACAATAAGCCATTTAAAATTCGGAGGCCGTACAGCAAACAACCCGCCGGAAGTGTTTGTACTTGTCCAAAGAAACCAATTCGGATTATTTGTGTCAAACGCTCTCCATTCGTAATTTATAGCGAATTCAACTTTATATAGTGCTGTAATCGGGACCGTGTATTCATTTGTAGTATTGCTAAAAACCCCCGAAACATCTTTAATTTGATTGTTAAAAATATTCGGGAATCTCCATCGGTTCCGTATGTTTGGCGCTGCAGGTGTTCCGAGATTTCCTACCATTGTAGAAGCGTCCCAATTAGGAGGCGTTAAAGCTTGGTTAACTATTGTCGTTGAATAATTCGTCTCCGTTGCTAGTACCGCGTCTTGATCAAAAGTAAGGTTCGCGACAAAATCAACAGCTAGTTTTTTAAATTCCGGAGTATTAAAGAAATTTGAATCGACTGTGTATCCTGTTTTTTCGAAAGCTTTATCAATAATCGCTTTAGCGTATAAAGTAGGAAGAAAATTAGTCACAGCCGCATCA
>TARA_R110000744_G_scaffold138515_1_pt1 | contig 11536 bp, 7 predicted proteins | sample TARA_R110000744 | Tara Oceans TARA_R110000744 (sample SAMEA4398083) | marine metagenome | biome: Polar Biome; feature: [DCM] deep chlorophyll maximum layer (ENVO:01000326); material: water (ENVO:00002006), including particulate matter (ENVO:01000060) such as... | depth 36 m | reverse complement strand
GACGCCGACAGGCTGGCGGATCACGACGATCCGCTTATCGGCCGCCGGCGCCGGAATAACATCCCCATAAATGCGTCGGGCTTCTTCGGCGAACCATTCCAGATAGGATGCACCATACAGGATTTCGCCGCGCGCCTCGGCCAGGGGCTTGCCGTTCTCAAGCATAAGGATTCGCGCGAGCCGGTCAGCCTGCGCGACCATCAAATCGCGCCAGCGCTTGAGAACATTGGCACGGTCACTGGCGGTCCAACCCGCCCATGCTTTCTGTGCCGCGTCCGCAGCCGCGATCGCGGTGCGCGTTTCATCGGCGCCGCAATCAGCGACCGTCGCGATGACCTCGCCCGTTGCCGGATTGGTGACGTCAAACGTCCGACCATCGCGGGCGTCACACCAGCGACCACCAATGTAAGCCTGCGTCGGGCATTGAATATCTAAGTCAGGCATTTAGGTGTGGTCCTTGAAACATGCATTGGTGCCAGTTTAGGCTCAACTGGCCCAGTCCATAGAGCCAGTTCGAGGCTGTACATCGCGCCAGTTTGGATCAGGCGGTCCGCTTTCGGGCGCGATCCAGTGCCCGTGCGGGCCACAGCATGACCAATCCGCTTATCGCGAGACCGGCGACCGCAAGGTTGACCAGGGCCGGGTATCCTCCCCCTCCCGCCAGCACCCAACCCGCAACCATGGGGCCCGATGCCAGACCGATCTTTGAGATAAAGCCGCCGAAAGCCGATGCGCGTCCGGCCTTGTCGAATTCTGCTGTCATTCCGAGCAGGTAGGCGATGACGAAGCCCCATGTGATCCCCGTCCCGCAATTCGCGATCATGTAGGCCGCCGGGTTGGCACTGTAATGAAACACGGCGGTACCGATCAGGGTCAGCGCCATCGAGGCCATCAGCAGTTTGAACCGGCCAAATTTCAGACCGCAAACCATCACCAGTAACGGCCCGATGAGTGCAACCCAGGTCGCCAGACCCAGTGCGGTCGACACGTAAGAGCGATCCAGTCCGTAATCGAGGCCGAGCCGGATGATATAGGCCAGAAGCCCCATATTGGCGGTCTGAAAAATAAAAATAGCCACCAGCGTCATGCCGAGCGGTCCCCAGCGGATCGCCCCTTCGCTGACATTTGTCTTCGCGCGAGGCGGATATGCTGACAGGAATGGCAACATTGCAAGCGTGACCAGGCTGAACAGCGCCAGCGCGAGAAACAAGGCCTGCGTGCCGTAGACGGGCGCCAATGGCGGCAAGACCATGACGCCAAGTCCACCCAGCCCAAACTGCACGAATAGCAGCATGCCGAATGTCCGGTCTGGATTGGCGGTACGCGCAATCACGGCGAAGGCAGTGCCGGTCAAGATGCCACCCGCAAAGCCGTGCGCCGCGCGAACCGGCAGCAGCGCTTCGAAAGTACCAATGCCGATCGAGACAAGGTCAATGCCGATGAGAAGGACAAGACAGACCACGGCGAGAATCTTCCATGGGACCGCGCGGATCAGGAACACAGCCGTCAGCGCCCCCAATGCGGCGCCATAGATATTGACCGATCCGACTTGCCCCGCCTGGCCTTCGCTGAGGCCGATGCCGCTGACGAGACCGTCAACTATGGCTGCCATGATGTTGACGTAGAACAAGCCTGCCGTCGCCAGAAACGCCAGGAGAACGGCTGCTGCGAGACCATCGGGCGGCGCTGACGGGAACTTCGAATTCAGTGTGGACGACGTGGTCATTGGGTTGGGCCTTTGCAGAATGGGGCAATCGATTCAGTGGCCAATGCGGCGCGCGCCCACGCATAGGCGCCGCCATCGCTGACATAGTAATAGGCCGTTCCATTCGGGATCATCACCGCAGCCAAACCGCCAAAGCCGGACATGAAGGGAATCACGACCGAAGAATCGCAACTCCCATAGGTTTGAATATCCAGGGACCAGAAACCGTTATTGTAGCCCAACGGCGGGGCCGGTGCGGAGAGGCCACGATCATTCGGGGCTTTTTGCAGGGCCGCAGCCAATGGTGCCGACGCGAACATGTCAACAGCATTGATCCGGCCGTCTTCACGACCCAGGAAGTCGAGCAGACGTGCGAGATCCCCGCGCTGCATGAAAAGTCCCCAACCGGTAAAAGGTTGAGCATCTGCATCCTGCGTACGGCGCGTTTCATCCATGGTTGCCGAGAGTCCAAGGGGCTTCCAGACCGGGTCGACAAGCAAGTCGCGGTAAATATCAGCGTCAGGACCTTCACGTGCCCTGAGGAAGGCTTGCATGGCTGTACCTAGGAGGTACGTGTCAGACGTATGGTAGACCCACTGCTTGCCCGGCCCCGCGCGGTACGGATATTGGCTGCAGGCAAGTTCAATTTTCTCGCTATGTCCTTCGACGAGGAAGAAGTCCTGATCAACAGCGGCGTTTTCATCTGCTTCAGGCTCGATGGATTGATAATGGCCCGTTGCCATGTCCAGCGCGTTCTCGAAGGTCACCCCGTCCCACGTTCCGCTGGCGGCGCACGCCGGCACATGGTCGCTGATGCGTTCCTGCATCACCCCTGGATACTGCTTCTCCAGCCGCATCAGAGCGAGCCCGCCAAACATCGACTTTGCGAAGGAATAGGAAGGGATGACCATCTCGTCGCAATAGGGGTAAGGGCCGTATCGCGTTTCGCACCCACCCACATAATGCACCCCTTCGGCTACCAGTCCGAACAGCGTCATCGCGGACGGCGCAACGTCTTCTGCCGCTCCGAATGCGGACACGTTGATATTTGGATAGGACTCGCCAAGCGTGCTGATCGGGCGCAATGTCAGACGCGCAGCCTTCTCCGTTGCGTCGCGGCTCTTGATTGCGTCCGCGTCGGAGACGTCGCCAGGAACGTAGTCGATCGGCGCGATGCCCCAGGCATCGAACTGAAAATAGGCACAGGTTTCTGAGCCGATTTGCCAGGCTGCAGGCGTGACCTTCCCGTCGGCTTTGAAACCGAAGGTCAACAATCCATTGTGGACGCAGTTCGCATTTTTCTCGACCAGCGCGAATGGCAACGCGGCCTGGCTCCAGCCTTCATCACCAGGTTCACGCCAAACGCGACCGGGCGTCAGGATATAATCCCAATAGGGATTGTCCGTGAGCACGAGGCCACGTTTGGCAGGCAGCAATCGCTCTCCGTCCTGAACCAATACAATCGCGATCTCCGGAAGCGATGACAAGGGCGTTTCAATTCGTTGCATGAAACAGAACCTGTCAGCCACCACGCGTGTTGCCTTGGACTGAACGGCGGGTCTGAAAGCCAGCCTCCCATTCAGCTTCATTTCACTCGGAACGGCGTTGGCGGCCGGTGCAAATTGAGCCGTTGAAAATGGTTCTGCTTGTGCAGCATTGCCTAGAAGCCATTCGGGCGTCACGCTGCTGCTGGAAACAGGTTCTGCTCGCGCATCGCGCACGCTGGTGACACGCACATTGTCGGCCCAGCAAGTGTCATTCGCGGCGTTGGCATCGGCCCTGATCCGGATCGCAAGCTGGTCGGCAGGCACATCGACTGTCGCAGACACCGTATGCAGGGAAACCGCATCGTCCTGTCCGTTGGAAATTCGTCCCAGCTCAATCCATTTGCCATCTGATATGGACACCTCCAGCACGCAGCCGTCTTTGCCTTCCAGATTATCGGCGGCAAAATCCGTTGAGATGCTGTAACGACCGGGCGACGCTGCCAGACGAAACGTTGCTGAAGCGTCACGCTGCAGGCGAAGTGAAATATTGCCCGCGTATTCCGTCAGGCGCAGGTCGCCGCGTCCAGCCTTGCCGCTCCATCCCGCGGTGTCGCTATTCTGGAATGTTTCCGACATCAGGGTCTGTGCGCAAGCAGAGGCCAGCGCTGCCATCGCGAAGACTGCGAGAACGGCAGTGCGGTACATCTAACCGGTCGCTCCCAAAGCTTCGATAAGGGGCTGCAGCTGTGTCTCATACCGCCGCCACCGATCCACGGAACTTGCGTAGAGCGGACGGCGAACCTGTGCCGCACTGGCGGTTGCTGTCGGGCTGTTATTCTTGTGGAAGTCGAGGCAGGCGGCATTCCAAGGCAGTTCGACTTCGGCCAGCAGGCGCCGGGTCTGCGCCTCCTGATCGGAGACGATGTCTTCGTAATGAACTTCCGTCACCCGGCCCGGCAGAACCGCGTGCCAATGCGCCATCAACTCTGCCTTGGCCCGCATGTATTTCGCGAGATCATCGAAATCGTATGAGAACGGATAGCCCATCCGAAACAGGGCCTTGTACATGCCAAGGGCATTGTCGATCGGATTGCGATTGAGGTGGATGATCCTGGCGTTCGGCAAGGCGGCCGCGATCAGGCCGATATAGAGGAAGTTCGCAGGCGCCTTGTCGATGAAAAAGCGGCTTCCCTTTGCGCGCTGGCGAACGCGATGAAGGTAGGCTTCTCCCAGTTCGCGCATATCGAGTTCAGCGGATCTAGATACGAGGTCACCAGGGACCGGAACCGCCCGACACAGGGCCGTCAGGGCCAGCGGGAAATCGTTCAGTTCGCCAAGGCTCTCAACTTCTGGATGGGCGCTGAGAATCCGATCCACGAGCGTGGTACCGCTGCGCGGCAGGCCGAGAACAAAAATCGGGCCCTGCTCGTCACATGCATTACGATGCTTGGCGAAGAATTCCGCATCAAACACTTTCGCGATTCGCGCCATTGTGTCGGTGTCTTTCTCGACCCGGTAAGCCATCATCGCGCGGCGCGCATCCGCACCCTTTTTCAAGGCGGCAAAGCTCTCTTCGTCCTGCCCCAGGTCTTCGAGTTCGTGCGCCAAGGCATAGTTGAGGCCAACGGCGCTCATCGGATCCTGAGCGGTCTCATCCAAGGCTTTGCGAATGGCGTCGACATGGTTTCTCCCAAGTGTCTGCTTCCGCAAGGTCGCGCGGTTGTAATAAGCATCATAGTCACGCGGGTGGGACGCGATCAGTTTATCGAGCACGTCTTCCGCCTGCTCCAGCTTCCCCGTTGCGATGAATGCTGACGACAGCGCATATCGTAGCGCTGCACTGTCAGGATCGAGAGCCACGGCAGCCCGGGCACACCGCTCAGCGGCATCAAAATTCCCACATTGGCTGTAAGCTTCGCTGATACGTCCCAGCCACGCCGGATCCGCCTTTGCTTCAGCTTCCATATGCTTCAGCGCGATGACGGCATCACGGATGTCGCCAATATGGATTTGCGCCTCGACATCCAGAAGCCGAATAAGCGGTGACCCCGGGGCCAGGCTCAGCGCTTGCGCAAGATGGGAGCGCATCCGCGAATGGTCACCCGTCATCTGGGCCAGACGCGCCGCAGCGATCCAGCCGTCAACATTGGCCGGATCGCTGCGAGTCATATCCGAAACAAGCTGAGCTGCGCGCCCGATGTCGCGCCCGCGCAATGCGCGATTGATCTCGGCAAGGCGCGCATCTGGCGTTTGGGATGGATTTGCGGTGGTCATATGGATGGGCGGCATGGCGGAGAATAATCCGCCATGCCGAAAGTGCCTCCTAGAAGTTCCGGCGGACGGTAACACCAATTGTTCGCGGCAACGAAATCAGCTGCTTGTTCGCATTGCCAAAATACCCCTGAGCCGGTGCGGTACCCATATAGGCTTCGGTAAAGACGCCTGTGACACCGTCATCATTGGTGATGTTCTTCATCCACAGCGACAGGGATGTGTTGTTGCGCGTGAATGTCGTCGTGGCATTCCAGATCGCAAATCCATCAAGCGGCACATTGAACGTAGGCGAGACACCGACGCCATTGCGGGTCTCGGACTGGTAGTAACCATCCACTCTCGAATACCAGCTCCAGTCATTGAGATCGCGGGTATAGTCGAGTGCCCAGTTGAGCTGATGCTCTGGCGTTCCCGGCAGCATCGCGCCATCCAGCGCGATCGGCGCCGCTGGCGCTGGACGATCCGGCGCATAGAAGTCCTTTGTCAGCTCGGCGTTCACGTAGGCATAGCCAAGGGAATAGTGCCAATTGTCGTTCAGGTAGCCGTCAAGCGACGCCTCAAGACCATAGCTCTGTGCTTCGCCGCCATTTTGTACCGTGAAGAAACCCCAATTGGTTGAGGCCGTATTGAGCTGCGGATCGGTCCAGTCGACCAAAAATGCGCTGACATCGTAGCGAATGTCGCCGCGTGCTCCTTTGACGCCAATCTCGTAATTGACCACCGAGTCAGGCGTATATATCTGCCAGCGCGGATCCTCTGCAAACGAACCGGTCAACGGCACGGCATTTGACCCGCCACGGCGATACCCTTCGGAGATCGTCCCGTACAGCATGTCGTAGTCATTGTAGTGCCACGAAGCATTCAGCTTGAACAAGACATCGTCTTCGGACGCAGCGAAGGATGCAGTCGTTGGTTCAAATACTCCTGCGTAAAGGGGCAAATCGATGAAGGTGACGTTCTCGGATTCATTGTCAAAGTACCTAGCACCGACTGTCAGGTCCAGATCGGGCGAGGCATGCCAGGTCAACTCACCAAACAGGGCCATCTCTTCGAAATTCTCTGTCCGGCGATAGGCGAAATCCTGATCGCCCGTCACCGCCGATGCGGCAAATGGCAGAAAGGCGTCCCACCAATTCTTGAAACCAGGCAAGAAGCTCTCCTGGGTGCCTTCGAGCTGCTGCTTGCGGTAGAAGCCGCCCAGAACATAGTCGAAGGTTTCGCCGCCGTCAGAAACAAGGCGAATTTCCTGGACCACGGCCTCATCGGCAAATGTCCGGACCGCAGAGGCCATGGGACGTGGATAGTTGTAGTAGAAGCTGAGGAAACCGGCCTGCGCGTAGAAGCCGGTATTCTCGCTGACACTTTCACCCGTGTGGTCATAGTGAGAAGTCGATGATGTCAGCGTTGCAAAGCCGAGATCAAATTCAGCTTCCAGCGATGTTGCATTGATGTCGCGCGAGGACGGCTCAAGCTGGATCGACCCATTCTCGTAATCATCATAGGTGTTTCCAAAGCCGTCCTGGCCAACCGTGCTTTGTCGACGACCGCCGACCTCATCTGATTGCCGCGTGTGGACAATCTTGATCGACATCGTGTCGGTTGGCTCGAGCAGCAGCGTGGCCCGCCCCATCCAGACATCCACCGTATCGGCATCTTCCACCGATTTGTAAGATGCGGCCGGGTCGAGAATGCCATTTGGCGCAACCGGAATGCCGCTGCTGTCCAGTTCGTACACGTTCACATAGTCTGTGATGCCCGGATAGTCGCCGGCGCTGCCGACGATGCGCAAGGCAGCTTTGTCGCCGAGCGGCATATTGAAAGCGCCGTCGACACCAAAGCCGAGGCTTTCCGAGCCTTCCACCGACGAGCCGGACGCACTGACATAGCCATTGTACTCGCCAAGGTCCGGATCTCGCGTGATGTAGCGGATGGTGCCGCCCAGGGAGCCTGACCCGTAAAGCGTCCCTTGTGGGCCACGAAGCACTTCAACCCGCTCCAGGTCGCGCAACAGGAAATTGGCGAAAATGGGCGTGTCGTTGACATAGGTCGATACTGACGCAACCGCCGAGACGGCGTAATCACCCAAGCCATTGCTATCGACCGCCAGGCCGCGAATGCGCGCCGAATTCATCGTGCCGGAATTGCGGGCACCCCGATCGACCACGGCAACACCGGGGATCGACCTCAGGAGCTCGGCATCATCCAGGATGCTCGCCGCTTCAATGTCGGCTCCGGTCACGGCGGAGATATTGTAAGGCACATCGACCAGGCTTTCGTCACGCCGGGTTGCCGTGACGGTGATCGTCTTCTGCCGACTGACAGTGTCCGCTTCCTGCGCTGTTGCGATGGAAATTCCGAGCGACGTGGCGCTGACTCCGGTCATCAGCAGGGTGAGCAAACTTGCCTTTGGCAGGCTGAAACGGTCCTTGGTCATTATGCAATTTCCTTTTTGTTGCGACGAGCCGGCACGAGGACGAAGGCGCCCCTTAAACCGAGCCCTTTTTGTTGATGATGGTCAGGTGAGGCGTTTCCGATGGCGGTGGTGAATCGGCGGACTGAGGCACTGCCGGGCGAGCCGGCATTTCCAGCTTTCCCCAGTCCCGCATGGCTTCCGAGCGTGCGTGGGCACTTTCATGCAGGGGAAAGCGTCCGGGCATATCGCGAAAACTCTTCATAACCTGGCCAAGCCCTTGCCAGCCCCTCGCCCGCACGCTGCGAACCTGTTCGAGGTCGAGTTCCAGCGCCATGATTTCGCGGCCGGTTCCGGCTTCGTGAATGAGTTCTCCGCCGGGTCCATAGATGACTGAGCGGCCATTGCCCTGCTCTCCGGCCACATTCACGTCGACAACAAAACACTGGTTGATCGCGGCATTGGCGCGCGCGATTGCAAGTTCGACGTCGCGGTCGACCGTATTTGTCATTGTCGGGACAATAATCACTTCGGCGCCCATGGCCGCGAGCGTTCGCACCAGCTCCGGGAACCAGATATCGTAACAGATCACGACCCCGATCTTGCCAATGCCCGGAACGTCGACCACGACGTAGTTATTCCCGGACGCGACCCCTTTTTCATAAGGCAGGAACGGGACCATCTTGTCGTATCGCGCCACGATTAGTCCGCTCGGATCGATGATAGGCGTGGTGTTGAAAACCTGGCCGTCACGTTCTTCGTACACGCTGCCGGGGATGATCCAGAGTCCCGTTTCGACGGCCAGAGCCTGCAGGCGCACTTCCGTGGCGCCGCCTGCCTGCTCAGCCTTTTCAGGGCTCGCGCCATGGATTGCAAGTTCGCCAAGAGCGGCCATCGTCAACCAGGGGCATCGGCGTGCGACCGCCCTGACTTCCTGTTCGATCAAATCCATGTTGCCGGTGGCTTCACCGGCCGTCTGGATCGCTGCAATTCCCAATCGTGACATTCCTGAACCCCGGTTTGTCGTCGCCAACGGGTCGGGTAATGCCGACGCTGGACTCATTGAGTGTCCAACATGACAGGGCTGTAAGTTATGACTTAGGACCAGAATTCAGTGGTCTTTGGGTCCAGATTCCCGGACCAGACAAAACTAATCAATCTCAGGAGAGAGGTTCAGTCAGTTGGTGCGCTGATAACCGCGCTGTCCATGACGCGACCCGCGTCGTCGAGCCAGGACAGATGCTGGCCGTCGACCGAAATACGGAATCCCAGTATTTCCGTAAATGCCCAGCGCTGCCATTGGCGATACCACTTGTCGCCCTCGACCCACCAGCGGCCCGTGTCCCTGTCTTCGCCTGCCGACCCCGCGCGGCCAACCATTTCACCGTCGGCCGAAAGCTTGATTGTGCACGGCTCGCCATAGACAGTCTTGTAGTGCAGCGTGACCCCGCTGAGCGTTTTGGTGATATCGTCCCCAGATAGTGTTGCCTGCTGCGATGCGGGATGCATCGCATCCTTCGACACCGCATGCATCGCATCCGACAGGGCTGCGATACCATCCCGGATGCGATCGGAAGGGATGCTGGTCACGCCAAGACGGAACATGTTCGTCGGTGCATTGCCTGGCGCAAAATACTGGTCAGCAGGCTCTATCAGAACGCCGCGCGCCTGGGCATCAGCCATCAACTTGTCCGTTTGCAGACCTGCTTCGCCGCGGACCCAATAGGTCGTACCGCCGCGAACCGGAGCCACGGCAATCGACAATGGCCTATAGTGGTTCAAGGCATCTCGAAGCGCAATCAGACGCTCCTCAAACACCTTATTGAACCGCCGCAGCATGGCATCATAATGGCCGAGTGACAGGAAAAAGGCTGCAGCCCGCTGATTGTTTGGCGAAGGCCGCCCGGTCGTCAGGCTGCGAAGTCTGCGCGCGGCGGTGATCACCTCGGGAGGCGCCACCATGAAGCCAAGCCCGACGCCCGGCTCAAGCACCTTGGACAGGCTGGCGACATAGATCACCCTGTCACCGCCCTCCATGGCCCGGAGGGACGGAAGCGGATCGACCAGATAGTTCAGCTCGCACTCAAAATCGTCTTCAACAACAATGAAGTCCTCCTGCGCCGCCATTTCCAGCAACGCGGCCCGCCGGGCACGAGAGAGGGTGACTGCTGTCGGCCGCTGACGACTCGGCGTGACATGAACGATGTCGCACGCCTTGAGCCTGTCATCGACGATCAACCCTTCATCATCGACTGGCAAATAGGCCAGGCGCGCATTGCGGCTTTCGAACAGCGCACGCATTTCCGGCAATCCAGGCTCTTCGACGCCAGCCACCGTTCCCTCCGAAGCGAACAGCCTGGTGATCAAATGCAGGGCCTGTTGCTCGCCGACCGTGATCAACAATTCGTCGGGACGGGCAATGATGCCCCGGCGCGGCAAGAGCTTGGTGCGAATTTCCTCGATAAGCGCATCGTCATCTGCCTCGCCCGAATCGACTGACCAGGTTTCCACTTCCTGTGCAGCCAGTGCCAGCCGGCTGGCTTCGCGCCATTCCGCGATGGGAAACAAGGAGCGGTCGTAACGACCCTCAAGAAATGGATATCGGTAAGACTGCCAGTCCGACGGAAACCTGTACGCAGATCTGGCCGAAGCGGATTCGTGCAAACGCGCGCTGGCCGTCGATAGAACGGGGCCCCCTCGCGGGCCGACCACTTGCATTGATGAGTCCTGATACCGCTGCATATCTGTCGCGACGAAAACGCCGCTTCGCTCGCGCGAGACCAGATGCCCATCCGCGATCAGGGTCTGATAGGCAATCAGCGCTGTATTACGCGAAACGCCAAGACGATCTGCCAGTTTTCGCGACGACGGCAATCGCATGCCGGCAGGCAGGACTCCCGCCCCGATCGCATTGAAAAATCCGCGGCGAATCTGGTCCTGGAGCGACAAACTGCTCGTCCGCTCCAGCTGGAGCAGCGGAGCAAGCGCAGATGCTTCTATCGTTTGGACGCGGCTCATGAGATTTATTCAAAACCATTCGATTGGATATCGCCACGAAGAAGTGGTCGCAATTCTGCCCATTGCATTACCCCGGCAAAATTGGTCCTGACAGACCGCCTCGGCGACTGGAAAGTCCTCACAGGTTGAGGTCCTCGAACGCCGCCCCCATGGATTACAAAGACAAACAGAGTGAAAATGGATACAATCGAACGCACTAAAATCAATCAATGAGTGCAGTTTTCGAGAAGCCTGGACCTGTTCGGCATTGCCAACCACCTTACTCATGCGTCCAATCAGCTTCACCTTCCTGCCGATCGGCTGGACCCCAGCGATACTGCCCGCTATCCATACCATATTTACGATTGGCATAGACGAGGAAAACACTTGGCAGGAGCAAAGCCAGTTCCTCCTGTTCAGGCTCACGGCGCCCGGAAGGGTCCATGCGTTGGCGCAGGACGACGTTGCGGAAAGCTTGTCCGCCACCCATCCCTCTGTATGGGTAGATTTCAGAAAATGCACTTCACGGAGAACGAAATAGAGCCATGCATTATAAGGAACTCCTCAAGGCGCGCGACGAGCTGACCGGTTCAGGCGGCCCGTTTGAAATCACCGAAACCGACGTGCTTGGAAACCGTATCCGAATTTACAAGAATGCGCCGC
>TARA_R110000744_G_scaffold94328_5_pt1 | contig 11549 bp, 8 predicted proteins | sample TARA_R110000744 | Tara Oceans TARA_R110000744 (sample SAMEA4398083) | marine metagenome | biome: Polar Biome; feature: [DCM] deep chlorophyll maximum layer (ENVO:01000326); material: water (ENVO:00002006), including particulate matter (ENVO:01000060) such as... | depth 36 m | reverse complement strand
CACTTTTGTCCATGGCATTCTTGTTGCCTTTAAGTAGTATTTATCAATCGCCGTTCTAAATATTTTTTTTATAGGTTCTGTAATAGGAATTCCAGAGCCAACTGTCACAGAACGAATTCTGCCTACTTTTCTATTAGTAATATTTCGAGCTTGCTTGGGAGCCCCCTGTTTATGGAATTCAGGCATGAGTGCATTTTTATTCTGACCTCTTTGTAAAAAGCGCCTTAAGAGCATATAAAAGTGTTTTTTACTAAATTGGGGAGTAGAAGAGTTGATTACTTCTTTGTAAAGAATGTTCCAACCTTGCTTAAATAAACGAAAGGGGTTTTCAGCTAAACTTTGCATAACCCTCCAATTATTTTCTAATCGTTGGATTTGGGCAGATGTTGGTTTGTTAAGTGAGTTTTCTGTAAATGGGTCATCAACAATCTCTGCTTGATTTGAACTTAATTCCTCAGTTATTAGCTCTATGTCAAATTCTAGTGGCTCGGCTAGCCGCTCATAAATATCAATCCAAATACAGTACTCTGATGTTATGGCTAACACCCTATAATATTTTCCAGAGCTTTTGACTACATGATTAACCAACAGCATACAATTCGCCGGTGCTAGCTCGAAGTGAGACATTCTGAATATCATTGCAGTATAGGTTTTGGTATGGCTTGGTAATATCAAACGCTAACAATCTGTAACTGAAAGCGTTTCGAGCGAGCCGTAATGCCTCGCCAACAGGTTGGCCATGGCGCTTGTCGAAATCAGCGCATGCCTTAACGAGCTTTAAATTAGGTGAACTCTGTATCTCAGTCCATAGTTCACTAACCTGAACTTCAATATTTTCGTTAATATGGAGGTCTTTGCCTCCTAGTATCCAATCGACATTTACTTGTTGAATATGGGGGATATCGAGATCCGTTATCAACTTCCATTTCATTCCCATTGCAATACAACAGCGTCTCTCTATCTCTAATTTTGCAATGACATCTTTGTCCATCAAGTCTTTTATATATTTGACTTGAATAGCGGTTTGCTCGCTTTCGAAAGCATCGTAATCTACTACCAAGTCGGTTGTAAATACGTGGTATTTGTTACCTTTTTGTGGATGTTTTATACCCGATTTTTCTGCTACTTCTAACGAGGTTTCTATGTTTAGAGGGTATTGTTCACGTATATCTTGGATAGTTTCATCCCAATCAAAAAGTGAAAAAGCGAGGTATTCGAGTTTAGAAAGTAAGTGAACCACTCTACCTGTGCGATGAGATAAAACGCGATAACTTGTGCCATCACTTGAGATGTCTTGAATATGAATCCAAGGTTTGTATTCACTCTTACGGCCAGTTCCTCTTCCGCTTTCCAAGCGTAAACTAATTTCTTCTTTTGTCAGCCATTGCAGCTTTGCCATAGATTATGCCCAGTGTCATCCTTCACAAAGAGCATAAACTAATATTTCTTTTATACCAAATATATTACCTTCATTACCAAATATAATATATCCGTTACCAAATATAATACCCGCCAACACAAAAAGATCTTTTAAATCAATGGCTTACTCTACTGTGACCGACTTCGCCAAGTTGCGCGGTTGGTCAACATCTGTGCCTTTGATAATAGCGACGTAGTAGGACAGTAGCTGCAATGGCAGGGTGTAGATAATTGGCGCGATGGCCGCTTCACAGTGTGGAACGTTGATCACGCGCATGGTTTTATCGCTTTTGAAGTGGGCTTCTTTATCGGCGAATACATACATGATGCCACCGCGGGCACGCACTTCTTCTACGTTTGATTTTAGCTTTTCTAATAGCTCATTATTCGGGGCGACTACAATCACTGGCATTTCATCATCGATTAAAGCAAGTGGGCCGTGCTTTAACTCACCAGATGCGTAGGCTTCTGCGTGTATATATGAAATTTCTTTGAGCTTAAGCGCACCTTCCATTGCGATAGGGTATTGATCGCCACGACCTAGAAATAAGCTGTGGTGTTTGTCGGCGAACTCTTCAGCTAAATCTTTGATGCCTTGAGTTAGGCTGAGGGTTTCTTCAAGTTTACTTGGCAAGCTATGCAAACCATCAACAATGGCTTTATGGTCGGCCTCTGCCATGCCGTTATGTTTGCCCAATGCTAACGTCAACATTAAGAAACCGGTTAACTGGGTGGTAAACGCTTTGGTTGATGCCACGCCGATTTCCGCCCCTGCAAGGGTCATAAAGGCGAGGTCTGATTCGCGCACAAGCGAGGATCCTGGCACGTTACATATAGTTAAGCTTGAGGTGTAGCCTAAGCTTTTTGCTAGGCGCAAAGCGGCTAGGGTATCGGCGGTTTCACCTGACTGAGAAATGGTGACTAGCAGGCTGTTTGGGTGAACGAATGACTTGCGGTAGCGAAACTCAGAAGCGATTTCAACGTTACATGACACATTGGCGTATTCTTCTAACCAATATTTGGCGGTCATGCCTGAGTGGTAGCTGGTACCGCAGGCAACAATTTGTACGTGCTTGATGTTGGCAAGCACCTCGTCCGCGTCTTGACCAAAAATATTCGGGCTGATGTCGTACTCGCCTAAGCGCCCTTGTAGGCAGTTACGTACTACAGTGGGTTGCTCATGAATCTCTTTGAGCATGTAATGGCGATAGCCTGCTTTGTCGCCAGCATCGTGCTCTACATCTGACTCAACAATATCACGCTCGACGACTTGACCGCTTTGGTCGTAAACTGTGACGCTGGTGCGGGTCACTTGGGCTACATCACCTTCTTCAAGGTACATGAAGCGACGGGTAACAGGCAGTAACGCCATTTGGTCTGAGGCAATAAAGTTCTCACCGATACCAAAACCAATCACAAGTGGGCTGCCTGAGCGGGCAACAATCATGCGCTCTGGGTCGTGCTTATCAACAATGACAGTGCCGTACGCCCCATCAAATTTACTCACAGCCATTTGCACCGCTTGCAGTAAATCTACACCTTGGTCTAGTTCATAATGTACCTGATGCGCAATGGATTCAGTGTCAGTGTCAGACGTGAAACCATAGCCTTTGGCTGATAATTCAGCACGCAGGTGTTGGTAGTTTTCGATGATGCCATTATGCACGACTGCAATACGCTCACTTGAAAAGTGTGGGTGGGCATTGGCTTCAGTCACACCGCCATGAGTAGCCCAGCGCGTGTGGGCAATACCTACACTGCCTTTGGCTGGATTGTTATGTAAGGCGTCGGCCAGCTCTTTTACTTTACCAATACGACGAGTGCGGGTTAAGTTGCCTTCGCCATCGAGTAAGGCAACACCAGCGGAATCGTATCCGCGATATTCAAGGCGTTTTAGCCCTTCTAGTAAAATTTCTACTACGTTACGTTCGGCTATTGCGCCAACAATCCCACACATACGTTATGCTCCAAATGACTTAGTTGTTGCGCAAATAACCTTCACGCCTTGTTGTTCAATATGTTGTTTATCGCTTTGTGCAATTAAATCATCGGTTACCAGTACCGATATCGCCTGCCAAGGCAATTCAACATTAGGTATTTTTCGTTGTAGTTTTTCTGATTCAGCCATGACCACGACCTCGCTAGAGACTTCAGCCATGACTTGGGTTAGTTGGGTCAACTCGTTGAACGTGGTTGATCCCTTTTGTAAATCGAGACCTGCTGCGCCGATAAAGGCTTGGTCGAAATTGTATGCGCGTAGCACTTGTTCAGCCATTTTGCCTTGAAATGCATGTGATTGAGGATCCCACGTGCCTCCTGTCATCAACACTTTTGGCTCGTTTTCGGTTTCCAGCAGTGAATTGGCTACATGCAGTGAGTTTGTCATGACTACCAAACCTAGCTTACTTGCCAGCTCAGGAATTAGGGCAGCTGTGGTGCTGCCACTATCAATGATGATGCGGTTATGATCTTTAATCAGGGTGGCGGCGGCTTTAGCAATCGCTATTTTACGCGCAGATAGTTTTTCACTGGATAATTCAGACGAGTCTTGCGGCAGCGGCACTGCTCCGCCAAATTTGCGCAATAACAGACCATTGTTTTCAAGCTCAGTGAGATCTTTACGGATAGTGACCTCTGAGGTAGAGAAAAGCTTCGCCAGTTCATCCACCATCACTTCGCGGTGCGTGTGAAGGCGGTCTACAATCGCTCGGCGTCGTTGTTGTGTGTTTCGTTTTTGCATATTTCGAAATATATATGTTTCGAAATGAAAGATAAAGCCTTTCTTTTGCTTCTTATACTAAGGTGTTAGAAGTAAAAAAACCTCCAAAGGAGCTGGAGGTTTCACATTTTCTGGCTGCGGCTTTTATTCAGGCTTAGTAGGGCGTTGCCAACCACTAACGTTTCGCTGTTTTGCTCTAGCAATCGCTAATTCTTCATCGGCGACAGTTTTCGTTACCACCGAGCCCGCACCAACGGTAGCCATGTTACCAATCTGCACCGGGGCCACTAAAGCACTGTTAGAACCAATAAATGCGCCATCACCAATAATGGTTTTTGACTTGTTTACACCATCGTAGTTGCAGGTGATGGTACCTGCACCGATGTTGGCGCCTATTCCAACGGTAGTATCACCTAAATAAGTTAAATGATTAGCTTTTGAACCTTTGCCTAGTGTGGTTTTTTTCATTTCGACAAAATTGCCAACGCGTGCATTTTCATGCATCACCGCACCTGGACGTAAGCGTGCGTATGGGCCGACAGAGCAATTTTCACCGACTATGGCTTGGTCTAACATGCTATTGGCTTCGATGGTTGCGCCATCTGCAATTTCACAATCTTTAAGTATGCAGTTGGGGCCTATGGTGACATTGGAGCCAATTTTGACTGTGCCTTCGATAACCACATTCACGTCTATGCTGATGTCTTGACCTACTATGATGTCACCCCGCAAGTCAAAACGGTGGGGGTCAAGCAAGCTAACACCTTGCATCATCAGCTCTTGAGCTTGTTCAAATTGAAATGCGCGCTCGATAGCGGCCAGTTGTTTGCGGTTATTTATACCTTCAACTTCAATTTCGCTACTTGGTTGAGCAGCTTTAATGACTTTGCCTTCATTGGCTGCCATTTCAATGACATCGGTAAGGTAGAATTCACCCTGGGCATTGTTGCTATTTAAATTGGCAAGCCAGCGTTTTAAATCTTTGCCATTAAGTACCATCATACCTGTGTTTATTTCACTGATTTGACGCTGTGTGTCACTGGCATCTTTATGCTCAACAATCGCGGTAACATTGTCGCCTTGGCGAATAATACGCCCCATGCCTGTTGGATCGGCAACGTTTACAGTTAGTAATGCTACGTCTGCTTCGGCTTTTGTTTGTAGCAGTGAATGCAGGGTATTCACTTTAATCAGCGGAGCGTCACCTACCAGAATGAGCACATCTTCATTATCAGAAATATGTGGCACGGCTTGCTGCACGGCATGACCTGTTCCTAATTGTTCAGCTTGTAAGCACCAGTTCAGCGCATTGTGACCCAATGCTTGTTGTAATTGCTCTGCCTGATGGCCGTATACTAAATTGATAGAATTGGCACCCAATTGATTTACGGTGTCAATGATGCGCTGCACCATAGGTTTTGCGCCAATAGGATGTAAAACCTTGGGCATGGAAGACTTCATTCGAGTTCCCTTGCCTGCTGCGAGTATTACCACTGAAAATGCCATTTAGTATCCTGAGTCATTTAAATTCCAAGGTATTTTACTGATGCAAGCAAAAACTACCAGCGCTTGATCTCTGTTAAACTCCAAGACGTATCCTTTTTTATTGTTTAACGAACCAAACTAATATTTTGCAACCAAAGTACAATGTGTTTACTTTTGATGCTTGCGTATAGTGTTCTCATTGGGGTAACTTTACCTACCTTTTTGCTTTGACCGATAGGTTGTATGGTAATAGATGTGTTTTACTGCATAAATGTGTTGCCAATTTTTAATTTAGTTGGTTAAACACATGTGTTTAGTTTAACGTGAACAAATAATTAGTGATGCTACAGTTAATGAGTAACAGGGCAGACTAATAAGCAGTTTTTTGGTTTATTTTATACAGGGTAGTTTGTGAATATCTTTCGAACCTTACATCGCAGTATTTTGCTGCTCTTTGTCGTTGTGGTTGTATCCATCGTTACCTTGGTGCACTTTAGTGTGTCTAAAATCGTCGCCGAGCAAAGCCGCGCGCAGCAGCAGTCTCATTCCCCAGCGGTAGAGCTCATTGTGCAGCAATTAATGAAGCCACTGCATATTTCTGAAACCCTTGTTAAAGCAAAAGAATTGCAAGATCTCATGGGCGCACAGACCGTTGATGAAGAGGCGGTGTTTGCTAGCCTCAAACGGTTACACCGTGAATTTGGAATGAATTTCTTTATCGCCAGTGAAAAGAGTCGTCGCCAATACTATTCCGATGGCACAACCACGGAATTGGTTGAAGGGGACGTGAGTTGGTATTTTAAATATAAAGAGTCAGCTCAGAATGAAATAGCCGATATTGGTAAGTGGGAAGACACTCACTTTTATATCGATTTGAAAGTCTTTGATGAGGAGCAGAATTTTCTTGGATTCTTCGGTGTAGGTAAAAGTCTAAGAAGCTTTTTGGATATTTTCGCGCGTTACAAAGAAACTTATGGTTATGATTTTATCTTTGCGGACCAAGACAGAAACATCACCTTGTCGTCTGATCCCAAATTAGTCGCGGCTAATTCAAAGTTTACCAATTTAACTGAATTGCCTTGGTTCAAAGATTTGTCGGAAGAAGAACAAGCGGGTTCGCTTAATAATTTATTGGTTAAAATAAACGGCTACGATTTCTTGATTGCTGAATTAAATATTCAACCTTTCGATTGGACACTGTATTTGATGACGCCGCTTGAATCGCGTCAAACAGAGATAAGCCGCGGCTTTATCTTCAGCATAGTGACATTATTAGTGCTTATTTTTGGTCTATTTTTGATCATATATAACCTGTTGTATTACTTTAAGAAAGACATGCAAAAGACACGTCAAATAGACGTGTTAACTGAGCTGCCCAATCGCGCTAGCATGTCCCTTAAATTTGATGGCTTGATGTACGAGAAATCTTCTGTCAGCTTGGTGCTTATCAATCTCGATAATTTTAAATCTGTTAACGAAACCCATGGGCGTAAGGCAGGGGATATTGTGTTACGCCAAATTGCATCAATGCTGCAGTTAGAGCTTCGAGAGCAGGATATTATTGGGCGATGGGGCGGCGAAGAATTCCTGTTGTTACTGCCCAATACAGGCCCTCATGAAGCGGTAGATGTAGCAGAAACCGTGCGCAATCGCCTCGCTAATATGACAATAACGACGGGTAGCATGTCTATTCAAATGACAGCCAGTTTTGGGGTGTCGTTCACGGCTATTCCTCGAGCGATAAACGAAGTAATTGCCGCTGCCGACGATGCGCTTTTTGCGGCGAAGCGAGAAGGGCGAAACGTGGTACGCCTGCAATTGATTGAAGAGCATTAATTCTTCAACCTGCATTGTAAGGTTAAGCGCTTGGTGCTTTATATATGGCTATGCAGATATATGTTAGTTTGCATAGCCGATAAAGCATCATGCGGCAGGTTTGGCTTTTAGCCTATGTTTTGCTACTACGCGGGTCGCCACTCCTGTGACGAGTAACACACCGCAAATAACTAATATCACGCCTACCCACATCGAAGGTGTTAGGGTCTCATTCAACAGAACAATCCCCCACATAATACCGAAGGCAGGAATGAGATAAGCCACAGTCAGGGCGTTGCTTGGGCCGACTTTGGCGATTAATCTGAAATACATTAAATAAGCCAATGCAGTGCAAAGGGCGCCAAGGGCAATGGCATCAATCCAGCTGCTTGATGATGGAAGCGTGCTAGGCATAAACCAAATATTGAGCGGTAACAAACACAGTGTTGCTGCAAACAAACTACCTGCAGCGAGCGCCATTGGACCCACAGCGCTTAAGTGCTGCTTGGTAAAGCAGCCTGCATAGCCGTATAGGGCGGTGGCACCTAAAGTAGCTAAGGTGGGCAAAATAGAAATGCTATCGAATGCGGCGGCCTGCGCTGCACTAAGAACTGCCACTCCAATAAAACCAATTAACAGTCCAAATACTGCAACACTTGATATTCGCTGCTTTAGCCACAGCCAGCCAATTAAGGCCCCAAACATAGGGGCGGTAGCGTTCATCACTGAGGCATATCCTGCTCCTATGTGTAATAAACTGTAGCTGAATAAACAAAATGGGATGGCAGTATTGGTTAACCCGACAACTAAAATGCCGCGCCAATGCTGGGTTATTTGACTGATAGCGTTGCGATTGCACACAAACGGCAGCAAAATCAGGCTAGCAATACCTGCTCGCATCGTGATTAAGCTTATTGGGCCAAATTCAGGCGTGGCGGTGCGAGTAAAAATAAATGCAGCCCCCCAAATGCTAGCAAGCAAGACGAGTTCAATAAAATCGCGTAATTGCATTTAACCTCCCTGTTTTATTCAGCTAATTTTTGCTGGTGGAACGGAAAATTGTGGGTTCTCTAGTCTTAGTAGAGTGGCTTTGCGTGTTAAACCACCGGCGTATCCCGTCAGTGTGCCGTTGGCCCCTATCACTCTATGGCAAGGCACGATAATCGAGATAGGATTCTTGCCATTAGCGCTGCCCACCGCTCGCACGGCGTTAGGGTTGTTTAATTGCTTTGCTATATCGCCATAGCTACACGTAACACCATAAGGTATGGAGCGTAACTGTTGCCAAACATTTTTCTGAAAATCAGTGCCGATGGGGGCTAAGGGCAAATCAAACACTTCACGTTCGTAGTCAAAATATTCTTTGAGTTGCTGTTTCGCTTGCTTCAATAAAGCATTGCTGGTGGCTGCTGCGTCTTGATGCTCTACAAAGGTAATAGCGATGATAGCGTCATTATTCGCACATATTTGTAATAGGCCACAGGGGGTGGGCAAATAGGTACACAGCGGGGTCAACGATGTACGGTTTTCCATTACGCGAGACTCCATAAAGTAAATGTTAAATAACTACGCCAAGGGCTGACTTTGTCAGCATCTATGTTGTGTAGAAGTAGCTGTTTTTTGATGACTAGATCTGAGTTAAGCCAAATATCCGCTTGGGATAGCCCACGCAAATTAGCATAAGCAATTGTCCATGGACCAATGCCTTTAATTGATAACCAATCATCGGGTGGAGCATCAGGGTGCTGGGCATAAAATGCAGCAAAACGGCGTAGGGTCTCACGACGACTGTTGGGCATCCCTAAAAAACTGAGATCACCGTTTGCGACGGCATCAGGCGTGGGAAAATAGCGGTTAAGTTCAGGCAATGGCCCCTGCTCATCAAGTACAGGCTCCCCGAGCGTTGCCACGAGCTTAGTCACTAAGTTAATAGCCGCGGTCACTGATATTTGTTGACCAAGAATAGCTCTGCACCCAGCTTCAAAGGTATTCCATATACCAGGAATACGTATACCCGGGGTAATAGTTTTAGCAGGCAAGCCACTTAATTCGATTCTGTTGTCAATGGTCGCGCTATCCGCATCAACGTCTAATATGCGCCGAATGTTACTCAAACAGCACTTGAGTTGCTGCAAATCAGCGATAGCTAAGGTAACGAGAAAGCAGTGTTTATCTGGTTGATGCTGGGCCTGAAAATAACCTTTGCTGGTTCCGACGGTAAAATTACGTGCGTAACTATCTTGGCTCACCCATTCGCTACCTGATATTGCTCGGCGCGCTAGAAAGTCACGCAAGTGGGGCCAGTTGTACGGCGGGCGATAAGCTAAAGGGATGACGATTGGTTGTATCAGGCTACTCGGTTTTATACGTAATTCCTTTGGAGTACGGCGCATGACGCGCTGCATATTGTATTGCAGACGCCTAGCGTCATTAAAGCCAGCAGCATCTGCAATATGTTCGATAGGTAATTGGGTGTGCTGCAATAATTGTTTGGCAAACAGAATTTGTTCATACACTTGATATTGTTTCGGGCTAAGACCAATGTGCTGAATAAAAAGTTGGCGTAAATAGCGATCGCTTATTCCGAGTTTTTCTGCAATTGTCGTCATGCTTAGGTGTAGGTTTTCGCCGAGTATCCGTAGTGCTCGGTTAACCGTAGTATCAACTCCGTTCCATGCATGGGAATGCGGCGCACTGTCCGGGCGGCAGCGTAAACAGGGGCGATATCCCGCAAGCATGGCTTGCTGTGCTAAGGTGAAGTATTCGACGTTTTCTTCATGTGGTAGCTTTGCTGGGCAAATTGGCCGGCAAAAGATCCCCGTTGATTTGACCGCTATAAAAAAACGCCCATCGAAACGAGGATCTCGGGTAAGTCTCGCTTGTTGATAATCTTGTATCGTCAGCATGAGGGAACCGAATGTATTAAGCCATGGACTAATGGTAATCCGGTGAGTGGCTATTATGCGTCGAAAACGGAACTCAAAGCAAAAATGTTGTTCTTTGCTTGGCTCGGCCAAAGTTTGGCTAAAGCTGTATGCAGCTCTTGCGGTTTCGGCTTTCGTAATTGCTTGTTGAATTTGATAGGGAATAAAGCAGATAATACGCGGCCGTTTTCTGCGCGCAGGAAAAGGAATGTAATCTTGATAACCGATATTTTGGAGTGGCTGTTTTCACGTGTTTAAGTCTTTCTTATTGATAAGCCTAGTTTTTTCAAACTTAGTTTGCTCGCAAGCCATGGGTGAGGAATGGCTTGACGATTTCGCCAGTCGAGTGAAAGCTAAAACGGCTAAGCAGCGAGTGCCAGGTTATTTGTTCGCTTTTATCGAAGAAGGCAAGCCAGCCAAGATGGTAGTGTCTGGCAAAACAGCCAATAATGGTACGGCTATCTCTCCGCAAACGGTGTTTCGTTTAGCGTCAGTGTCGAAAACATTTACCTCTATTTTAATGGCCAAAATGGTCGATGAGAATAAATTAAGCTGGCAAACCCCTGTGAAAAAAATGACCAACGAATATAGTTTTGATAACAGCAAAGACTTACAGCTCAGTCATATTGTTGGTCAATCGAGCGGGTTCTCGCCCAATGCTTATGACAATCTCATTGAAGCTAATTATCCGGTAAAGCGAGTGCTTAGCATGCTGACTGATTTAAAGCCTTTATGTACACCGGGTGAGTGCTATACCTACCAAAATACCTTGTTCGGCGTTATCGAAGAGTACTTTCAAGAAAATAACACGTCGTACGGGCAACAATTAGAAGCTGAAGTCTTGCGCCCGCTAAATATGAAAGGTGCGAGTGTGGGGCGTGAAGGTTTACAAGCGTCGAATTCATGGGCCAAACCGCATGTAGCGATCGCGAAAAACAAATGGCGCAGTGTGAAGGTTAACGAAGACTACTATCGCTTTTCACCCGCAGCAGGCGTGAACGCTAGCGGTGCGGATATGGTTAAGTGGGTTGGGGCGCTGCTTGGCGAGCAGCCGAATGTGATTGGGCCGCAAATTATTGACCAAGTGACACAACCTCGGGTGAAAACCAAACGCGAAATGCACCGCCGCTTATGGCAACGTTACCTCAAAGACGCCCATTATGGTTTAGGTTGGCGCGTATACGACT
>TARA_R110000744_G_scaffold17891_5_pt1 | contig 11566 bp, 8 predicted proteins | sample TARA_R110000744 | Tara Oceans TARA_R110000744 (sample SAMEA4398083) | marine metagenome | biome: Polar Biome; feature: [DCM] deep chlorophyll maximum layer (ENVO:01000326); material: water (ENVO:00002006), including particulate matter (ENVO:01000060) such as... | depth 36 m | reverse complement strand
AGTTATCAAGTGATGTGGTTAGCATTATTTTTTGCGTTATTGGCACTGCTACTCAGCACCTGTCTGGATTTTTTCTTTTCGTTAATTGAGATGGAAGCAGACCTACGAGTGATTACTATCGATTATGTGCGATATGTACTCTACTCCATGCCGGCATTTGCGTTATACCAAGTGTTACGCAATGTGTGTGAGGGCTTGTCTATCACCAAACCGAGTATGATCATTATGATTATCGGATTGTTGGTGAATATCCCCGCCAACTACGTATTTATATATGGCAAACTCGGCCTACCCGCTTTTGGCGGTGCAGGCTGTGGTATTGCTACTGGCTTGGTGTTTTTGGCCATGATGTTTTCCACTTGGGTGTACACCCTCAATTCTAAAAAGCTACAACAATATGCGCTTTACACCCGAATTTTTGCCCCTAATTTTAAAGACATGTGGGCTAGCCTAAAATTAGGTTTACCCATTGCCTTGACCATTTTATTTGAGGTCACGCTTTTTACTGTCGTCGCAATATTACTGGCACCTTTTGGCTCAACGATTGTCGCAGCGCATCAGGTGGCGCTTAACTTCTCATCACTGATGTTTATGATCCCATTGAGTTTAGGCATGGCGACCAGTATACGAGTAAGTCATCTATTGGGTGAAAACAATCCGTTACAAGCCCAAATGGCTACCCGCGCGGCGCTTTTAATGGGGTTAACTTCTGCCACATTGACAGCAACTATGACCTATTTAGCCCGGGTTCACATTGGGGAACTTTATAGTAACAATGCTGAAGTCATAAACATGGCGGCAGGCCTTATGTTACTAGCCGCTCTATTTCAGTTTTCAGATGCCATACAAGTGGTATCAGCTACTGCTTTGCGCGGTTACAAAGACACCGCAGCCATGTTCTATCTTAGTTTCATATCCTATTGGGTAATCGGCATGACGATAGGCTGCATATTAGCCCTCACTGATTGGATAGTCCCGCGCATGGCTGCAGCTGGTTTCTGGATTGGCTTCATATGCGGGTTAACCTCAGCGGCAATATTGCTGGGCCTTAGGTTGCGCCACGTGCAGCGCCGTCAGGAAAACATGCCTGTTGAATTGAGCATTTAAACCACTTTACAGGCACCTATTGTTACTAACATAGGTGGCTGTGATGATAATATTCATAGCTTCACCGATACCCCTGAGTATGAGCAGTACATGGCCCAACCTAAAAGCAAAACTGAAATGCTGAGTTTAGTTAAAGCTTTAGACAGCGATTTTGCACCGCACAGCCCTGTCAGTTATTAAAACCGCGGCATGTATTACTAGGATTTATCATTGAAAAGACCGCGCATAATACCTAAAAAATCAATTGCATAAGCGTATAACCGCTAAATTGGGCCTGAACAGAACGTGCTTCGGTGGACCAATTAATACGTCAGCGAATCAAACTAACTCGTATAAATATGCGGCAACCAAATGAGTCTCATATACAGAGACTGACAGAGCACTCCTAATGAGGCGGGCGCTATTATCTCAACCCCAACTGAAGTGGGCATATTTATCTGAAGTCTCATGAAAGGCAAGCTTACATCAGCAAATTCGCTGGCGAAAATGAAAGAGTTGAATCAGGGTTATGGTCGCGGACTGTTCCAATATCCCTGTCATGAAAAAGACGCTTACGGACACACAAGCTACATAAGTGAAGATGAGATTGCTTTTACCTTGTTGTCTAGCAGTATGAACATCTCAATAAAGGATCAGCATTGCTATTTTAAGCACCTACTAGGATGTGCCATTTGATTTTCCTGACTTTGTTTAAACAGCGATTACCTTAACCGAAAGAGAATGAAACCAATACCAAGGTCTGTTTTCGTCAAACCAAATACCGCTTAACATTACCCTCAAAAGCGATGGGGCAGTTCTGATAGCAAAGGCCACCGGTCAGGGGTGCTAAATCTAACGCCTTATTCCACCACTGATTTTCGTTTCGAGCCAGCAGGAATAAAAATGCTATTTGCCATTAAAGGGGAAAACCTTGATTGCACTACCTTTGAGCTCAAACAAGGTGGCGGTAGGTACACGTTTATTGGTGAGTGAAGCCTCAAATACGCGAAGGAAACTCAGGGAGGAACAGTACCAATAATTAATTTTGGCGAGCTCGAGATAAGTAGTGTTCTCGGCGAATAGTGGCAAATTCATTATTCGCAAGAGCATCTCTAACAGCTGTTTCAAACAGGTGTTTTTTATTAAAAAATGGTGAATTTTGACTGATTGTTACGTGATAACTATTGACCTCTATGGGTTGATACTGGGCTAGAACGATGTCATCTTGCAGCCCCATATCGCTTAAAAATGGTAACGCACTTTCTTGAAAATGAATGAAAGTGTCAATTCTACCTTTCTTTAACAGCTCTATCTTTTGCGAAAGCGTCGATACGGGAACCATTATCAAGTCTGTTTCTTGGTTAAATCTGTCAAAATATTTTGCATTACGAGTCACACCAATATTTAATTTTTTTAAATCGGTAAAACTCAGTAACTGACCTATATCGTCTTTACGAACAAAAAATGTATGTCTCAACGTTTCATAACTTGGATTGATATAAACAACTTCATCTTGCGTACCATCCACCCGCTGAAGCCCGACTAACACGTCTAAGTTACCTTCTCGCAGTTCCCTTATTCTTCTAGCAAACGGCATTGGAACAATCTCAACTTCCATATTCATATGCTTAGCAATATTTTTAAGATACTTGACTTGCAAACCATTCATAAACTCTTTGGATACAGAGCTTCTTAAAACGTCCTTACCATGACACAAAGTAGATACGAAGCCCAACAGGGCAATAAGAACCAGGACAACAAATCTCATAATTCAATCACACAGCGTAAAAATCAGAGTTGATTATCCCCTACCTCAAGCGTTAAACCAACAGCCCAATATTACATAATTACAATTCAACATCGTTTTACGTACACTTTCACTCAAGACCTGCGTGAATAAAACGTATTCAAGCGTGATTAATGCCTTTTTCCTTTCGTTATGCTTAGCTTAAAGACCAAAGGTTTAATGCCTAAAGCTGGATAACAATGCAGGTATTCCTGGGAGCATGCCCACCATAGCCATGACGCTAGTCAATATAACGAACATCACCAATGGAATGATCCAGCGGCTCATGTGCGTCAGCTCTGCGCTTCGCTCTTTACAACCAATTAGGCCTAAATTATCCAATAACATAGTGAGTGACCAACCGAACGCGGGATTCACCAATGATGACGCAAACACCACTATAGCAGCGGATTGCGTGGTTTTGCCTTCTCTGGTCATTTCCATTCCGGCTTCAAGCAGTGGTATAAATACGCCCACGATCAGTGCCACGCAAAGTACAGGCTGCCATATCGCTAGATCCATTGGATATCCCCACACGCCAGCGATAACACAAAACAGCGCGGTTAAAATGGCGCCCGCAGGTATAGGGCGTTTAGCAATAGCAGCTGGCACTATGTAGGTGCCCCAAGACGAGGTGAAATTAGCGCCACCAAAAATAGAGCCAAATGTCTGCCTAACTGATGCACTTAGCATGGTGTCATCAATATTCATTTGGACCTTTTCGGTTCGTTGCGGGTAACTAATCTTTTGAAAGACCTGATGCCCTAAAAAGTCTGGCGACCACATGGCTACCGCCAGAATAGCGAACGGCAGTACTACCATAAAGCTCTCTAATGTTGGCATGCCAAGCATCCAGCCTGTGTTTTCACCCCACCAGTACATGGGGTTCATATTGGGTAAACCAGGTGCGGTGTGGAATTCAAACGGTGCGCCTAGCGAGAAAGCAACGACTCCGCCGATAAGGCAACTTAGTGGCACCGCCAGCCAGCGCTTTTTAAAGTGTTCTAACAAGGCATACAACAAAATGGTTGCAAGAATAACGATAAAGGCAATGTGCGTCATTTGAATGCTTTCTGCCCAAGCAAACAGTTTCTTCACTTGGGAAATAGTACCTATGAAGCCTAAATACAGTAATAGCCCGCCGCAAACGCCTTTGCTGGTAAGCCTTGCGAGTAAACTACCGCCCTTGCTAAATGCCAATATCAAACCAAACGCCCCGATTAACAAACCAAACGCCATAGGATGACCACCTGCGGCCACCACAATGGGGATCAAAGGAATAAGCGGCCCGTGGGTACCTGCAAGATTGGCGGTCGGTAAAATAAACCCAGAGAACAACACAATAAAAACCGAAACGATGAGCAGCTCGTAGCGCACATTCTCAAGCACAAAAGCATCACTTAAGCCTAACGTACCTGCAAAGGTAGCAGCAATAGCGCTGACCATAACCACCTTGCCGATTGTTCCGGCCAGCGCCGGAATAGTGTCTTCAATCTCGAAACGATAATCCCTAAAAGGTAAGTTAGGTCGCCAGCGTTTAGGCTGCATAATTTGCAACTCATGTTCGAGGTATTCATCTCTAGTGTTGAACTCGGAGCTTGGTTTATGCAGATTTTCGTAACTACCGATGGGAGGAATTTTCTCTGTTGTTTCATGAGGTTCAGATCCCGCATCGTCGTGTGTTCTGGTATTCATGTATCTCCTAAAAGCGAGTGAATTGCTGAAAATAAAAATCGCTTTCGTTTAAAGCAAAATTGTACAGAAGTGAAGAATAAATCAAATACCGATGGCTAGCGCATAAGCAAAAGGTCTTATAGAGTAGGTCGAATATTATTAGGGAGATAAAAGGGAAGCGATTTATGAGTGAATACAGTTTTTTGGTCGGCATAGGAATGGTATTTATGCTCGGTACTATGAGTCTTGGTCCTAGTTTTATATTGGTGGCTACAACTGCGGTCAGCAAATCGAAAATGCAAGGATTTGGTGTCACGTTAGGCCTCGCCATAGGTGCCGCTATTTTCGCGCTTTTAGCGATATACGGCTTGTACGCTATTTTACAGGCAGTGCCATCGATGTATTTAGCTTTAAAAGCGCTTGGAGGAGCGTACTTGCTTTATCTGGCTTATAAAATGTGGAAACACGCTGCTGAACCGATGAAGCTGATAGCACCTGAGGAGGCAAACACAACAAACTTTTTAAAAGCGGTGCTATTGGGGTTAACGACCCAGTTAAGTAACCCGAAAACAGCCATCATTATTGGTAGCATTTTTGCTGCTCTTTTGCCAAAAGAAACCCCAGCATATTCCGAGGCACTCCTGTGCTTACTCGCGTTCACTGGCGATATTGTTTGGTACTCTTTGGTCGTACTTTTACTGTCGACGAAGAGAGCCCAACATGCTTACTTACGATTCAAACGACATATAGACAGATTGGCAGGCGGATTATTAGGTCTCTTAGGCGTAAAGCTGATCATCGATTAACCTGCTCGTAAAATAAGTAAACTTAGAGCAACGAGAAAGCCGGAAAAGATAAATCACCTCTAAAGCAAAGCTTACTTACTATCGTTCTGCGCTTTTTTCGCTTTTATCGATTCTGCTATCGCCTTGAATTCATAGGTTGGGTAGATATCCGTATCGAAAATTCCCCACGCTGACTTCTCAATAGCAAGATTGAGGGTGCGCAAATCTTTAGGGTGAATGTTAACTGTAATTACCTGTCCTAACCCCATCATCACGTACCAAGACTCAATCTCAATGCCCTTAGGCGGGAAAGACTGCCAGAACCGATTTTCATCCATTTTCTGTTGTAGCTCGGTCAAGCTTTTGTCTTGCTGATGTTTTAGCACCACAGTGACAAGAATTTTATCGCTGTCGATGGTGTAATCTTCATTCGCAGCAGCCGTTAAAGACACGCCGTAAAAACAAAAAGCGGCCATGAGTACAGACCTCAGATATTTTTTCATAGAGCAACCTTGTGAGTAACGTGAGATGGCATCTTGTTATGTTACCAGCAAAATAAAGAATACGGATTTGCTTATTCAAATGCCTTTATTCTACTTAAGTATATGACAACATTAAGTAAAGATTCCTCTAATATTAGCGTTATTATTCGCATGAAGTGACCGACCGATTTGAATCAAGAAAGGCTTGAAGCCAAACAATTTGACTCCAACGCTAGTCTACTAAGGCCAGTTGCCTATTTCCTTGCATTTCTTTATGTTGTTTTGACTGTGGCGCATGTCTTCTTATTGCAAGAATCTTTCAAGTGGATTTTGATTCCAGCAGCGCTAGTAACTGCCACGATTAATACAGCCGTTGGTTTTCGCGCAAACTATATCGATCCGACTCGCAAAGAAGTTACCCTTTTATTACTTATATTTTTAGCCAGTGCAAATAGCTTTTTGCATCTTTGGTTGTCTCAAGCGCCTGAGCAAACTACCAACACATTCGTCACCATCATTGCGTCTGGTATCGTTTTGTCACATCGTGCTCTGTGGTGTAGTGCTGTACTGTTTAAATGGGTTGGATGGATAGTTATCAGTAATGTTCTACAAATGGCTCTCATTCAACATTTTTTCTTTGCGATGGCCATGAGTACCTTACTCAGTTGGTTTGCTCATTTAGCACGGAAGAACTTGGTGGGAAAACAAACAGAGCTTGAACGCGAACGAGATATCGCCCTTGAACACGAGAAAGAAGCGAAAGCCGCCACGGAGGCTAAAAGTGCTTTTTTGGCTAATATGAGTCATGAAATTCGTACGCCGATGAACGGTGTCATTGGCATGATTGAATTGGTCTCGCAAACAAAGCTTGAAAAAGTGCAGCAAGATTACATCGCAACAGCAAAGCGCAGTGCTGACTCACTAATGGTGATCATTAACGACATTCTCGATTTTTCTAAAATTGAGGTGGGTGAGCTTACCATTGAGTTGGTGGAATTTGATATTGAGCAATTTTTTTCAGAATTGGTCCACGACCAACAATTTCAAGCGAGCAAAAAAGGACTAAAACTGTCGCTTATAAAAGAAGAATTACAACACACCAAAGTGGTTGGTGATCCCTATCGCATACGGCAAATTATGAATAATCTATTGTCAAATGCTATAAAATTTACCCAGGCTGGCCATATACATGTGCGTTATAGCTTGACTCGCTCAGGTGACGACTTACAGTTGCACTGCGCTGTGACTGACACAGGCATAGGCGTGAGTGATGAGGCGTTGCCTTATCTCTTTGATTCATTCACTCAAGCTGACACATCAACGACCAGAAAGTTTGGTGGTACAGGGCTGGGTTTATCGATTTCAAAACAGCTCTGTGCCTTGATGGGTGGAGACATAAGAGTACATAGTCAATTAGATAAAGGTTCAACCTTCGAATTCTGTGTCAAACTCGCCTCCCCACAATTTTCAAATATTGAACAAGAGGAACCTAACGCGGCCTTAACATTTCCAAACGCTCAAGTCTTATTGGTTGAAGATAACTTTATCAATCAAGAGGTTATGCTGGCTATATTACATGGGCTAGCCGTACAAGTGTACATTGCCAATGATGGCCTTGAGGCAATTTCTACCTTGAAGCGTTGCCAGAAAACACGTTTCGACCTCATTCTTATGGATTGCCAAATGCCAAACCTTGATGGCTATGAAACCACTAAACGCATTCGCGCAGGTGAAGCGGGCGACATTGTTAAAGACATCCCCATCGCCGCGCTCACGGCGAACGTACTAGATAGCGAACGCTTAAAATGTTTCGAATCAGGAATGAACGAGTATTTGACTAAACCTGTCGATTTTGACGCACTGAAATCGATTTTGTACAAATACCAACGCGCTAATCTCGAGCAGTAATACAAAATTATCTGTCGAGATTAGTAGCGGAATAAAGTGAAAAACCTACTTGGCTACCGATAGCTGAAAAAACCTACACGCGCCACTCAGCACATCATTTTGTATTGATGACTAGGCTTGTTTTTTCCAGTCCAACAAGGTTTGAATATGCCCAGTAGATGCAGCAATTAAATAAATCGCTTGCAAATAGCCCTTCATTTTAAAATCTTCTAGTGCTTGCCCCTTTAATTCAGCGAGTTTCGCTTCATTAATATTGTATAGACCGTCGAAGCGCTTTTGCTGACCGTCTTTAAGGGTAATACTCAGTTGCAACTCTTCGATTAAGTCCTGCTCGAGCAACGCATTGATGAAGACCTCCGTACGGTTGTTTCCTGACATGAGTTGGCCTAGCAAATCAACCATTTGGGTCAGATAAGCACTGGCATTACCTTGCTCGTCAAATAAACGCTCACCTTGCTCACTATTTACCCTAGCGCTGTCCATATCCAGAGTCAGTACGGTATTATCGCTAGTGGGCTTGGCGCCGTTTTCTGTCACCCCCACCAAGAACGGCTGGCGTCTCAAATGAATAGGCACATAATGAGTGCGCCACTCGTTATTTTGCAAAAATAAGTTTTCCCCCGCTTCGAATCCCGTCAACACATTTAGACCAAATTGCCCTGTGTTATTGTCTTTCAAAAAACAAATAGGATACGCAAGGGCAAGTGCCCTCACCTCATCGGCTATCACTGGAATAAAGTGCACATTCTCGCCGTACTCTGCGCCCCTCTGCGTCTTGATTAGGGTTTTACTATGCTGTTTATAATCGATTAGTACTGGCTGGGCCACTGCCGCCTCCTAGTTATACTTGCTTGCTGACCATCCGGGGGTCATGTCGGATTGAAAAAGTTTACACTTTTTATAACCCGTACTGATGAATTTTATTTATTAACGCCCGGTTACTGGGTAATGTTTTCAGCATTTGCTGAATCTGTTGCGTGTTTTTTTGGCGCAAACTACTGGCTTTTTGTTTGTACACTTCTGACATGCCTAGCGCACTGGGTTGCGTATCAAACCCCATGCCGTACAGGACGTACTGATAGCTGGCCGCAGGGAACACCTCTATCGCATGTTCAAAATCATTATGCCAAGGCGGTTGATATTGCCATAGCGTTAATTGGTCTTGCAGGCTTTGAGGGATGCTTGCTGAGTCACGATTGTCTATCCAAAAGGCTGAGTCATTGCGCTTACTCAGCATATAATGCAGCTTCAAGAAATCGATAATACGGTCCCATCGATACAAGAACGTGCGGTTGAACCGCTGGGCAACAATTTCCATCGCATCCCGCGTCGCCGGGAATTGATCAGCAATCATTGACGCTGATATCTCCACTAGTAACAAAGACGATGCTTCTAAGGGCTCAAGAAACCCAGCGGATAAGCCAATGGCAACGCAGTTCTGGTGCCAAAATTTTACTCTGTGGCCTGGATTTAAGGGAATTTTGCGAATATCAGCTTCATTGACGTGGCCACCCGTTTGGGCGATATAGTTGAGCAGCTCTTCACTCGCTTGTTCCTCAGTAGTATGGGCGCTGGAATAAACATGCCCCACCCCGCGCCTATTTTGTAAGCCAATATCCCACACCCACCCAGCACTCTGCCCGGTTGATATGGTATGCGAAGCAATAGGCGCATCTTCGCTCTCGTAAGGCACGTGGATGGCCAAAGCTTGATCAACAAACAATACATCTTTGCAGGACTTAAAACCGACCTTGAAATGCTCTCCGAGCAGCAATGACTTAAAGCCTGTGCAATCAATAAACAGATCGCCGCAGATATCGCCGTTGGTGGTAGTAGACACACTGGCAATATCACCATTTTCAGCGGCGTTGATCGCTGTTACATTATCCAAAACATGGCGCACGTTCAGTTTTTCAGTGCAGTGTTGTTGCAAGAAGGCTGAAAAACGCCCCGCATCTAAATGATAAGCATAATTGATAATGGACGTGTATTCGGCGGTCGCGATAGATTTTGGTGCTAGCCCGACTTCACATACCGCCTCTTGCGGGCTGACCGCTTGCGAAAAAGACTGTTCGAACGGGCGCTCCATCCAGTGACGGGCAAGATTAGTGCTGTCAAAGTCTTGCGGTAACACCAGTGGGTGATAATAAAAATCATCTTCAGCACCTGTGACCCACTTAGCAAATCTAGCCCCTTGCTTGAACGATACATTACACTGGCGAATAAAATCGGTCTCTCTAACTCCCATCGCCTTTAGCGTGCGACGCATAGTCGGCCAAGTTCCCTCGCCCACGCCTATGGGTTTCACATCAGGTGATTCCACTAAGGTAATATTAAAACCATCAGCATGTTCGCTTTGAAGTTTGGCGGCTATTGTACCAGCGGTTATCCACCCTGCGGTGCCACCGCCTACAATAACAATCGATTTTATTGCTTGTGCCATATGATTCTCCAGAGGGCTTATTCTCTTACTAGGGCGTGTTGATCTTTGCTATACGAATTTCGGTCTAAATGGAGCGTTTTAATCGCGAAACAGTCCTGCGGTCTTAGAGGGCTAAGTCAAAAGACTATGTCAAAGAGTAAAATACTTCCATGACGACCCTTTCGGGCAGCGCTGTGTGCTGTTTATATCGCGTTGAATGGTTTTGATTTAGCCCACTAGAACTTCAACCACTCGCCTTGTCTAAACAGCACACAGACCGCTGCAAAAATGAACAGAAAAGATCAACACTCCCTAACCTAAAAGGTAGTAAAACACTTTGTAGATGATAAAAGCCATGCTTTTCACCGATAAAAAAGCCGCCCATAAAGGCGGCCCTATTCAATGCTTATAGCGTCGGCTCAACATTCACGTGCATGTTCACCGGAACGCTCTGTGGTGCCACTCCTACCATTTACCACTGATACCAAAGCTGAAACGTGGACCATATTGCTCAGCAGAAATCAGTTGCTCTTGGAAGCGGCCGTGACGACGAACCGTTTCATCTGTCAGATTTAAGCCATCAACATAAACGGTAAACGTTTCGTTTATCTCGTAGTTTATACTTAAATCCCATTGCCCATAGGCCTCGGTAAACGTTGGCTCAGTACCAAGAGACAATAAAAAGTCATCGCGCCAGTTATAGGCCAACCGCACTTGAAGCTTCTCATTTTCGTAGAAGCCCACTAAGTTACCTGAATCACTTAAGCCCGTTAATGCAATCGTTTGGTCAAAGTCATATGGGTCAAATGACTCATCGCTGTCCACCAAGGTATAGTTAGCAACGGCACCAAACCCGGTGTCGGAGAACATATATTGCGCATTTAATTCCCAGCCATCGACTTCACGGTTTTGTAAGTTATCTGGTGTCGCCACATCGAATATCACGATAGGGTCAGACGCTTGACTTAAGCAAGCAGGGTTTGGCGTATCAGATGAGTCAGGGCAACCAGGACGTGGATTGATACTTGGGTCACGCAATGGATCGCCATTCACATCATTAATTGCGCGCTGTTCAACACCGGCGCCGATGAAGTTTTCTACGAATTTTTTGAAGTAGCCTACAGACGCATAACTGCCATCATCGTCATACCATTCAACAGAGAAGTCGAAGTTATCTGAGGTGATTGGCAGCAAATTAGGGTTGCCTTGTGATGCGTTAAAAGGTCCTTCTGGTCTAGCGTCAATATTGGTAGATGGGAACATTGCACTTATTCCAGCGCGGGCCAAAGTGCGACTGTAAGAGAAGCGGGTTTTTAATTCCCCCGTCAGCTCCATACTGAAATCAAGATTAGGCAGTATACGTGTGTAGTTGCCATCCAGCTCTTGAGCCGTTGCAGTGGTATCAAACACTGGGCGCAATTCT
>TARA_R110000744_G_scaffold7183_7_pt1 | contig 11567 bp, 7 predicted proteins | sample TARA_R110000744 | Tara Oceans TARA_R110000744 (sample SAMEA4398083) | marine metagenome | biome: Polar Biome; feature: [DCM] deep chlorophyll maximum layer (ENVO:01000326); material: water (ENVO:00002006), including particulate matter (ENVO:01000060) such as... | depth 36 m | reverse complement strand
AACAGATGGTAATATTAGTTTTGGCATAGCCAAGCCCTGGTCTCTTTTATTTCTAAATGCGACATATTCTTCAACAGAAACTTCACTATTAATATGAATGTTTTGAGATTTTTGCTCAGCGACACTACTTTGCCAAACATAATCATCCCTTCCTTCTGCTTTATAGTCATGCCCCATGTAAATACAGGTGTTTTCAGGTAGCGCAAATATTTTGTGTATTGAATGATATAAAGTTTCAGCGTCACCACCGGGGAAGTCACATCGTGCCGTACCATAATCGGGCATAAACAAAGTGTCGCCAACAAAAGCATTACTATCAATTATATAAGTCAAACATGCAGGTGTATGTCCGGGTGTATGTAACACCTCAATAGTAAAACTGCCTAATTTCAGCGAATCACCTTCTATTAACAATTGGTCAAACTGTCGACCATCTGTAGCAAATTCAGCTGAAAAATTAAATATAGGCTTGAATATTTTTTGCACATCAACAATATGTTTCCCAATCGCTATTTTACCGCCTAATGCTTTTTGTAAGTATGGCGCAGCGGTTAAATGATCCGCATGAGCGTGAGTTTCTAATATCCAAAGACACTGCCATTGGTTAGTGTTGATATATTCGATTATGTCATCGGCTAACTCTGTTGATGTTTCACCTGATGACATATTAAAACCTAATACAGAATCAATAATTACACATTCATTTTCGTTGCTATCAGCCACTACATAAGTTGCTGTATTCGTTACTTCATCAAAAAAGCTCTTTATTATTAAATTAGTCATTATTAATCCCTATTGTGCAGGTTTTAAATATTAAGCTTTATTCGAAGTTACCAGCCAATTGCTAGGCTTAATTTATCGAGTAGCGTTATGAAACTGGTATAAAGAGTATTACTACAATAAAGCCTTTTGAATATCCACACTAACATATTAAATATTAGCTTGTAATACATTAGAAAGCTCTAATATTGCGTAATTCATTATATTAATTAGAAAATTTAGACATAAAGGATGAGGTAATAGCTCTTTCAATCAGTATAATAACCCAATATTGTTCCTCCGCTGATTATCAAGTCATTGTTTAAAGGTGTATTTATTGTGCAAACAAATTATATAAAAATCATCGCAAGTACACTTTTCGCCCTTTTTGCTTTCGCTGCTAATTCAGTACTGTGTAGATTAGCGCTTGGCGATAATACTATTGATGCCGCAAGTTTTACCACAGTAAGACTACTTTCGGGCATTACGATATTATTTGTAATTATCACTATTACTAGCAAAGTGAATAGGCCTGATGAAAAGGTTAAAACCAAGGGTAGTTGGTTTGCCGCTGCTATGTTATTTATTTACGCTTTAGCTTTTTCATTTGGCTATATTTCACTAGATACTGGCACTGGCGCCCTCATCTTATTTGGCGCAGTGCAAATCACCATGATTATATCCAGTGTAATATCGGGCAATAAACTGCACTTTTTTGAATGGTTAGGCTTAACGGTTGCTTTTACTGGCTTTGTTTATTTAATTATTCCGAGTTTGACTACACCATCCCTAACAGGCTTCATATTAATGAGCATTTCAGGTATCGCTTGGGCATTTTATACTTTGATAGGAAGGGGTTCAAATAACCCTCTAAATGATACCGCATACAACTTCTTGAGAACGTCTCCTTTTGTATTAACCCTAATCGCTATTGTATTTAGTGTTAGTCATATTCACATAACGCCAATGGGCATTATGCTTGCAGTATTGTCTGGCGCTATCGCTTCGGGGATCGGATACTTTGTTTGGTATATGGCTCTAGCAGGACTTTCAGTCACGCAAGCTGCTGTTGTTCAATTGTTTGTCCCCATAATAGCAGCTCTAGGAGGTGTAATATTTACCAGTGAAATGATCACCCTACGTTTAGTTGAGTCTTCAGCCTTGGTACTTGGTGGTATTTTAATGGTGATATTAGGTCGATATTATTTTGTTGAGTTGGCTACAAGAAAAGTATCTAACAAAAATTAAACTTATAAAATATAAGATGTGCTATTTTAACTATTTAATTAAATTAAGAATTTGCTTAAACTCTGATGACCTACAATCTTTCACAAGCTCGTACAAACACATTTCTAAACCTGTAATGTCAACGCCATTGCCCCTTAGCCGGCTTATGCCAAGGTCTTTATTTGCTAAGGTTCGAGAAGAAACACAATCCCCAACGAGTTGTACTTTATAGCCTAGTTTTAAAAGTCCTATTGCTGTTTGATATGCACAAATATGTGCCTCAATACCACAAACTAGCCAAGTATCTACGTTTTCAGCTCGCACTGCCTCTATAAACTTAGGTTCATCGCATGCATTAAAAGTAAATTTAGATATTGGAGAAATTTCTGTTAAAAGTAAGCTGAGTTCGTCAACGGTAGAGCCCAATTTGTCAGGATTTTGCTCAAGACAAATTATTGGTAAACCTAAAGCCTGTGAGCCTTTAATAAGCTTTTCACAATTGCTTATTAAATTATCATTACCCTGGACTAAACGAGCGAGTTTCCCCTGAATATCTACAACAATAAGACCAGTACTTTCCTTTTTTAACATGCTCCTACTCCTAAAAATTTTTAAGCTTGATACCGAGCCTACTTAATTACTCGTTTACCCTTTAATAAAATACTCTAACTGGGTTGATTTTTTTTAACAATCAAAAAATTTTCAATTTGATTGGTTAGTCTTTAATTGGTTTTTTTTAATAGTTGCTGATATATTTCTCGATTCAATTTACAAATATAATATGGGTAATGGTCATCGTTAAGTTACCGTTGCACTAGGATGAATAACGGCTTTGGTGATTTTTCCATACTGTTGCTTCACTTTTATATCGGATAAATGCATGTGGTTGTAACTATTTAACCCTGATGCATTTCTTCCATCTCGACATATGGTATCGCTAGTCACTACATCAATAATTAATCCTGTTGATTTCTTTGGTTTTATCTTGTTTTTATTACCCGTTTTAGGGTTGTCGTTATAAGTAGGGGCAGCATTTGCAAAGCTTTTTTCACGGCTCGCCGCAACGATGCAAATAGCGTTTTCAACTGCGCGAGATAATAAGCTAAATTCAACTTCATTAGACTCTTGAATGTCAAAAGGTACTAACAACACGTTAACGTTATTTGAAGCTGCAACTGTTACTATTTCAGGTATGTAAGCGTCATCAGCGATCAGAATAGCAATGTTAATATTCCCTTGCTCTAAGGGTAATTCTATTATGTTTAATTCATTTCCCAATGCTGTCCACTGATATCTATTGCAAAAATGTAGTTGCTGTTGCGTGGCAAATAAACCATGTTCGCTTATTAATACGCCCTGATGCACGCCGCTAATAACTAAGCTTGTGCAGACGTATTGAAAAGGTCTTAATGTTGCACTGATTTGTATGATGAGTTCAGTACACAATATTTCTATTGTCGCGAGTTGTTCAGCATTATGGCTGATCGTTTTATCTGCAATAAAAAATAACTCTGGTAATTGAATGATGTCACTGAGGTTATTTTCAATGTAATGACAGACATCTTCTATGGCGTGCTCGTTAGATTTGTAGGTTGCAAATATCGCTACATTGGCTGTCTCTGGTAAGGTTTTACTTATGGCTTGTTCAATATTAGCCGTATGCTGTTGTAATGTTACTGGCTGTTGATAGAGTTCAACACGGCGTTGCTTTAAAAACTCAGAACCATCAGGTCTACATTTATTGTTTAACCCTGCCACAGCCATGTCGATATCAGCGAAAGTAAAACCCTCCTTGTTATTTGCTAAAGACGATAACACCTTACCGTTCACAGAAATTATTTGGCTATGACAAACACCCACTAAATCCGCTGTTAAGTTCACTTTTGGCGTAGACTGTCCAATTTTATTTGCTGTAGCTACAAAGACGTTATTTTCAATCGCTCGAGAGAAATTCTGTAAAGCGCCTTGTTCTACTACATATGAGCTTTGTGAATTGCATAATAATTGCGCCCCATCTAAAGCCAAGTATCTAGCCGCTTCGAATGTAATAATATCGCTACCGGCTAATAAACCAAGTTTACCAAAAGCTGACGTTACTGCATCAGTCGCTTTATTGAAGCAGACAAAAAATTCATTTTCTTGCGCTTTGAATATCTGCTTATCTGATTGCTGAATTAGCTTTCCAGCTGGTGAGAACATACATGAGGTGACACTAATATTAGATTTAATCGTAGGGTTTTGATGTTCACGTGTAAGGTCTCTTCGCAAAGTTACGTTGATTAAAATATAACTGTTGTATTGTTTAGCTTGGCTCGCAATTTGTTGAAAAAATAGGCCGTTAATATCTAAGGCTTCATGCCATGCTTGATTATGATCTTCGTAACAAGCTTCAGTATTACTAAATTCAGGCAGAACGATTAAATCTGGCTTGCATGCTGCCACCTCATTTATCATTCGAATACAGGTTGCTTGGTTTTCTTGAGAATTTAAGGATGTGGCAAACTGAGTAACGGCTACTCGCATGATTTTATTTTCCAGGTAATTAGGCTTATTTAAACTGAGTTATCTAATGGCACTTTTAGCCATTGGCAAGATTATACAATTTTTAACTTAGTTTGTGACCTTGTCGTGCAAAGGAAAATAAATAAACTAAAACTTCACTATTTTACACATCAGTAATGCTCTAACACTAAGTAAAGTACTGAAAATATTAAAGATGACTATACATAAATCAAAGAATAGCTAGACGATATGGTGGCTGACTGTTAGTCTTTACAGTAGTAAATGAAAATTATCGCACCAATTAATTTATGTAATAGTTAAAATTGTATGCTTTATTTGGTGAACTGAACTTAACAAGCTTAATTCATAAGGAAAACCCATGAAAAATTTGATCATGATATTTGCAGCGCTATTTACTAGCTCGCTTCCAATAACGTCAATGGCTGGCAATGTTAGTTCTGCTGTTGTTATAGAACAACAGCGAAGCGCAATCACTAAACAACAGATTTTATCTATGGTTGATAGTGACGAAGTACAACAACAATTAGTTGCACTTGGTGTATCTTCTACAGATGCAAAAAACCGTATTAATAACCTTACCAATGCTGAGCTTGCTCAGTTGAATATGCAAATTAATGACGCACCTGCGGGCAGCGGTATTGTTGGCACAATAGTGACTGTATTGGTTGTAGTTGCCGTACTTGATTTACTAGGTATTACCGATGCTTATTCTTTCATCGAACCTATCTAAAATCATTAATAAAGCAATAAAGGTTGGCATTATTGCCAGCCTTTTTTTACTTATTGGCTGCTCAACACCTCCGCAAACGTTGAAATTAATCCAGCAACCCCCAAACAATATTCCGTTAACTGCAAATATTGAAGGTGTGCCATTTTATTCGCAGCAAGCCTATTACTGTGGGCCCACAACTCTTGCCGAAATATTTGAATACAATGGCGTAAAGCTATCACCTGAAAGTATTGCCCCGCAGATATTCATTCCAAATAGAAAAGGAAGTTTGCAATTAGAAATGGTCGCAGCCATTAGACACCAAGAGTTTCTTGCCTATGCAAGTAATGGCTCCTTAGAGCAACTTTTACAACTAGTACACCAAAAAATTCCCGTTGTAGTGTTACAAAATTTAGGCCTGTCGTGGTATCCACTTTGGCATTATGCCGTGGTGAAAGGCTATGACTTAGAAACTCAAGAGTTTATCTTACACTCTGCTGATATTAAAAACCGCAGAGTAGGCATGAAAGTATTTGAACGTACTTGGCAACGCGCTAAATTTTGGTATGTAGCTGCACTAAAGCCGACGCAAAGCATGAGTGCATTAAACGACTTTACATATATAAGTGCTAGCCAAGATTTAATTTCGATTGGTAAAGGCCCCGCTGCTATTCCGTACTTGCAGCAAGCGATTAAAGCCTGGCCTGAAAATTGGCTAAGTTATTTTTTATTAGCTAATTATTATTTCGAAAAAAACAACATAACTAAAGCATTAGACTGGTTTGAACAAGGTCTGACTTATGGTGATAATCAAAGTGATTATTTAAATAACTACGCTTATGCCTTACTTAAAAATGGTGACATAAACCAAGCTAAACATAGGATAGAACAGGCATTAAAAATCTCACCCAATGATGTTAATGTTATAGCTACGCAAGCCGAAATATTAGCCTCACAGCTTTAATTTCAAAATAATTTAACCGTTATAATTTTCCAAAAAAGCTCACTTATCTTAAGTGAGCTTAAAAAATCAGATAACCAATCAAAACCTACGCAATAATTTAACGCTTTTATATTTTAGCGTACTTTTATGTTACTTGGTCTTACCTAAGTATTTCTTCAACAATACAGGTAAAGTGGTTATGTCAGTCACTAAAGCCACAATCATCGCAACACTGGTGAGTAACCCAAATAACATGCTGGGCACAAAATTAGAAAATACCAAAGTACCAAAACCGATAACGATCACCGTTGTGGTATATATGAGTGCATAGCCAACCGATAAATTAGTGCGTTTAACCCAAGTATCACTACTGGCTTCATCAAGTTTGATTTCTTCTAAATATCGATGAATATAATGAATGGTATCGTCCATTGAAATACCCATAGCAACAGCTGCAATGGTGATGGTCATTAAATCTAATGGAATAGCAAAAATGCCTAATATACCCATAATAACCGAGGTGGTAATTAAATTTGGCACTAAGGCAATCCAGGCCACTTTAAACGACGAGAAAATTATCATCAGTGTTATCGCCATAGCGCCATAAACAATCAGTATTGTCAGTGTTTGGGAGTCAACTAAGCGCGACAATACATCTTGATACAGGATAAATAAGCCAGTAAGCGTGTACTGCTGTTTTTCAATACCCAATAAAGATAATTCTTGATGAATTTCTGCCAGTAAGTCAGCTCTGTTTAAGTCTTTAGTGCTGTCTTGTACCCGCATTGAAATGCGTATTTGTTGCTCTTTTTCTGAAAAGTAAGCGCCAAATAATTCTTGCTGCAAGTTCGGCTCTAAACTTTTGTAAAGCGCAGTAAGTTCGTATTCTGTTAAAGGTTTACCATTCACCACTTGGGCAATTTTAGTAAAGTCGGCAATAGAGGTAATGGCACCAATGGCTTGTTGTTTGGCCAACATGTTTTGAATCGCCGTTATCGTTTGTACTGTGCTTGCAGAAATAACTAAATCTGACTTTATCTGCTCATCAGGGATATCAAATAACACGTCAAACGGTGTAGAGCCGCCAAATTCTTGGTCGATATAAGTTAGCTCTTGTCGAACATCAGTCGACTCGCTAAAGTAATTTAAAAAACTATTTTCTGCGGTAAGTTTTAAACAACCCAGTACGCCAACAATGGTAATTATCGCTGATATTATCACTATTTTTTTAGGTTGATTTTTAACAAAACTTGCGGTTGCGTTCATACCACGTTCAATCTGCTTGTGCTGTTTAACAAACTCTTGCTTATTAAATAGCGCCAATAGTAATGCTGGGAAAAAAGCTAAGCTAACGATAAAGCTTACCAGCATAGCAACCACCATCATCCAACCGAAACTAATAACCGGTTGAACACCACTAAAAATAAGTGAGCCAAAACCAATAGTGGTAGTTAAGCCGGCATAAAAACAAGGTTTTATTTTTTGCTTAATCGTTGCTAACACTAATTGTTTATGTGACCAATCAGTGTGTTTCAATACCAGTTCTTGATAATGCACAATCAGATGAATGATCATGGCCAATGACAATATAATTTGCAGCGCAAATACGTTAGCAGAAATAACCGTGACTTTAAAATCAAGCGCAGCTAGCAAGCCTATGGTCATTACAACACTGGTTGCACAGCAAGCAATGGGTAATATTACCCAGCTGAATTGTCTGAACAAAAACCAAAGCAAAACAATCACAACCAAAATAATTAACGACCCAAAAAGCACTAAATCACTTTCAATAATTTGAATTAACTCGTAAGACAGTAAATTATTGCCACCTAAATAAAAGTCGCCGTCTTTTTTATAAGGCTTTAAAATCGCGCGAATACTTTCAATTTCATCAATACGTGTTTGTTCTAAATTTTTATTAAGTTTTTGCTGTTCATTCTTCAATTGTTCAAGGCTATTAAGCTCTTTATCGGTTAACTCTCGGGTTAACAAATGACGTTTTATATCAATAATATCGTGATTAACTTGCTCTACTTTGTGGTCTGATTTAAACACCACTTGCAACGACATAGCCGTTTGATCATCGTTAATGAGTAAGCCTTCATATAAAGGATGCTGTTTTAAACTTAATGATAATGTTTGTTCGTCAAACTTTTGCTTTTCCCATGTTAGATTTTTTACATCCGCTGAAACCGCATCACCTGCCGTAAAAATAGGCATATTAACAATGCTTTTTACTTGTTTAACACGAGTTATTGCTTCTATTTCACGGCCAATACTAGAAGCGGCAGTTAAGTTATTCGTTGCAAACAACTGGCTATTTTTTGGCTTAAAAGCGATTAATATGAATTCTTCTGAGCCATAACGTTGATCAGCAAGCTGCGTTAAAATGTAGTGTTTATTATTATCAACTAATAAAGTGTCAGCCGACGCGTCTATTTCAAAGTGCTGTGCTTGCCAGGCTAAAACAGCCGTTAATGCAGTAAAAGCAAGACAAATAACATAAGCCCACATAGTTGAGTTTTTATTTAACATAATTATTCCACTACCGGGTTGATGGTTTTAATTGGCTTAGATGTAGGTTTTTTTTGCTTTTCGGTTTTAAAAATTTCGTTTCTGCGAGCTTGTCCATCTCGTAATATGTTTTGCATATATAAATTGCGCACAAACTCATAAGGATTCTCAATATCGGCTATAACATCAGGATATTTAGCTAAAATAGGTATTTGTGCTTGTATACCATCTGCTAGTAATAGCTGCGTGGCAGCATCTTCGTCGTTGATAAAGTTAAGTGGATGCACAAAGTAGTTAAAAGTTAATGATGCCGTGTCACGTAAATCAGACGGGCCGAGTAGTGGCAAAACAACATAAGCACCATGCCCAACGCCATATGTGGCGAGTGTATCGCCAAAAGTTGTTTTATTACGCTCAAGATCCATTAAGCCATTCGCGGCATCAAACAAACCCAACAGGCCAATAGTACTGTTTATCAACACACGAGAAACGCTTTTTCCTGACTCTGAAAATTCCCCCTGTAGTAAATGATTGATCGCATAAAGTGGCTCACGTAAATTATAAAAAAAGTTACGTATGCTGTTATCGATTGGCTCCGGAACAACTTTTTCATAGCCATTGGCTAATGGACTTAACACATAACGATAAACCGTATCGTTAAACTTAAAAATAGGTTCGTTAATAAAACGCAATGAATCTTCAGGAGCTTGATAACTAACGACACTTGGCAGGTTTTGTTCAGCTGCTATTTCATATGGACCTTTTAAAGGCTGTTCATTACTCACAGGTTTTTCAGTTAGGTTTTCATTAGCTGACGAGCACCCGACTCCCAGCGTAAGCAAAACACTGATTAATGCACATTGTAGAAAATTTTTATGAGGCAGCGTAAAATTGTACTTCACGTTGTATTTTATTTTTAACATTATTAACTCCCTTTAACTATTTAACCTAATACTAATATTGCAAATCAAGCTATGTAGGTAGCAGACAAATTTATGTGTAGGACATTTAAATAAACACTTTACATTGTGTTCCATCTACTAACTATAACAAATGGATTAATGCCATAAATAATAACACCTTTATTGCAATCACGAACGATTGAAATTAATAAACTTTACCCTTAGCAAAGCTTCAATGGTCAGCATATTAATACAAAGTTTTAACGCTTTAGTTTTATTTTAAAACCTTTACGCTTTATTTGAATAATTCACTAACGTAATTGACAAAAGCTCGATAGACTTGCTCAACGAGTTTTTGCTTTAGTATTCACCTCATTATTTACTTAGGAGCACTTAGTGCCAACATCTTCACTTATTTCAGATCCGTCAGATACATCAAACAAAAACATTGCCGCGCCAATCGCTAAAAAAATTCCTCATAAAATGACAATACATAATCATCAACGTATTGATAATTATTATTGGATGCGTGATGACCAGCGTTGCGATGAAAAAATACTGGCACACCTTAATGCTGAAAATAAGTATGCTGATGCTATGTTGGCAGAACAACAACCGCTACAAGAAGCACTTTTTCAAGAGCTTAAAGCACGTATTGTAAAAGACGATACTACCGTGCCAGCAAAGGACGGTAAATATTGGTATCACAGCGAAATAAATGGTGAGCAAGAATTCTCGAACTTTTACCGCGCAACAAGCTTTACTGGTGAGAACAAAACGCTGATATTAGATGTTAATGCCCGTGCGGAAAATCATGAGTTTTATGACTTAGGTGATGTGTCAATTAGTCCCAATGATCAACTTATGTCCATATCAGAAGACACTGACAGCCGCCGTATATATACCATTAATTTTAAAGACTTAAATCAAGTGGCAAACTCAGCTGAAGCTTATTTATCAGATGTTCTCCTTGAAACCGAAGGACAAATTGTTTGGGCTAATGATAATCAAACGGTATTTTACGTAAAAAAAGATTTAGACACTTTATTAGGCACGCAAGTTTATCGACATAAACTTGGTACCAAGCAAGCCGATGACGTTTTAGTGTATGAAGAGCACGATCATAGTTTTTACATAAGTTTAGATAAAAGCCGAGATGAGTCACAAATATATATTTGTTTACACGCTACTGAATCAACGCATTGCTTAGCAATGAGTGCCGATGAGCCAAATGGCGAATTTATTGACTTAGTCCCTTATCAAGAAGAGCACGAATATTACGCAGATAAAATGGGCGACTATTTTTATATTGTCAGTAATCATCAAGCTAAAAACTTTAAATTAATGAAAGTTGCGGTTGACGAAATTGCTGACATGAATACCTGGCAAGAAGTTATTCCACATAGAAATAATGTACTACTTGAAGGCATAGAGATATTTCATAATTTTATTGTGATCACCGAGAGAGAAAACGGCCAAATTCGCTTTATTGTGCATACAACTAAAGGCATAAATGCTGGACAGCAATATCCATTATCGTTCGACGATCCTTGCTACTTCGCCTGCCTTGGCGACAACCCCGAGCCAGAAAGCACCGTTGCAAGGTTATATTATTCAAGCTTAACGACACCGGGCTCTTTATTTGAATTCGATTTAGCTACGGGTGAACGAAAGTTACTTAAACAACAAAAAGTATTAGGTGAATTTAACAAAGAAAATTATCAATCAGAGCGACTATTCATCACCGCGCGTGATGGCGTAGAAGTTCCTGTATCGCTTGTTTATCGCAGCGATAGCTTTAAAAAAGACGGAACTAATCCCTTGCTGCAATACGGTTATGGTGCTTATGGTATTACCATAGATCCTAACTTTTCTAGTCAAACCTTAAGTTTACTCGATCGGGGTTTTGTTTACGTTATCGCCCATGTGCGTGGCTCAGAAATGTTAGGCAGAGCGTGGTACGACAACGGAAAGATGGCGCATAAACAAA
>TARA_R110000744_G_scaffold1305_4_pt1 | contig 11570 bp, 13 predicted proteins | sample TARA_R110000744 | Tara Oceans TARA_R110000744 (sample SAMEA4398083) | marine metagenome | biome: Polar Biome; feature: [DCM] deep chlorophyll maximum layer (ENVO:01000326); material: water (ENVO:00002006), including particulate matter (ENVO:01000060) such as... | depth 36 m | reverse complement strand
CTGCGGGCATAGAAGAAGAAAATAAAGAATGAGAGCCGGCGACCTCGTAAGGTTCCGGGAGATAACCTTCCACGGAAACCCTATGATTTACACCGAGTGGAAGATTGGTCTATTATTAGAGTATGAACCCTGCTATAAAATAGCTAGAGTAAGCTTTGGTGGAGAACAAGTGTTGATCCGTGCAAATGATGTGCAAATTTATCAACAAGCCAAAAGAAAACGCAAGAACTAATTATATCTATATGGGAGGATACAAGGATATGCAAGAAAAACTAGATCAGTGGCTCGGTAAGTGGGCCTCACGAAAACTAATTGTGTGGAGCACTTCTACGGTTCTTCTAGGCTTAGGGACCCTTGCAAGCGATGACTGGGTTGCAGTCTCCTTGGCGTACATAGGCTTACAGGGTGCGGCTGATATTGCCACAAGATGGAAACAAGCCAAATGAACTGGGTTTGGCTTAAGATAAAACAGGGCGCTTGGAGAATCGTTTTGGCGGTAGTGGCCATTATCACTATGGTTGTTTTTCTTTATAATCTTATCAGACCCTCCAAGGATAGGGCACATCTTTTGGCCAGTCTCCGGACAAATGTCAAGGTAGCTATAAAAGAAAATGAAATTCGTGCTACACTAGAGAAGGACAAAGTTGGAACCATCAAGAAAATTTACGATCGCAAGCTTGAGAGCATAAAGAAAATCACAGATCGTGAATCAAGATTAGAGGCTCTAATAAGACTTCATGAGGAACTCAATCTCTAAGGAGGAGTGAAAAAATGGTAGATATCCCTACACTAGATATAGAAGATTATGACCCAGACCTTAACGAGGAGGAGGAATCCGTCCAAGATAAGTCTGGTGGCGCTCTGACCTACGCAATCGTTGGTGCTGGGCAAGGTGGAGGTCGTATGGCTAAGGCCTTTTATGACATGGGCTATACAAAAACGGTGGTTGTGAATACAGCCAGGTCAGATCTAAATAGCTTAGATATACCTCCGAATCAGAAGTTCCTTGTCGATGAGCACGGTGAGCAGGGAGCAGGTAAAGACCAAGCAAAAGCTCAGGCAGCCATCGAGCGCAAAGAGCAAGAGGTATTCAACGTATTCCGTGAGGTTTTCGGGACCAACGTTGACCGAATTTTGATTTGCCTTGGTGTTTCCGGCGGTTCTGGAGGAGGCACAGTCAACACTCTTATCAAGGTTGCTAAAAAGTACTTCACATACATCGGAATTGAAGATGTTGATAAGCGTGTGGGTGTTATTGCTTCTCTTCCAACGGCAGGAGAATCCGCTTCTCCGACCGTGGCTAAAAATGCTCACGCTCGCATAACCCAGCTTTGTGGGCTCGCCGAGAAGGGGAAGATTGCCCCCCTCATTATGGTAGATAACGAAAAGATTAAAAGGTTATACCCAAAGCTTACCGTGAAGAAATTCTGGTCAACCATCAACAACACGGTTGCGGGTCTTTTTCATGTATTCAACGTGTTGGCAAACAAAGATTCAGAATATACAACCTTCGATGCAACTGACTACGATAGCATCATGTGCCAGTCGGGATGTATGATTATGGGAGTTACGAGCGTCAAAAATGTCGAAAGCGAGACAGCAATCTCCAATGCTCTTAAGAAGAACTTAGAGAAAACTCTTCTCGCTGAGGGTTTTGATCTGACAACTGCCACGGGCGCTGCTTGCATTGTCGTCGGGAGCGAAGAGATATTTGAGGAGACTGTAGGCTTGATGGACAGTATTGAGTTCGGCTTCGATACTTTGGCTGCTCTGACGGGCGGAGCCATGGTTCATCGTGGTATATACGAAGATTCGAATAAAGATAAGCTTGTCACGTATACCCTGATTAGCGGGCTCAAGCGACCAACTAAACGTATCGAAGGTCTTAAGAAGTTTTTAAAGTAATATGAAGTTATTAATTTCTATAGCCTTGTTATTTGCGTTCACCGCTGTTGCCGGGGAGGTTACTGAATTCCGACCTCGCCCAGCAACCGTCGAAACCGGCAATAGCCTGTATATCGGCGTCTTGCTTAGTGAGGAGGACTTCCGGAAGATTTTGCAGGACAAAGTAGATAACAACGCAAAGCTTGCAGAGTGCCAAGTGGACAAGAATGTTTGTACCCGGCTCCAGGAAACATATAAGATATCCGTCAAGAGTCTGGAAGAGACACTGCATAGGGATAACACTTGGTTTAGAAGGAACAAAGGAGCATTAGGACTCCTATCTGGTCTTGTAATTGGGGTAGGAACGTCTATAGCAATTGTTAGAGCGGTCGGTCAGACACCATGAATTCAAAAAAAGATCCAAATTATATTGCGGCTTTAGAGAAAGCTATTTCTGAAAAATATGGTAAGGATACCGTTCAGGACTTTCGTAATACTTGGGAAGAGGATAAAGAAAAAGAATACCTTGAACAACTCAAGATCTTGCAGACTAAGCTTGATGTGTTTAAAGAGAATCAAGAAGAAGTTATTATCGGTGATGTAAAGATTAGAAAACGCCGTCGTGACCAAAACGAAGACCGAACATGTCCAGTCTGTAAAACATATTCATTTTCCAGAAGCGACGACCTATATATGAATAGGTTTAAAAGCTGTTATTCTTGTTATGTCGATTTTATTGTAGGACGTGAAGATGCGTGGAGTAACGGGAATCGCCCAACACAAGAATATTTGGAGTATGCAATTGCTACGAGGAGAAGAAAATAATGGCTAGTGTTCTGGAAGTAATTAAATGTTTGAATCAGGCTGCCGCCAATGCTTATGACGGAGCCCTGGACGAAAACGGCGAGCCCTTGAAACTGGGTCTAAACCGAGAAGATGGGCACCCGATTCTCGATAGCCGTGTTATCGATGGGTTCAAGGTCCGCTTTGCGGGACCTAAGATGATCGTAACGTATCAGAGCGAAATGAGAGTCGATGAACTTCATCCCCGTAATAGATTTGAAAATGAAATCGAGGCTAAGTTCAAAGATATTGTCAAGTTCCTGAAAAAAGAGTATAAGAAGATTAAAAAACAATCAGTATCCTTGACGGAAGATTCAGAAATCGATATCATGGTGCAAACAACCTCCCGGCATCATACCTGGGTCCAAGCTAAAAAACAATATGCTATTGGCGGGTTTGAAGGAGTTGAGTCGCTTCGTATGGGTTCGGAACGAGCGGCCGACCGTAGAGATAAAGACTACCATAAGCAATTTAAGGATTTCTTAGAACTCTCTACCGCCAAGAGACCCTCTAACGACAAGGCAAAGAAGAACCCAGAAACGCCCGAGTCCTAGATGCCTTTATCAAAGAAGGAAATGATGGCGGAAATAGTCCGCTGCGGCAAGGACCCCGCCTTCTTCTGTAAAAAGTACGCAAAGATTTCTCATCCTATGAGGGGGTCCATCCCCTTTGACCTTTACGACTTTCAAGAGGCTGCCCTAAAAGACTTCAAGGACAATCGTTTTAGCGTTATTCTTAAAGCACGTCAGTTGGGTATTTCTACCACGGTTGCAGCTTATGTCTGTTGGATGATGCTCTTCCACAAAGATAAAAATGTGTTAGTAGTCGCTACCAAACTGGGGACTGCTGCTAACTTGGTAAAAAAGATCAAAGCTATACACAAAAACCTTCCAGCCTGGCTTAAGATTTCTGAGATATCTGTTGATAACCGAAATTCTTTCGAGTTATCTAATGGCTCCCAGGTCAAAGCCACTGCAACCTCCGGCGACGCCGGGCGCTCTGAGGCTTTGTCCCTTCTCGTGATAGACGAGGCAGCGTTTGTGGATGGCATTGACGAGCTTTGGGCCGGTCTTTATCCCACTCTTTCTACTGGTGGGCGGTGTATCGCTCTTTCTACCCCTAATGGGGTTGGTAATTGGTTCCACAGAACTTACACCCAGGCAGAAGAGAAGAAGAATGATTTTCATACGATCAGGTTACCTTGGGATGTCCATCCAGAAAGGGACCAAGACTGGTTCGCCAAGGAAACACGCAATATGTCTCGGCGGGAAATCGCCCAAGAACTTGAATGTAACTTCAACGCCTCCGGTGATACTGTAATCCACGGGGATGATCTAAAAAAGATTTTAGTTAATATTGTCGAACCCGAGCGCAAAACAGGATTTGATAGAAATTACTGGATATGGAAAGAGCCCGAGCCTGATCGGGATTATCTACTCGTAGCTGATGTAGCAAGAGGCGACGGTACAGACTTTAGCGTGGCTCATATTTTTGAGGTACAAAGCATGGAACAGGTGGCAGAATATCAGGGGAAAATAACCCCCGATATGTTCGCACCTCTTCTCTATTCAATGGCTTCCGAGTACAACAATGCTCTCTTGGTAGCTGAAAACAATTCGCTTGGGATAGGAGTGCTCAGCAGACTTCAGGACTTAGACTATAAGAATCTATATTATAGTATAAAATCAACTCATGAATATGTCGATGAAGTTTCAGCTAACGCTCTCGGCGGCATCGCCGGATTTACTATGTCAATGAAAACTCGTCCATTAGTTATAGCTAAATTTGAGGAATTCATTAGAAATAAACTAATTAGTATTAATTCGATGCGCCTGGCAAATGAAATAAAGACATTTGTGTGGCACAATGGAAGACCGCAAGCAATGCGCAGCTATAATGACGATCTTGTTATCGCTGCTAGCATTGGATGTTGGGTTAGAGATACAGCTTTGACGGCTAACAAACGGGAGGCAGATTATAAAAGAGCGTTACTATCTAGTATTTCTGTCTCTTCGACAACTTTGAGCACTAAGATAGAAGGCCAGCACGGATACACAGCGCCCAATCACCAAAGCGGGCGTTTCACGGGTACTGATGGCAAACAACACGACTTAAACTGGATAATCAAAGGATAAAAGATGGCTGACGATAATAATACTAATGACTCAAATAACCCTCGGAATAACCAATCTGGTTTGTTCAAAAGACTTACTAGGTTGTTTAGTGGTCCAATGGTGGATTATGACCGCCCTTCTGTGACCCGAGCATCTCGTCGTGATGTTAAGAAGTATACTTTTACCAGTAGCACTGGTCGGGAATTCAAGAAAAAGGAATACTATAACCCATTTGGTGATTTGTCTAACAACGTCCTCTTACAGAGGAACAAGCAGCTTCGTTATACAGACTTTGACCAAATGGAATACATGCCAGAAATAGCCTCTGCTATTGATATTTACGCAGATGAAATTACGACCTCCACGGCTTTCAACCCTTTGGTGAATATCGATTGTCAAAACAGAGAAATAAAAGATATACTCGATACAATGCTCTACAATGTTCTCAATGTCGAAGCCAACTTGTTTGGCTGGGCTCGGAGCATGTGTAAATATGGAGACTATTATTTATATCTAGACATTGATGATACAATGGGCGTCACTAATGTGATTCCGTTGCCCGTAAGAGAGATAGAGAGGATAGAGGGTACCGACCCAACTAACCCTAATTATATACAATATTTTTGGCAGAACGCAGAGGGTCAAAAGGGGGTTACTTTCGAAAATTGGCAAGTTTCCCATTTTCGAGTTCTAGGTAACGACAAGTATGTTCCCTATGGGACCTCGGTCCTCGAACCATCCCGCCGAATTTGGCGGCAGCTATCGCTTCTTGAAGACGCTATGATGGCGTACCGCATCGTCCGCTCCCCGGAGCGTCGAGTATTCTATATCGACGTGGGAAACATCGCTGCCGAGGATGTGGAGCAGTATATCGAGCAAGTAAAGACCCAAATGAAAAGAAACCAGCTTGTCAATGAAGACTCTGGCAGAGTAGACTTGCGTTACAATGCCATGAGTATCGACGAAGACTATTATATTCCGGTGAGAGGATCTACCAATAATACTCGTATTGAGACCTTGGCAGGTGGGCAATTTACCGGCGATATTGATGACGTAAACTATTTGAGAGATAAATTATTCTCAGCGCTCAAAGTGCCAAAAGCTTACCTAGCTCAGTCTGACGCACAAGAAGATAAAACAACGTTATCTCAGAAAGATATTCGTTTTTCCCGCACCATTCAGCGCTTACAACGAGTAGTTATCGCCGAGTTAGAGAAAATATGTATTATCCACCTGTATACATTAGGATACAGGAACAACGACCTTATATCTTTTAAACTATCCCTTAATAACCCCTCGAAAATAGCCGAACTTCAAGAACTGGAGCATCTGCGAGTCAAGTTTGATATAGCCGGCTCTGCTACAGATGGTTATTTCTCAAAGCGCTGGGTCTATCGTAATATCTTCAAGATTGCCGAAGAGGATGTCGAGAGGATTCAAGTTGAGCAGTTCACTGACGCCCTTCATGCCGCAGCGATTGAAGAGGCTGCCACCGTACCAGAGGAAGGTGATCTGGGCGGCGACCTCGGGGGAGATGATCTTGGGGGCGAAGACTTCGGAGATGAAGAAATAGAAGAGGAAGACGGAGGTCTGTTGGCAGAGCCAGAACCCGGTCAGCGTGATGATTATATGCGAGTAAAAAGTCCCAAGTGGACTCAGGGGGCTTTTCGGCGCAGTGAACTGTCTAAAACCGGTATTAATTTGGCGTCATCGTCTCAGCGGAACCTATTTAAGGGGTGGAGTGGTGAGATGGCACCATTGTCTCGGGGTACCGTTGGAGAAAACAAGGAAGCTGAGGAAGAACTAATTTTCAAAACTCAATACGATATTAAACGCTTGATCGAACAATTGGAAAATAAAAATGAAAGCCAAACATAATAAAAAAAGAAATACCGCATTCCTGTTTGAGGCTCTAGCCAGAGAGTTGACCAAGGCGCTAGTTAGCAAAGACAAGAAAAAAACGCAAGTAGTAAAATCAATCCTCAAGGAGCACTTTCGGAGGGGCATGGTCTTATTTAGCGAATTGGATTGTTTCAATACTTTGGCTAATCAGTCCGAACTGGACCAGTATACAGCAGAGAAAATGGTTTTCCGAGCAAAGAACGCTTATGACCAGTTGAATCAGCAGGATATTTTCAAGGAACAGTCAGCAGTTATTAAGAAGATCAACAAGGATCTCAGCAAAGAGGTCTACAATAACTTTATCCCCAACTACCAATCGATCGCCTCTGTTGCTCAAATCTTTAATCAAAAGCTCCCGATTAAGAATAGGGTCCTGATTGAACGAAAAATCATCAAACAACTAACAAACCCGCCGACCGAGACCGAGGACCTGCAACCTATAGACAATTTAGTAGTCAAGTCTTTCACCGAGAGATTTAACAAAACATACGGAGATTTATTGGTTGAGCAACGAGACCTCCTCTCAAAATACATTACATCCTTCCACCAGTCTGGTGCTGACTTCCGACTTTTTATTGGCAAAGAACTAAAAAGGATTCACGAGGAAGTTACCACTTCATTGAAGTTACAAGAGGTCCGTGATGACACCGAAATGGTAAAAAATACTAAAAAGGTGTTAGAGCGCATTGAAAAAATAAATGTTTCCACCGCCGGTGAAGAAGATATACTAAAAGTGTTGAAGCTTCAGAAGTTAGTTAGAGAGTACCGAACTGATGCCACTAAAAATTAAGCTCGGCTCTGCCGCAGAAGAGAGACCTGTTCAGGCTTCAATAGCTCTCCAAATAACTAAGACTTTGGATGGTCATCTCCTCATCAGTGATCATAAATATATTGATATAATCATCGATATGGACGAGGGCAAGATCGTTACGATGCCCAAGCCTCACATGGAAAAGGATGTCTATGATTACCAGAAAGATCTAATGTATAGCTTATTCAAGGGGGGTGTCGCTGCGGCGGCTGGTCCCCAGGGCGGCCCGGTATTTGGGATGGTGGAGACTACATTCCCAACGGAGGGAGAGGTGGACACAGTACAAGCAGTCCTATATCAAATAGCTGAATATATTAAGAGAACGGCGCATGACGAACAAACCGCCGAGGAATATGATAAAAACATTGAAGACAGGTTTACTGACCCAACTGATGCTGACTCTACCGCCTATGGGGAAGTCCTTCCCTACCAAGACACCCCAGAGGGAGCTAACAACTCTCTTCCCACTTACGCTTATGCGGGATCTGGCTATTACTACTAATGTCTTTTGTATATTTCGTATTGTGTGCTTATGGGCTCACTCAAATTTTAACTTTTTCTTCTCTATTCGCCAACCACCGCCCAAAACACCGTTTTTTTCACTGCCCTATGTGCATAGGCTTCTGGTCGGGTGTCTTTCTTCTGCTCCTAAACCCATTTACAGAACTATTTACCTTTGAAGTTTCTTTGATAAACGCCTTACTGTTAGGTTGCCTATCATCTGGAACATCGTATGCATTATGTATGCTTATCAGCGACGGAGGACTTCAACTTGAACACCGAACTAGAAGGGATGTGGACACAAAAGTGGATGCTTCGACCCGTAACCAACTGTTGCAGGGGTAGTAGTATCTTGCGGGTAACGCCCGCATTCCAAGGAGAAAATTATGAATAAGAAATATGTATTACAAGAGTTTATGAATCTGGACTATAGTCACGATCTTCTTACCGAGGATGAACGTGAAGGCAACCGTGCTGGCACTCACCTTATCGTGGCTGGCAAGATCCAGTGCGCCGAGGCTAAGAATGGCAACGGTCGTATCTATCCTCGCCCAATTCTTGAGAGAGAAATAAAGAACTACGAAAAGCTTGTCCGTGAAGGAAGAGCTATCGGCGAGCTAGATCACCCCGATACCTCAGTCGTGGAACTTAAGAACGCCAGCCATGTGATGACCGAAGTGTGGTGGAACGGCGACGACGTAATGGGAAAGATGAAGATACTCAACACACCTGCCGGGCAGATAGCTAAGCAGTTGGTTGAAGGCGGAGTCCAACTGGGCATTTCTAGCCGAGGTCTTGGTTCCACTCGCCAAGAGGGAAACACCACTATGGTAGAAGATGATTTCCAACTTTTATGTTTTGACCTGGTCTCAGAGCCAAGCACTACTGGGGCCTACCTGGTCGCCGAAAGCCAAGTCAAGACTCATCTGACAAAAGCTGATAGAATTAACCGTGCCCTGAACGATGTTTTGGGCGACGACTAAAAAAGAGAGTTACAATGAAAAAATCGGAATTAAAAGATATCATCAAAGAATGCGTAAAAGAGGTTATCTTCGAAGAGGGTACCTTATCTGGCATTATTTCAGAAGTAGTCCAAGGTCTTGGGACTCCTAGCTTAGTGCAGGAGCAAAGTAGACAGCCCAGGTCCTCCCCTGCCCAAGGAAATATTACAGAGACTCGCCAGCAGATGCTGGCTGCTGTTGCCTCGAACTCCTATGAGGACGCAAAGCAACGCTTCTCTAACCCTGAGATGTTTGAGGGCACCAAGCCCCTGGCAGAATCAAGCGGTCAAGGCGCAGCACTCTCAGGAGTATCCCCTGATGATTCTGGTGTAGACATAACTAATATACCCGGCTTTGGCAACTGGTCTAACGTTGCCGCCTCACGAAGAAAGTAAAAAAAGAATGAATAGAAATAATAAAAAGTATCCCAAACCTCTCACTCCATGTGTCACCGTGAATGCGGAAGACCATCGTGGCGACGCCGACCGAATGGTTCGGCGCTTTCGAAAGCTTGTGAAAAATGAGGGAATTATTGAAGAATCTCGTTCTCGGTGCTATTTTACACCCAAGAGTCAGATACGACGAGAGAAGAAACAAGAAAAACAAAGATTGATCGACAAGGTGAATAAGCGTCGGGAAGAACTACTTAAGCCTAGAGACAGGTTTATCAAGAGGAGGTCGTAGAGATGGCAACATCCGCTGATCAGACAAATTATTTTACCGGGTACCACAACATATCACCAGGTATTGCAAGCGTAGGCTCTTACCAGGTGGCTGGGACACCCTGGATGACTGGTTCCCTAAACATTCCCCCAAACCAAGAAGATGCTATCAATTTTCCAGGTGTAACTAAGTCTATTACAATCATTAACCGTGCAGCGCCTGACTTGTTGGTTCATTTTGCAGCTAGTGGTAGTGGAAATGTCATGGACGGGGTTCATTATATTTCGCTAACTGAGCAACGTGATTCAATTACTTTGAATGTAAAAACTAATATCTTGTATATTTCCAACGTAGATGGAAGCTCAGCAGGACATTATGAAGTTTTTGCTGAATTGACAGGTATCAGTCCAACTCAAATGTTTTCTTTGACTGGTTCTGGCATTACTGACTAAACAGGGAGAGATGTAAGAATGGGCGGCTTTAGACCATCACCAAATTTTATTCCAAGCAACACGCAGATAGGTACGTTAACCTCTTCTAATCACCAGTTTACTGGATCGGTAGAAATTACAGGCTCACTGCTGATCAATGGCGTGGTCATATCGCAAAATGGCGGCGGTGCCGCAGGTACTGTTGCTGGCGCAAATACACAAATTCAGTATAACAATGCTGGCGCTTTTGGCGCTAGCTCAGCTTTCACGTTTGACGGGACAAACCTGAGGACCACGGGAAGTGTATACATTAGCTCTTCGGCAGTAGGTAGTAATGTACCCCTTCTCCGCCTCGACCATGCCGGCGCTGGGGTTGACAACCCCGTTCTCTTTGTGACGGGCTCGGGATTTGTTGGAATCGGAACAGACGAACCAAGCCACCTTGTACATATAAAGTCTGCTGGTAAAGCTTCGATGTTAATTGAGGCGGACACAGACAATACTCCGGAAACAGATACTGCTTATATCAAACTAACTCAAGATAATAATGCTACACGAATGATAGTCGGACTAAACGGTAATTCCGGTGCTGACCCTGACGGTGTTTATCTGGCAAACGCAATGTCTAATGCGGCTATTGTAGGACCCAGAAATGCCGGCAGTCCTCTACAACTTGTAACAAGTAACAGAGCAAAAGTTGCTATTACTGATGACGGTCAAGTAGGTGTTGGCGACGGTTTCGCAGAAGGAAATAGCCCTACTGCTATTTTGCACATTTCTGGCGGTATTGCGGCTCAGGGTACAGCTAAATCATCTCCTCTCCTAAAAATAAAGTATGATAATGTTGATAATATTCTTTTCGTAACGGGTTCAGGACGAGTCGGCATCAACACTGGAACACCAGTCGAGGCTCTTGACGTAGCCGACGACACTGATGCCTCCGCTCGTATTGGTAGAGCCCATATTGGTTGGGACGGCACCAATTCAGATTATGCCACTTTTGCCCACCGAGATCAAGCGACTAGTGCAAATTATGCCCTACAGCAGAGGGCTAATGGCGACACAGTTGTCAATGGAAAGAGCGGCGGCAATCTCTCGCTCCGACTCGGCGGTATAAATGCTCTAATAGTTGATGGCACTAAGAATAACAACGTTGGTATTAACGTCAGCCCAGAAGCTAGACTCCATGTTGCAGCAAGCACACCTGAAAAAGATGTTTTCCGACTCGACGGCGACATAAATAATATTCTATATGTTTCTGGTTCAGGACGAGTCGGCATCGGGACAGGCACGCCCTTAGCACAACTTCACATCTCGGCCTCTGCGGGTGCGGATGGGAATCTTCTCCGCATCGACCATCCCGGATCTAGGGATGATAACCCCATTCTCTTTGTAACGGGCTCGGGATTTGTTGGAATCG
>TARA_R110000744_G_scaffold65231_1_pt1 | contig 11603 bp, 13 predicted proteins | sample TARA_R110000744 | Tara Oceans TARA_R110000744 (sample SAMEA4398083) | marine metagenome | biome: Polar Biome; feature: [DCM] deep chlorophyll maximum layer (ENVO:01000326); material: water (ENVO:00002006), including particulate matter (ENVO:01000060) such as... | depth 36 m | reverse complement strand
AGAAGGGCTACACCGCCTCCGGGTACAATGCCCTCCATCTGTGCAGATCTGACAGCCTCAAGAGCGTCTTCGACTCTATGCTTTCTCTCTGTCATCTCTATCTCAGTTAGGCCGCCGACACGGATGATCGCTATGCCACTTGCCAAGCGAGCGATTCGATCTTGAATCTTTTCGCATTCGTGCAGATTGTTCTCGTTGTGGAGGTCATCTTTTAAATCATTAATCTGTCGTTCAATGGTTTCTTGATCGCCCTTTCCGCCGATGATGGTAGTTTGAGTTCGTGTAATATCAATACGGCTAGCATTACCAAAATCAATTAGCTTAACATCCTGTAATTTTCTACCGGTTGACCGACTGATGAATGCGGCTCCAATAGAGATAGCTAAATCCTTCAGGATATTTTGTCTTTCCTCACCATATCGAGGAGCCTTAATCGCTCCTACCTTAAGAGTTCCTTTAATTGCATTCATCACCATTGCGGCTAAGGCTTGGCCCTCAATTTCAGTAGAGATAAAGATAATAGGTCGTGACTCTCGGGCAGCAAGTTCTAAAATCTTCATAATATCTTGAACATGCTCAATTTTTTCATCTGTCACGAGAATGAGAGGGTCGTCGTAGGTTGCGGCACGTCTTCGTTCATCTGTAATAAAGGAAGCTTGAATCCAACCTGCATCCAACCTAAAACCCTCCACTAGATCTAGCGAAGTTTTATGAGATCGTGCTTCCTCTACCGTGATTGCGCCGTCTTTGCCAGCAGCAGAAACTGCCTTCGCAACTAGGTTTCCAATCATAGAATCATTATTCGCAGAAATGCTTGCTACATGGGCGATATCCTCTTCGGATTCAATAGGGCGAGCAATAGCCTCCAATTTACTTACGATGGCATCAACGGCCTTCTCAATGCCTCTCTGGACCTCTACTGGAGGTACACCAGATGAAATATACTTTTGAGATTCATTTAGAATTGCTCTGGCTAAAACTGTAGAGGTTGTGGTCCCATCGCCGGCATCAGAATTAGTTTGTGCTGCTGCTTGCTTAATAATTTGGACAGCCGCATTGCCGATTGGGTCTTCAATATCAATAAAATTAGCAACGGTTACCCCGTCTTTTGTGATCACTGGGCGTTTGCCTTTCTCTTGAAGGATTACATTTCTCCCTCTTGGGCCCAAAGTAGAAGCCACGTTGTCTGCTAGAATGTTGACACCAGCTAGTATCTTTTGGCTCATTTCTGTGCCAGAACCATAATGTTTAGTCAATTCATACCTCTTAAAGTTTGATTATTGTTTATTGTATATTATATATTATACACATAATTGTGTTAATTGTCAAGGATTAATTTATTTATTTATCATCTTTTATTTCGGTGCGGAGGGTATCCGCAACTTTGCTGGTATCTTTCACAGCTTCTTGTCCGTGAGTAATAGCGTTTTTACGGGTGTCTTCGGATATATAAAGATTGATATTGTCTGAAAGACTTTTTGTAGATGAAAACAATTCTAAAAGATTTTCGTTTAAGTGTATCATTCGTTTTTCGGCGATCTGATATATCAACTCTGGATCATACGGGAGAGTTCCGAGGTCCGCCTTCACCATCGCACCTTCTGCGGCCAGCTTATCCAAAATCGGGCCGTCTAGCGACCACTGTGTTCTTGATTCGTTTAATTGAAGGTTCTCGGCTGCTTTCTTACGAATCCCATACTTCTTCTCCAACTCACTCGGTGATAAAGTCAGCAGCTTGTCAATTGAGCGATCCCCTTTCACCGATGATCTCTCTGGTGTCTTTTCTTCTTCTTCTTGTGTGTCTGTTTCCTGCGAAGGAGCGGTTTCGTTGTCTGTCTTCCTTCTGTATCCCGCTGTCTGTTGGAGAAGTTTATATTTCTCTTCCCAATTAGGGGCATCCTCTATCATCTCTAAAGATGACAGAGCGTCATTTGCACCAATCTGGAACAGGCTCTTTCTCGCGCTCAAGCTATCTCGTGTGGCAAGTGTTGTAAGTGCCTTGATAAAATTATCTTGTGTAAAGACAAAAGATTCAATATTTAAAATTTTTCCATCTTTTCTGGCCACAACATAAGTCATTGTCTTCTCATTGTTTAGAGAATTAACCAAATCTGTGTAGCTTCCTTCGATCTTGGTGTTGGGACTCAACAATTTGAGACTTACTGACAGGTTGTCGGACCCTTTAAGCTGAGAAAAGGCTTGTATGTCAGCGATTGTATTTGCTCCGGTTGCGGGAATTTGATGACCCCTGAGCAAAGCTGCCAAAAAAGACTCAAATACGAAACCTGCCGGAGCAGCTTGGAAATTGGTAAGAATAGATGACAAAGATTCCAGAAGAATCAAGCTGGATATGATTCGTCTAGTTCCTGTAATATTAGCGGCGGGATCCGTGATCCTTTCTAAAAATGATAATTTAGCCTCAAGAGTTGCCCCGCCCCCGATCGCATCGAAGATTCTGCCGACAGATTGACGATCAGCAGAATTTGGATCACCCCAGCTTTCATTAGGTGCAAATTTTGGAAGACTAAGGATAAACTCTCGACCTTTCTCAAATTTAGTAGCCTCTTGCTCTTGCAGGTTAACCGATACCTTGGGTTTGTCAAATGATAATTCATAATAGTTATCCAATACTGATTCCACTAGGGAAACTAAATCCAAGGATTCTGGTTTTTTTTCTTTTGCACCGAAGTGTCCTTCTATTAATTTATCTAATTCATTCATAGTACTAATTAGTCCTCAAAATCTTTTTCTTGCAATAGAGTATAACTAAAATTGTTACCATAGAGATCACGCGACCTCTTCACAGTATTCATAAATAATTTGAAATCTGTGCTATTTTTAAAAACTTGACATCCTGCCGAATACGATCCGACATAACTAGCTTCGCCATTCTTTGACCTGTGAATATTTATTCCGAACCAGCCTTCATCCACAGTCTCCGGATCGTGGTCTAAAATCTTATCTCTGTTGTTATCGCGCCAGACCTTAAGTTTCCCGCCTCTCTGACAGAGGGCCTCATGAGCAAATTTAGTATTGCTCTTAGCATGGATATCAACCTTATAGACCCCTCGGTACTGATTTGGAACCAAGATTGCAGTGCCTTTTCTATTCATAGGCTGAATTAGGTATTTCTCTCCTGGATCGCTAGTGATGACAGCAGACTGCACTTCCCACTCCTTCTTCTTATTCCGATAAATAAGGAGCATAGTATCATCAAATTTATTTGATCTGCTTTCTGAAGAACGAATTCCAATGATATTAATATTGAACATTCCTTTTTCAAAAAAGATATACCCCTTTTTTTTCATTGCTTTTTTTGCCTTCTCTGCAATTAATTTTGCATGTAATCCTTTGATAATAGACATAGTTTAATAACTCCTTTATATAATAATATCTGCGATTCCGAATTCGACGGCTTCCTCTGCAGAGAGATAAATATTTACATTTGTTGAAAATAAATCTTTTAGTTTCTTTTTTGTAAATTTAGTCTCCTTACTTAATGCATCAATATACATATCCTGTGTTTGTTGAATCTCCTTCATCTCATTCTTTAGGTCGTGTAATCCGCCTGAAGAACCAGCGATGACGGCATGTATCATAACTCTACAATATTTTCCGATCTTCCTTTCGCCTTTTGTTCCGGCTGCCAGAATAAGAACTGCTGCAGACATAACCTTACCAAGTCCATGAGTACGGATGATTGTACTTTCCCGCACTTGGCGCATGAAATCATACATAGCAAACATATCTGATGCTGTTCCGCCGCCCGAGTTTATATAAAAATCTACAGGATCTGTTGATTCTAAGCTGTAGAGCTTAAGTGCATAGACTATCTCCTCACTTTTTTGTTCGTTTACATCTTGAAAAATTCCCACTACACGAGCTTCAGGAGGCATTTTTATCGGCTCACTTTCTGATTCTTCCGATTCCTCTGAAACTTCTTCTTCTTCTGATACGTCTTTTTCTTTACACATTTTTTTTCTTAGCCTTTTTAATTTGATATTCTAAACCTAACTTGTATGGCTTACATCTTCCAGTTTTCTCTGTTATCTCCTCTAGTGGTAATGGGAAAGATCTTGCCCACTTAACCCATTCGGCTTCGGTAGAAAAAGATCTTCGGAAAAGAATGCTTTTTACTTTGTTGGCAGGATCATACATATCTCCTGTCTGGTTCCATGACAATACCTCCTTCAATAGTTTATTCTCGTCTCGTTTCCCAGTGATATTATCAACTTGCAAGATATAAACAAGCTCATCTGATTCAAACCTTAAATTTTTCCAAGCTACACCTTTCATCTTAATCTCCTATCTTTTTTAATTATACCACTTTTTTAAAAAAATGTCAAGCTTTTTTTAGAAATTTATTTAGATAGACCATTGCTCCCCTCCAGTTTCTATATTCGACTATATGATTATAACGAGGCGGTATGGCCAATAGAAATTTATTTATAGCTGTGTGTTGCCACTTGAGAATATTTTGTTCATCAATATTTTTTGTACTTTTAATTTCGTTCTCTGATACATTTATCTTTTCCATCATCATGGCTTTCTTTTCTTTAAGATAAACAAAGTCTTCGTATGAGAGAACAAGTAGTTGAAGGCACTGTTGTTCAATTTCTTTAAAGAGGGAGATCTCAACCTTGGAGACTGTAAACTTATTATAAATACCCCTTAGAAAGAACCCTATAAAAATTCCAATTAAAATAGTAGCCAACATTATCTCATCTCCCAGACATAAAAAAGCCGTGAAACAAATGAACATTCATTCACGGCCTTTAAATATTTATTGATATGCAAAAAATATATTATTTTTTTGCTAATGATCTCAAACGTGTGCGAATTCTTTTAAGAACCTCTTGAACCAGAGCATTTTCTTTAGCTACAGATTCTCTTCTAGCATTTTTTACTGCAGGGTTTCTACGATTCGTTGGTCTTTCTCGCTTACCCCAATCTCCTTCTGAATCATCTCTATCACCTTTTTTGGTGACATCTTTGTCTGCGAGTTTTCCGGTTCTGGCGGAAATTGACTCGTCATCCTTATCATTATATCCTTGAGCCTCTTGAGTTAGTGAATCAAGAATTCCCTCAAGAGTGAGATCTTCTTCAGCATCCATCATATCGTCTTCGGCATCCATCATATCATCTTCAGCATCTAACATATCGTCTTCAGCATCCATCATATCATCTTCAACGTCAACTTCCATCTCTTGGGCTGCAGCAAGCTTTTGTCCCAGAGCGATGAGGATACCAGCTTCTTCGTCAGAAATAACTGCTTCTTCCTCGGATTCCATATCATATTCCATGTCTGCTTCATCATCGAGGGCATCGTCTCCAATATCATCGATCATATCGTCTTCAGCATCCATCATGTCAACATCAGCGCCGAGAATTTCTTCTTCTTCACCTTCTGTCATCTCTTCTTCATCTCTTCGATATGGCATGTCCATTTCAGCTAGCTTACCAACAAAATTGCTGGAAAGATTGGAACCGATATTGGCCAGTGTCATAAAACGACGTACTTCGTTTAAAGTTTTCTTTTTGCTCATTTTAATTTCTCCTAATACCTATAGCAACAATTGGTATAATTACACTTATAAATAGTTCGCTTATTTTTAAAAAACCCAAGTTTATAACTCTGGGTGTTCTTTTTCTAAAAGATCGAAGATATTTTTAATATCTCCATCGTTTAAACCAAATTTAGTTTTGTTTTTATTTCCCTCATTCTCCACTCTATTTACGCCGGCTCGCTTAACACTGCTTTGTACTCCTGCCTCTTCTTTATAATGGTTAATAAACTCTACCATGTCTTGATCACGTTCAAGGTATCCGGTTAAAATAGCACGGAAGAACTGTGTTTTAGTTATTCCATCGTGCTTCAACCTTATAATCATTTCCGCATTTCTTTTATCGGTATCCATAAAAGAGATTCTTTTATCTCTTTTACCATAATCATTCATTAATTAGCTCCTAGTATATGAGTTCTACTCTCTGACTGGCCAGCATTAGTCTGGATAATAAATTTAGCTTTTGTTTGTAATTCAAGAATTGTTCTCGCGCCCGAATAAGATAAGCCACTGCGAATCCCATTTTCTAATTCTATTAAGATTTGAGATGCCTCGCCCTTATAGGGTACGGTAGTGGCGATCCCCTCATTAGAACCGTGACTGCCTTTCCAATTAAATTGAGCTTCCTTACTCGCCATTCCTCGGTATACTTTCCTTTTATTTCCATTGGTATCTATCACAATCGTGCCGGGTGACTCGATCGTACCAGCCAAAATAGATCCAAGCATTACAAAATCAGCACCTGCGGCAAGAGCCTTTACAATATCCCCGCTGTTTCTGATACCTCCGTCTGCAATAATTTTAACATCACGTTTAATATTTGCATTGAAGCAGTCCAAGATTGTCTCAAATCCTGGAAGGCCATGGCCTGTTTGAATCCTAGTAGAACAAATAGACCCTCCTCCGATATTACACCTGATGGAGTCTGCTCCCCAATTAGCCAAGTCCTCAAAGGCATCTCGTGTCGCCACATTGCCAGCCATAATATGAACATCGAAGCCCTGAAATAATGTCTTGATTTCCCTAAGAGCCTCTTTCATCATAACATGGTGGCCGTGGGCAACATCAAGACAAAACATTCTAGCTCCATTGAGATAAAGTTCTTGGGCTCTCTCAATGAAATCTCCCTTGACTCCAAGGGCACAGCCGTATTGAGATCCTTTATGAATGTTTTTAGTGATCTCTACTTGCTGTGCAATTGTGTTATATCGATGAACGATTCCAAGCCCTCCACACTGTGACATCCGACTGGCCATAGCGGATTCAGTCACAGTATCCATCGGCGAAGAAATAATTGGAAGCTTCAGAACAATATTATTGTCAAGTGAAGATTCAAGATTAATCTCGCGTCGGGAACGAATATCTGAATATTGTGGGACTAACAATACATCATCGTAGGAGAGGCCAGTTCTCCATTTCATGTCTGATCCCCGAATTCCCAGCTAGAAGGTAAAGAGAAAGGATCGATCTCTTTCGTCGTTACAGAATTAATTCGGTTTGTTTTATCTGTGGAGCCCAGAGCACCGGTTCCACGGTCGCTAATTGTAATCGGATGCCAATCATATAAATTATCTTTTCCTGTCTCAAGCGCTCGGAAGTGAACGACAGGGACCATAACAATCTGAGCGATCTTCATACCCCTTTCAACGAATCGGCTCTGGCCTCCTACATTATGAAGATTGACAAATACCTCTCCATTATATCCTGAATCAATAACACAGGCGCCTACCAACAAGTTTAGTTTAGAAGCATTCCCACTACGGTTCTTGACTTCCAGCATATAACCATGAGGGATTCCAAATTTTAAGCCTGTTGAGAATAGTCTACTCTCTCCGGGCTCAATGTAAATTCCTCTTAAGTCCTCTTCATCAGGGTTGAAGTGAACATCGAGCCCAGCATCAGATGGGTTAGCCCTTGTGGGCTTAATCACATCGTTTCTAGTACAAAAATATTCCAAAATCATTCTTCTATCTCCAGTTTGCTTAAATGGTTTTCTATTCTATTTTTACTCTTCGTAAAGAATTCCTCGTCTAATTCACATCCAATAAATTTTCTATTGGTATGAATAGCTGCGATGGCTGTTGTAGCTGAACCAGCGAATGGGTCCAGCACTGTATCTCCCTCATTAGAATGCTTCAGGATTAGCTCTTCAAACAAGGGGAGGCTTTTTTGAGTTGGGTGAAAACGCTCCTTCCCTCCCTGTAGTGGGTGTCTATATATTGCGTTGTCATATTTGCTGTTAAAGGTCGGCTTAGACTTTTTGATGCCGAGCAAAGCAATCTCTCGACAATTAGTTAAATAATTTACTTTGCTGTTGATAGGCTGTGGATTTGTCTTAATCCACTCGATGAATCTAATCTGCTTGAACTTAGCACCATCTAACATTTCTTTGAGATTCGTAATCTTCCAAATATCAAAGAAGACAATGCAAGTGCCTCCCGGCTTGAGGATTCGATGAAAGTGATTAATGAATAGCTCTAGCTGTTCCAATGAAAACTCTGAATCCCACTTGCCATAGTTGGTTTTTACTGCGTATTTCTTGCCGTAGATGCTGCCGTACTTTAAGAAATCTTTTTTCATCTTTGATCTTCTCTTGGCCCAGAATTTTATATGTGTCTCCGAATTCCTAAAGAAGATATGCCACCATCGCAAATCTTTAAAAGACTCCCAATCATCTTCTGTTTTGATGTTTTCTGAACCTTCCTTATCCTGACTGGCGACATGACCCACCCATTTATCCATACCAGAATCTCTGGAAGTGATATAGGGAGGGTCAGTTAGAATAAGGTCTACAGAATCGCTTGGGATATCCGATAGAAATTGTAGACCTTCTTCGTGGAACAGCTTTATCATCTTATTTACTCTTTCATAGCCTGTAGGTTCAAAAGGAAGGCCATCCGGTCAGAGTGAGAAACACTGTCCATCTGGCCGAGATTTGCAATGGATAACACCCAAGCATCTCGAATGTTGTTGTTCGCCAAAGTTTGAAGCTGGGGATTTGAAAGGTTATACTCTATGCGACTTCCTTTTAGTCGGGAAATGTCTTGAGAATTATTGAAAGTACCGGGAATAATATCCTCGATCTTCTGAGAAAAATTTCTTTTCAGAACCCTAGATGGCCCGTATACATCGCTGCCTCCCAATAGGCTCAATAACCCTTTCTTAGTTTGCTGGTTTCGATTCTGCTTTTGTAATATATTCTTTTCTACTGCCAGCTCATCTTGTTCCTTTTTCACCTTTGTGAGATGACTTCCGAATATTTTGTCTCTCAACATGTTGCCGAGGCCATCGTATCTGCGCAGAAGGGTAGTTTTGCGGACCGACATTTGCAATATCTTGTTAAATTCAATTTTATTATCGAAGACCAATTCCATTCGTACAGGCCAATGCCGAGAGTGACTTGCACCACGATCATACATACCCAACAACTCATCGGCATCGAGATGTATATTGAGACCTGCCACCTGTACAGACAGACCAAAACCTTTAATCCCGCTTTTGCCGGCTGGGGCTAGATTTGTCATACTGGCTTTAAATGTACAATTGTTGGCTTTACCGATGGAAAAAGAAACACTCTCCAAGAGGATTTCTACCCCTTCTGTATTTCTAAGCAATCGATCAAACGTTTGCAAAGCTTTTGACTTCGAATTATTCAACTTTGTAGAAATGTTAAAACTGGCGCACTTGAGCGGCTTGGCATATCGCCAACGGAGCCGAAGAGGGCGATCGAGACTCTTAATAAAACCTTTAGCCTCTTTGAAATCTCTCCTCTTTTGATTTACTTTTTCAAGTACAATGATAGTGCCTGTTTTTTCTGGATCGATTGCATGCTCTTTCCACAAACGATTTGCTTTAGATTTGCTTTCTTGACCGTGCGGGCCCACATAGTCTTCAGTTTCGTTGATTTCCGCGAAGTCGAGGGTAGCACAACATACATCCCCTTCTTTCGAACGGGTAACGATAGTCCACAAGTCGGTAAGACTAAATGCCGCTGCCTTCAACCCTACTCCAAATTCCGAAATATCGGTTGAACTTCTCTCTTTTTTGAGTGCGAATGTTAGGGACTCAACCAGCTGTGCTGGAGACATTCCCGATCCGTCATCAGCTACTATGATATCGTACTCTTCGCCGCCCACTGCCTTAATTAATATATTGACCGCCTCATTGCTGTATGAGTTATCGAGGAACTCAAACATGGCCTGATACATTTCAAAGGCCCCTTCGGATTGTGCTCGGACTGAGCCGGGCCCATCTACTATAAATTTTTCTCTCATTTTCTACTCCTAATATCCAAGAAAAATCTCAGATTTTAATTTTGGGTGTAAGTTTTTATATCCAGAACTATTCCAGATTTAACTTACTCTAATAATATAACATGATTATTCTTGCTTGTCAAGCATTAAAAGACTTTTTCTCCGTGTTTCTTGATCTCGGCCCAAGTAATAACCGCGCTCAAACGAGGATCCTTCTTTTGAAGGACGGTGCTAAACTTAGCGCGGAGCTTGGGCTTGAGAATCTGCAGAACCTTTCGGCCATCTATCTTCCAACTCTCGACAAGTTTGCCGTTGCTAAAGCGGTTATAATAGTGTTCTGGATACTTGGCGATTTTCTCCTCTTCCAGATATTTCTCTTGCTCTTCCCAAGTGGGCTGGACAGAAATCCCTGTGTAGGATCCTTTAGGTTTGGAATCAATCGTAGATTTGTACTCTACTGGCTCTCCTTTCTCGTTAAAGGCATCTGCACCAGAAAAAGTATTCGCTACCTTGTGACCCAAGACTGTGGCAGCATAAATCTCTTTTGATCGAGCATAGCTAAAGGGATCGCCCCAGCCTTCTCGGTCGCAAAGTTGTGCCATTTCTTCATAAAGTTTTTGATATTGCTTTTCTGGTGTGTTCATCGATTCTTTCCTGTAGCAGTTGAGAGAGCCTCATATACATTTGTGAATTCAGCGAAGTCAAAGCCTTTTGAGGACATCATTCGATATGCCTTGACTGTCATAGAGATTTCGTCTCCTGTGAGCCATCCAGCTTCTTTAAAATCTGCTTTCAGTTGTCGTTTCTGTTCGTTTAAGGGCTCCATTTGAACCTCAATCCCGTTTAATTCACGGATATAGTCTAACATCTTTTCTTGTTTTTCATCCAATTGAGCATCCTCTTGGTGCATTTCCACCACATTGTCAAAAATTGCGAAATCATTATTCATGGGACACATACTCCTGTTTTGTTTCTAATATGATTATACCATTATTTTATGGCTTTGTCAAGGGTTTTTTTCGGAATCTTTTCTATTATGTTTAATGCCATGATAGGGGGAAAACACTCGCCTATCACTTTTCTCAGAAAGATTTCTCTCTTCTGTGTGTGTTCGAGATGATCTACCCAATCAAGAGGGAGACCGACGATAGCTAATAACTCTTTAATAGTGAGGACTCTTGCATCAGAGTAGGTACCATTCTCCTTTTTTATTCCAGGATGACAATTGTTTTGACTGTTGATGCTTCCGTTTGCCATCGTGACAGTCGGTGCTGGCTTGTCCCAATCAATGCGCTTGTAGGTTGTCTTGAACCCTTTGATTTCCCTAAGCAAGCCAGTCTCCTTATCTACTATTTGAGGAAAGTGTACAGGATTATCAAATGCCGTCTTGCCTGTCGGTGTATTTTCTATCCACTTAATGTGATTTGAATTGTGGATCTTATGTTTCATAGAGTGCCACTTAATATTAGAGTCTTCTCCAGATTCGAGGCTAGGGTATTTTCCTATTACCTGCCTTACAGTAATGTGATTCTTATTTGATTCTGGATGTTCCCAGAGTTCACAGTCCTTTCTGGAGAGTAGTGTGATCAAACGCTTGCGATAGTGGGGAGTTCCATAGTCTGCTGCATCCAGAACCTTGTATTGTATTTCGTAGTCATTGCCCAGCTTGTCTACCAAAAATGGCATAATGTTTATTTTGTTGCCATCATCATCCAAGATGAAAGTCTTGTCACTGGCCATACCTCTTACATTTTCAATTAAAACATACTTTGGATTGAGTTCCAAA
>TARA_R110000744_G_scaffold71549_1_pt1 | contig 11622 bp, 16 predicted proteins | sample TARA_R110000744 | Tara Oceans TARA_R110000744 (sample SAMEA4398083) | marine metagenome | biome: Polar Biome; feature: [DCM] deep chlorophyll maximum layer (ENVO:01000326); material: water (ENVO:00002006), including particulate matter (ENVO:01000060) such as... | depth 36 m | reverse complement strand
TGCCAAACTCTTCTAATATAATAGCTATTAGTAAATGCGGCATTATCATTAAGAATCTTGCTTCGATAGGTGTACCCGTAAAATTACAAGGAATAAAAATATCTACATATTTAGCGGAATCGCTTGACTTTTCAAAAATTAGATAAGACTTCTTGTTGCTAGAAGCATATTTTAACTTTGCCAAATCACCACCATTAAAAACTTTGTTTGGACTTTCATTTTTATATGGCAAAACCAAACCTTGCTTATCGTTTTTCAAAAAACACTTGTCATCATAATTTAAGAATACTGATGTAGTTCCTTTTTGCCTTCTTTCGCACTTTAAGGCGGGCAATCCTTGTTGTTTAAAAACAAAATAGCCATCCCTTTTAATTACATTATTTGGCGGTATTACACCTATCGGCTCTTTAGTTTTTTCAAAAATATTTTTTCTTTTACCCGATTCAATCTCATCAACAAACGCTTGACAATAAAATTCAAGTGGTCTATACAAACCTAAACTTGCTAAAGAAAAGTCAAAAATCCCTTTTTTATCATCAGTAATCTTTAGCTTACCTTTTTTTATACTTCCACCTATATTTATTAAATCTCTAGCGTTAGAAACAAAATCATCAGCTATTTTTTCAAATTGTGTAGTTGTATCACTTTTCGTATTTGCCTTATCTACAACGCTTTCAAAGGTTTTAGCCCAACTATTAAAGAAAAAATCTTTTGCTTTATTTTCAAATCTATCTAAATTGGTTTTGTTTCTTAAATCGCTTAATTCATCATAAGCATCTTTTAGTGATGGGAATTGATATGCAATAAACCCATTTTCGTACATATCTTTACTTGTACGAGATGAAACCCCATAATCTCCATTTGTAAGAGAATTGGAGAAATCCAACTTATTAAAACTTCCTTCTGATAATATTTTAGAAAAGTTAATATCCATTAAGAAATGATTTTTTCTACTTGTTTTAGTTCGCTTTCAGTATTTAACTTATCCATTGGAAGCCTATCTTTATCTTTTACAATTTCCAAAAACGCAGAATATTCAGACTCATCTTTTAATTGTTCTCTTTGTTCTTCCGTGAATAAAGAAAAGAACTCCTCCATTGAATCCTTAATAGTTTTAGGTTCAAAAGCACCTACTTTTTTAGAACCCTCAAATGCACCTACAATACTCCCATAACCAATTCCCGTAGCGGGTACATTTTGCAAGTCGGGATTAGGAGTAATATTTTGAGATTTTGAAATCAAAGACCTATAAACTTGATATGTTTTAGCTACTGACAACATTATACGAATAGAAACAAATGCTTTGCCTTGAAATCCTTTTTCAAATATCAATTCTCTTAGCTTGTTAAGGTATATAAATATAAAGCACCATTGTTTGTTTAGAATATCAGTCCACTCATACTTTACATCAACAACAACCTTATAAGTTGACCCAACAAACCTATCTTGTAATGATAAATCTTGCTTAAAGTTAGCTTCATAATCAGCATCAGCACTATTTAATAATGAATTTCCCGTTGCCATTATAAAAATCTCACCCCTCTCTATGTCTTTTCCTTGTGCATTTTGCAAGTACATTGGTTGCTCAACACCATTAGCATCAAACTCAAACTCACTTACCTTTGCTAAAGCATTATTTAATATACCCGCAGTATTTGGGTCTATCTTTGGCAACTCATCCAACAACAAAACCACACCCCTTCCCGTTTTTTCTCCAAACTCATCTAAATTTCCCCAAGCACGGGTTACTTTTCCCTCTTGGTAGCCATCAATAGTTTGACCTCCGATTAACTCTAAAGGAGATGTAAATTGATTGCAGTTAACAATAATTAAATCCCAATCAAGCAATTTCTTAATTGTAGTAGCAGAAAATGTTTTTCCCGTTCCCGCACCACCATACAAATAAACATTATTTCGTGCTAAAACATCACTCATAATTTTTTGAAACAATGGAGTATTAACTTTGCTTAAATTTATTGTTCTTTTAACAACCTTACCACTTGGTCTTGTAATGGTAACATTTGCCTTTAAGGATTTTCCATCAATTTTAGCCTTAACTAAGGCATCTAAATTATCTATTCCAAATTTAGTAGACTCAATCTCTTCTTTGATAAGATTTTTTAATGCTTCCTCATCAATATCCATACCACCTTTTCCTCCACCCAATAATTGAGAAAGTTTAATCATCTTTTGTGCTATCTCATCTCCTTGAAATTGGTCTGCAAGTTTTTGAGTTGCTATTTCTCTAACTTGTTTGTTTTCGCTATTTAAAGCAAGTTCCTCTAATTTATCTCTTGTTTCGCTCATTATTTGAATATTTTATCTAATGCTTTATTTAATTTTTTGTTTTGATTATCACCCAACACATTACTTCTTGACACTAAACTTTTTACTTGTCTTTTGTTAAAGTTTTCCTCAATGTTACCCGTTTTCAAAAACGACTTTATTTTATCTATATCATTATCAGTTTCGTTTGAAATATCTTCATTTCCAAGTTTTTTGATTTGTTTTTCAATATCGTTCAAGTCATCAATATCAAAATCACTTTCAAAATCATCTTCATCTCCACCTTTTCCTTTTCCTTTTCCTTTTCCTTTTCCTTCATCTTCTCCTTTTCCTTCTCCTTCTCCTTCTCCTTCTCCTTCTCCTTCTCCTTCTCCTTCACCTTCTCCTTCTCCTTCGCCTTCTCCTTCACCTTCGCCTTCTCCTTCACCTTCGCCTTCTTCTTCACCTTCGCCTTCTTCTCCCTCATCTTCCCCAAATGGATTTTCAGCATCATCTCCCTCATTTTCGCCATCTTCGTTATCTCCTAATTTTGGTGGTGGAGTCGGACTTGGCTCTTGCTCTTGTAACTCTGCAAGTATAAGTTCTTCAAAAAAAGAAATAGCATCTTTAAAGTGATTTAAAAGTGATTTATTACCATCAAATCCAAACTCTTTAAATTCCGAAATTAATCCTTCATCATCTATTTTATATACTTTGTATGGTGAAAAATTATTGTAACTATACTTTTTATCATCATAATCTGATGGATATACTAAATCTGAATTTACAAGAAGAGAATCATTAGTAACAATTAACTCAATAGCTACTTTAGTAGCATAATGCTCTAATTTAACCTTTAATTTATCGTTGCCAATCTCTTCGATAGATTGTCCTAAAGCATCTTTTTTAAATACTAACATTTCCTCCTTTTCTAAATCTTATATCATCAAAAACTCCTAAATACAAGTTGTTTTTAACACTTGCACTTTCAATTTGTGAACTATAAAAAGTTAAATATTCGGTATCAACTATTGACCCATTTATTTTACCATCTTTATCATACTTTGGAACATCACCTTCTTGTATAATACCATCAAAGCCACCATTTTTCATTAATTCCATTAAATCGGGATGATTTCTAATATAAACCCAAACTTTATATTTTCCCTTTCTTAATTGAGGTACTGATGCTTCTTTTTCATACAAAATACCATACTTAACAAATAAGTAATCAATTAAATCTTTAAATGTAGACTCAAAACCTAAAGGTCGCAAATCAATAGGGTTTCTCATATTTAAAAATACGCTATAATAAAAACCTTTATAGTCGGGTGATGGCTTTCTCATATTTTTAGCGTTTCCACCATAAAACTCGACATATTCTTTATTATCACCGAAATAAGATGCGGGAAATTTTGGCGGGTTAAACTCTCCATAAGGTCTTTTAACCCCCTCTCCCATATTTGCAAAACTACCAAAACCTTCTACAAACTTTCTAACTCCGTGATACATTATTCTTGGCTCTTTTGTGTCAGCATCTATAACTCTTGATACATTTCTATAATTATCAATCTCGTATGCTCTTTCCCAATCACCAAAAAACATTTTAAAGTAAGGACTCCTTACCGCAAAATATGTATATAATGGTAGTTTGCTTTTCCCTCCGTTTGGTGTAGGCAATCCGCAAGGCTTACCTAAAGGTGTAACGGGTGATTGTCTTGATTGATTATAATAATATTCTAATAAGTTTAAAGGTAATGTCGTATATTTTTCTACGCTTTCAAAACCAAACTTATTTATACTACTTCTTATATTAGCGTTTAAAAGTTGAATGTACTTTTTGTCTTTAGGATATTCTAAAAAATCAAATAATGACACTTGTTCGGCTATGGATGATTCTAAATCTTTAGCACTCTTTTCAGCACTCTTTGTAGACTTTAATCTATCAAAACCTATGTTTTTTGTTACTTTTTTTAGGCTTGCAGTTTCTTTAGCTTTTTTTTGCCTTAACTCACTTTCAGCTTGGTTTATTTCGCCTTCAAATAAAAATAGGTAAGGTATGGTAACACCAAGAAAAACAATAGTAGAAAACATTTTTTCCTTCATAAATATTCTATTGTAAATTCTTTCATCTTGTATTGATGGGTGTAAATCAATATTACAAAATTGAAAAGTGCTTAAATCTCTAACAAACGAACTATACCTATTACCATTTTCAAGTGCGATACGAAATACGACATTTGCTAAATCATCTAAAAAATTTGGTGATGAGGTATATAAAACTTCTCTTTGCATCGCATCTATTGTAACGCAATTAAAAAATTTAGGTGCTTCGATAAAAAATTGATTATATAAACCTTTAAACCAATCGGTAATTGCTTCCTTATCCCCTCCAAAATCTGAGTAACCATCACTATTTAGCACTTTACCAATAGTTGCTCGAAATTTAAAATCTTTATTAGGATTAGTTAAGATAAAGGGTGGTATATTTTCTAAAATAAAATCTCTAGGTTTGAATGGGCTAGTGGGTTTTTTTTGTAAATTAAAAAATCTAATGCGGTCATAAGGCTGACCACGATTATCCTCAATAGAAAACAAATATTTATTTTGCTTTATATCATTAAAAAAAGTTTCGTTTTGTTCAGAATCATCCAAGTCAAGATTTGAATTATCTAACAACGCTTGAAAATCTTTAGCGGCTTCAAATTTAGTATTACTAAGACCCCTTTTTAAATAATCAGACATAACTTCACTTGCCAAAGGTGGACTTTTGAAATCCGAATTGTTAGAAAAGTAAATAGTGCTTAACTTATAGCAATCTAATGTTTTATTTTGTATTCCCGATGGCATTACAAATGGAAAAGAGTTCGTACCTTCTTTTCTAAAAGTTCTTGACTTATAACCTTTTTCAAAACCCACATCAATAGTACAATAGTGTGGGTTTTTAATTTTATACCCTTGTTCTTTTCTGTTTTTTATCTCGAGTTGCAAACTTTGACATCTTTCAATAAAATTTTTCTTTATTTTCTTTTCAATTTTTTTACTAAGAAAATCAGTTTTACTATTTAATTTAAAATTATCTAAATCATTAAATATGAATTTAGTTTTAGATGTTTGCTCTTCGGTTGCATTGTTTAGTGGTGAGGTGGAACTAAATTTTAATACCATATAAATATAATCAATTCTACCATAAGGATAAAGTTTACCATTATATTCTCTTTCCTTACCCTCTATAAATTTAGCAAATTGTAGATAAAACACATCCACAAACCAATAGTTGTAAAATTGTTTTGCTAAATAGTCGTAATCATCAAAATTAGGGTCGAATATAGAGTTTAATATTTTATTGTAAACAAACTTATCTTTATCAGTATTGGTAGCAACCTCAGACTTACCTTTAACAAAACCACCAAATTCAAAATCTTTTACACTACCACCTTCCTCAAACTTACCTTCTACATCATCACACTCAAAAGCAACACCATCTCCTTTTTGTTGATTTAATTCCGATGCTATATCGCAAGCGGTCATATCTTTACCTTCAAACTCATATTTAGAGTCATCTGACATAACCTTTTTGTTAAGAACACCCTCGCCACCTTCTAACTCTACTCTTTGACCCGTAGATTTAACAACCATTTTCATTCCACCCTCATCGTGTGATTTTCCTTTTGTTAAACCACCCTTTTCCATTTTTAGTTCTTTCGCATCCACCTTTGATGCCTTACCACCCATAACTGAACTATAAACCCTCGCCATCGCCCATTGTTCTTTTGACCTTACATTTGGTCTAACTGATGATGGATTAGTTTTAAAAGCACCAATTCCCTTGTTATATATTTGCTGAATACCTTTTAATGATACACCCGTGTCTTTTGAAATTTCTTTTAATGAATGTGGCTCGGTTAATTTGTAACCATACTTTTTATTGTACTTATGTTTCCAAGAAACGATGTTTCCACCTTTTTTCTTTTTACCACTTGCACGATTAAATGATGCTATATCTAAAGAGTTTGATAAATCCATATTATAGTTTGCTTTCTAATGCTGATATTCTTGATTCTAAACTACTGATTTTATTATCCGTTGATTTCTGCGTTCCAACCTCTCCCGACTCTTCTTCTTCGTGCCTTTTTATATTTAGTCTATTAACATATATCTGATAGCCTAAAGCAGTAATTGAAAGCAAAAAAAGAGTCAAACCTATAAAATTAGGTTTACCCTTTGAGGTTGTATATTGTCTTGGAAGTTCCATAATGTTTTCTAAATGTAAATTTACTTATGCAATAATAAGGCATTTTACAAGCATATAAACAAGTATATAACATTTATTTCAAAAAAAAGAGGTAAATATAATTACAAATAATAAATCATTTATTACAAATGATAAATCAATTATTAATTATAATATTTAGTTGATGCCAAACTTTTTATATAGACTACTTTTTAAATCTACTTTGTTTTGTTTAGCATAGGAAAAATAGTTGCACATATACTCAAACTTGTCATTATCCTCATTCAAAATACTTTTACCTTTTATGACTTTAGTTTTAAGTAGTATATCGTAAAGCATATTATATTGAACTACAATCGTTGGACTTGCTAATAAATCATCCCTTGTTTTTTTTAAGTATTGGTTATATAACGAAACAACCAAATCAGCCATTTTTTGATTAACATTTTCAGAGCCTTTTTTACTATCGTAAATATATCCATCTGCAACATCTTTTTTATATTGCTCTTTATTTTTTATTTTTAATACAATTTTATTGCGATATACTTTATACTCATTAAGTATGCTTGTTAAGTAAATTATATCAAAAGATTGATAGTGTTTTATGTCAACACCACTAATAACACCCTTTAATACTAAATCAAAGGCAAGTTTTATATCTTGAAGAGTATAAGTTGGGTAGGCATCCGCTAGGAAATCTATTATTAATTTTAAAGATGTATTTGTTGGAGGTTCTTTTATACCTAAATAGTATGACAACTCGATTAGGAACTTTGCAATATCCTTTTTGTTGTTTATATAAATACTTATTATCTGCTTATCCTCTCTATTAATAGAAGCTATATAAAGGCTTGAAACCTTATCCTCATTAGAAACTATTAAGTTGGTCGTGTGCTTTTTTAAATCGCTCATCCCTTTTATTATGTTTAATATTTGATTTATTGTTTTTTATTTCTGAAATAATATTTATTAAATTTGAATCAATTTGAGATAGTTTAAGGTTTTCTTTATTCCAACCCTTTAATAAATCCCAATTACTCAAAATTATATCCCAAGAAAGTAAAGTGTTTTCCTCTACTTGTTTTTCTGATAACTTATCACCCTTATTAATTACTTGCGATTTTAAATAGGCTAAAATATTCTTCATAGCCTTTCCTTCTTGTGCGTTTATCTTTGCACCCAAATCAGTTTTTTCCTTTATAAACTCATCATATCTTTTTATCATCAAAGGAAATAAAGTTTTAGGTTCTTTTTTTACTTTTGGTTTTTTAACTTTTTTAGGCTTAGAATTAGACTGAATTTGAAACCATTTTGAAACCATTTCCGAACCATCGGTTGCACCATCAATACTGATAATCAAAGACTTAGCGAACCATTTGCAGTCCACATTGAAACCATTATCACTATTTACACCATAACTTATAATCCTTCTTAAAGTAGTTTTTGGAACTTTGCATCGACTACATAATAAAGTAACATCAATCTCACCATAACCATTGTTAGTGTTCGCATATACATACGACCAAACAAGGAGATAAACATTAGGCTTATCTAATAAGGTTTTTAGTAAAGAATTAAACACTTATACTATTGAATAGGAAAGTTATTGTTAAAATCCTCTTTATCGAGAATATCATTTGGAGTGCAATCTAATGCTCGACAAATCTTCATCAAGACATTAGTAGTCATATTAGTACGCTTTCCATTAACCAAGTCATTAATTAAATACTTTGTTATCGGTTTGTCGTTTTGAGATTCTATTAATCTATATAAGTCGGCTTGCGAAATGTTTTTTTCATTTAGAATGTGAGCAAACTTTGTATTTGAACTATATTTTAGCATATCTTATTGTTTTACTTTTATAATATCATCATACTTAATTCCTCTTTGAATAAGTATTTGGTCGATTGTCAAAAATTGAGTAGAATGTTCTTCTACCTCCCCATTATAAACAAAGCAACTCGTAGGTAATCCTATCTCTCTTTGAGCAAAATCTATTCCGTGCTTAGTAATTCTAAAATAACCTCTCTTTTTAACTAAATCAGTTTTTGAGGTAAACATTGGCTCAATGCAATCAAAGTACATTAACTTTTGAAAGTCGGCATACATCCAAGTTTCCTCTAAATTAAAAAAGAAATCATCCTTAGTATAGTATTCCTCTAAGTCAGCGTTTGGATGAAACTTATAAAACTTATAAATCTCAACAAGTGCTAAACACATTATAGGACTTAAAGTCCTTTTATATAGCTTTACCTTTTGAGTGCAACAAGGACATTCTACACCCTTCTTAGCATTGTCTATAAGGTATTCTCTTGACTCTTTTAAAGAATCATTCTCATTGTCAACAAGAGATTTTAATTGATTTATCTTCATCGTAAGTGTTCGTTTTTAACTATTAAACCATTTCCCCAAGCTAAATCATTATAGAGATTAACCTTTCCTTTTAAAAGGTCGGTTAACTTTATGTTTTCTTTTCCACCATAAACTCCTTCTTCATCTCCTACATAAGTGTATTTTGAAGAAACTGAATATATTTCTATATATCCTCCTATAAGTGCTTGCATTTTTTCCAAACTATAAAAACCATCTTTATCGGGTTTTATTTCTACCATATCACCATTGGGTCTAATGATATAATCCTTTTCGGGATTCAAGCTATATTTTTTAAAAAAATCTAAAACATCCATATCTATTAAGTTTAAGTTAAAATGGTAATTCCTCATCTATTGGATAGTCGTTTTTTAAATTGACATCTTCCAATAAGTCAGCATCATCATTAATTATAGTATCAATTTCCTCCACCTCTTCCGAGTTAGTGGTTGGATTGTAAGTATCTTCATAAGCAGTATGCGTAGCACCCTTTTCCGACTCTTCTTTTCTTTTAGTTATAATTAAAGAAACCCATCCATTATTTTCAAGATTCATTAAATCTTGTAGTTTAAATTTTGCAGAGTAAAACTCTCCATACTTACCATCAATTCTTTTGATGTGTGAAGCAACATAATTTTTTTGCTTGTTTTCAGCCATTTTTTAAAAATTTTGTGATGAGGTAATCATCAGTTAAAGGGGTATTATCAGTCGTTTTGCAATATGCAAAGTCATAGGGTGTAATACCATCACCCGCTAAAATTTTTTTTATATAAATATCATTGTCTATTTGTATTTCACTTTGAAAGCTACCATTTGCAGAAATATCATCAACAATACCACCTTCGGTGAATTGAAAATCATATTGTATATCATCTAAATCGTTATAAGAATAAACAACAAACAAATACGCATTGTATATTGGTTCGGGTTTAACATCCGTACTTTTAAGTAGTTTTACACTTTTTATCATTTAATTAGTTGATTTATGGTTATCATCTACTTCGATAATTGAATAGGTATAAGGACATAATTCTTTTATCTTGCGAACATTTTTCCTTATTTCTTTTTTAGAATTGCTAACTTCTTTCTTTGTGCTATCAATACCTAAACTTGCATTTATAATAGCGTTTTCGTGCAATAATTTGTCAACACGATTAACATATTTTCTTTTACTATTTTTCATTTAAAATTTCTAATTGAGTTAAAGGAATAGTAATTACTAATTCCCTATCAAATACATTATTTGGTCTTTTGTCATTTCTTTCAAACCACTCACACTTACCCTCTAAATTGTCCAACCATATATAGGCGATTTTATCATTGTAAGCAAAGACTATCAAAGATTTAGCATTTCCATATAGTTGTTGGTCTTGCATTGACTTAACCTTCCTTAAAGCCAAAGGAACACTATCATACCTACCAAAATTATATTTACAACCCTTTACCTCCGCATTAGCAACAATAAGACCATTATCCTTTCTTGCTAATACAAAATCACACTTAGGATATTTATTGTTTTTTCTTTCGTTAGGTTTAAACACAAGGTGGTCTAATACCATACATATACGCATCATAGCATCCCTTTGTCTTTCTTTATCTTTCTTCGATTCGTATATTTGTTCCCTCATAATTTATTTTTTTGTCTTTTTTTAAAAATAGATAAAAGACATTCCCTATCATCTTCTTTAAACATCCAATACATATCAAGTAATTCCTTTGCTTCTTTTTCAGTTTTGCACTTTTCTAAACAACCTAAAGCGAAATAGAAATTTGGGTTACTCATCGCAAAATGCAAAACGATATTTCTAACTTCTTCGCTACTCATCTTCTACACAAAAAAAGTGAACATACAAAGCCACCAAAAAAATTGTTATAATAATTATCTTTAAATACATTACTTATACAAATCATATTCATCGGCTAAGTCCGTTAAAGAACTATCTACCTTATCACTTACATTACCTAAGTTGTCATCCAAGATAATATCTTTCCAATCTTTTTGCATTTTGTTATTTCGCTTATCCCAAGTCTTACCTCTAAGTTCAATGTTTTTCTTTTGCAATTCAACCCTTGACCTCCTAATACTTTCGGGATTGCTTAACTCCTTCAAAGCCAACATACACAATAATTCGTGTGCTGAAAGTTCTTTAGTTGTTCTACCCGTTTTGCTAAACATTTCTTCACTCCAAATGTTACACATTAGTTTTAGGTCGCTATCCATTGTTTCGGGTTTTTGTAAAAACCACTTAACTATCTTTTTAGATACTCCTTTTAATTCTTTATATAAATTACCATCCATAATCAAATCCACTTAAATCGTTTTTCTTTTTTCCTATATATCTTTCCATACAAACCACAACATCAGTACAATTAGAGTTCTCATATCGTGTTAGATTGTATCTTATTTTAGTGAAGGGAAAGGCGACCCACTCACTACTAACTATTTTTGCATCCACATAGAACGCATTACCTTCTGTCAGTTCTCTTGTTAACTTGTAGATAGTTATATACCTACCAAAGAATGATTTAAAAAAATCAATCATTTTATTTTTCATAAGGAAAAGTTTTTTTAGTAGTGTAATAGATTTCTAAACGCTTATTGATAACCTTTGAGTAATTGCAGTTATCACAACACCTACCCGAAGCAAGAGGTTCTGCGTTGTGTCCATATCCCTTTAGGGGTTCTTCACATAGACAACAAAGAGAATCTTTATTACTTATTGGTTTCGGGTGATTTGTTCTTGAATTTTCCA
>TARA_R110000744_G_scaffold30223_1_pt1 | contig 11636 bp, 12 predicted proteins | sample TARA_R110000744 | Tara Oceans TARA_R110000744 (sample SAMEA4398083) | marine metagenome | biome: Polar Biome; feature: [DCM] deep chlorophyll maximum layer (ENVO:01000326); material: water (ENVO:00002006), including particulate matter (ENVO:01000060) such as... | depth 36 m | reverse complement strand
TACAAAGACGGAAGACCAAATTTAGATTCGCGCATATGGTCGGTGTCCGGCCCGTGCCATAACCCCATTGTGTCTTGAAGTCTAATAGTAAGCCTAGTCATTTTCTTATTACGCGCTTGCACAGTGTCTGCAGGACTAGCGTTGTCCAAACGCAGTGTTTTAACTTCGCTAGTATAAGAAAGGCCGACATGAACCCTGCTGGCTGCGTTAGGTATAGTGACTGATCCACTAGCAACAGTCATTGCACCAGTTGAATAACCGTTTGCAAGACCTACTACAGATTCTCCTTCTAAATGCCACAACCCGCTTACAGTTGTAACAGCTTTTCTTACGTTTCCGCCGCTATGATACACAGCAAATGCCGCGCTGTTAAGGTCTGTACCGTTAAGTTGAAGTTCAAAAGTGTGTGTTGTTTTATCTGCAACAGTGTACCCAATAGTATTTACTTCAGTAGATAACTTTTTGCCTTGATTTTTTGACGTGTCTACAACGTACACGCCTTCTATATCGACAACATCCCCGTTACTGAACCCATGCGACGTTGCAGTAACAACAATAGGGTTGGCGTTAGTATAGCCTGTTATTGCAACAGGAGAATCTAAAGTTAGCCCACTATCCACAAAAAAAGCGTCTTGTACGTTAGTAAAATCGTGGTCATGCAATCGTTCAATGTATTGACGTGTTCTAGTGCCTATTTTTCTTTGTACTATTGCGTACATAAAGTCGTCGTTGCCTTCTTGCACAGACGCTACAGACTTAAAATCTCCGTCAGTTATGTGCCTGCTCCAAGCGTACACTTCTTGTTCTTTAACATAAGTAAGAGCGCAAACTATTCCGTCGCTACGCACTGCCCATATTATAGAATGAGGAGCTTGCGCGTAATCCCAGTCAATAAACGTATAATCATCAAACAAATGTCGGGCTAAAACAGACACGTCGTTTCCAGAATAAGCGTCTGTTTCAAATTTGTACGACAAGTCTCTTACAGTCCATCCCGGTTGCATATACAAAACAACATCGCCCGCCGTTATTGGTCTGAGTTGTTCCGCACCATAATAGGATTGTGGTTCTATTTGGATGCCCGAAGGAGTTATAACGCCGTCTACTCCGCTAACCTTCCATTCGCCTCCCGACGTTAAAAGAATTAAATCTCCTAACTGTACCATGTGACGTATCTCATTAACTTGAAGACTGGCTATCGTAACTATTATTGCGTCGTCATCTTTAGTTGGACTGGATACACCTAAATTATAATGATTAGCTGTTTGCGTTAACCACATACGCTGCCTATACGTTTCACTGCTTGCAAACAACCTACGTTGTTGAAAATACCCGACAGCAGAAGGAGACGTATTTGAAGCAGTAAAAGGATTTGTAAAACGCGGAGGAGTGTCTTCTAAATCAGGATCTAAATTATTGTCTGTAAAACTATCAATTTCACTTCTTCCTATAAACCCAAATACGCCGTCTTTTTCAACATACACATTATAGCTTATAGCACCTGTTACTGCCGTCCACGTTACTGTATTATCTTTTGTAGCGTGGCCGTTAGTTAATTTAGTATAACAAGGAAAAGCACTTCCTCCAGAAGAATAAGCAGTGTACGCCGTGCCATTTACATTTACGCGACTTAAACTTTGAATTTCAAAAGTGTGTGTTGTTACCGAAGCTACTTTGAAACGAAGACCATTAAGCTGCGTCATACCTACTACACCGCTAATATGCACTTCATCTAAATTTGAAAACCCGTGAGAACTAGCTGTTATAACAACTGGGTTTGCTGCAGTAGCCCCAGAAATTGTTTTAGCTGTAGCCGTAGCAATTAAACTTTCTTCTGCATTATCCTCGTTTACTGCAGTTACAACGTATCTTTCCGCCTCTGAACCCGTGGTATTAGCGGCAGACGCTAATCCTACAGGGAATGTCTGCTCAGGCGCAAAAACAATGTCTGTTAAAGTCCACGCAGCGTGTCCAGTACGAGTAAGTTCTGCAGGGTCGTGGTCCTTGTGCGTTATAGTCATAACGTCAGCAGATTGAACAAACTTTAATTCAAACAATTGCGCTGTCGTATATGTAGTAGCAATCTCATACACTTGTTCTGCAGTGCCTGCGCTTCCGTAAGTAGTAAACGCGGTGCTGTTTATGTTGTTACCATCAAAATCTGTTAGCGCAAAAGTGTGTGTAGCAGTGCTTGCTACACGCATTGTCCTGCCGTTGAGCTGTGTCATTCCAGCAACGCCTGTTACATACACGTCTGCTCCGTTAGCCAAACCATGAGAACTCGACGTAAGAACAACAGGATTTGCTTTAGTAGCCGCTGTTATAGTCTTTGCAGTGCCAGTTAATATTTGGCCTCCGTCTTTATGAAAACGAATGTAATTATTCCCAAACTCTAAAATATATGTTTGTTCTGTATTAAACTCAAAAGCAATTAAACGAGTAGATAACGTACCGCTCTTACACTCTGCTACAAACTCAAGACCCGGCCTGTTGGAAACGCCGCCATGCACTTGGACGAATGTGTTCTCGCACGTTTCTAAACTAGATTTGTACTTGTCAATATCTACTCTAGCACCAATAGCAGGAGATACTTCTCCTCCGGCTAAACTTGATTGAATAATTTTAGTCATTAAGCCCTCGCTTGTATCCAGTCAGCGTCGGGTATCGTATCTTGTAACCCCTCATTACTGTCTGTCTCCCACGCGCTGTTTATTACATTCTTTGCAAGCGTATCCATATCTCCCATAATTGCACGCTCCCCTGTCAAAGGCATAGCTAACTTTGCGGCTAACGCATAAGAAAATGCCATCGTAAACTCAGGATCAAATTGAGCAGAATCAGTAATACGCGAAGTGTAAAAAAATTCGGCGGATACTTGGTCTGTAAGTATAACTTTTACGTCGGAACTGTTTCTTGCTACTTCAAAATTTATAACAGTGTTTGCGTTTAATGGGTCTACTACACCGTTTACACGAACCGCATCCGGCATATAAGTATACATATAGTCAAAATTGTTTGGAACAGTTCCGGTTAAGGCAGCCGGAGTCGAAAATTTCTTAGCAAAGTTCCAAGGGTGTTGCCTAAGAAGCCAATCTCTTGTGTCGCTAAAAATAAGGTTGACTTGCTCTGCCTCTACGCTTTCTTCCGTTAAGTCGGTGATGTCGTACCTGTCACCAATATGCTGCAAAGCCAGTTTCGCAATTTGTGTATCGGACGCCATAGGTCACTCCTGTATACTTAATAAGCTCTTATTTAGGCGTGCGTTTTTTCACAACATCATCAACAACCTTCTCTTTACCTTCCGTAGGTTTTTTCCGAGCAGGCTGCCCATCTACCTCATAAGCCTCGTTAATGTCTTTGGTAGATTTATCGTCTGCTATAAAACGCCCGTCTTTACGCTGGGCACGTCTAGGGGGGTTAGTTTTACGATGCTCACTTTCTCCAGTTATAACAACTGCAGTCTCTGGGAGCACAGTATCGTCAGGCAAGGTGTATATAGTATCGTGATCTCCCCCGCCTCCTAATAAACCGAATTTATTGTGGTAAAAAGGATTTCTAAATCGAACTTCCATAACGTCTCCTCCAAGAATAAGAAGGTGGCCCCCGAAGGGACCACCAAGTTAGTTGATTTATACGCCAGCACTAAATGGATCTGCTTCTGTGCCTGATGCACATAAGAAGCCTTCAACCATAAAGATGCCTGATGCTACATCGGTAAATCGAAGGAAGGTTCCTTTTATTCCACCTTTTGTAGAACCGTTCATAGTAATAGTGTCGTCTGCCGCATTTGCTAATATAGTAACGCCAGCAATATCAGTTGATAGGCCAACACCACCTATAAAGGAGGTATCGCCAGAAGGTGCTACGATAGTAGCATTGCCTGCGCCGACAGTTGTCCCATAAAAGATTGTGTAGACGTTACCAGTAGCCGTTGCTTCTGGAAGTGTAATCGCAAATCCAGTAGCATGGTTAGCAGTAACAATACGGCCTGCGTGGTCTCCTTCATTAAGAACCAGTGCCACAGTTGTATTAACAACAGCCCCAGTGTCTCTAACAAGTCCACCATGTATTTTGGTAAACTTTTGCGTTAGAGTCATAAGACTGGTTCCAAGACGATCTTTAAAAGTCTTCATGGATAGGTTTGATGTCTCAGTCAATGTTGCAGTACATGTACCACTTGTATCAGTAGTGACAATCAACCTGAGCTGCTCACCCGGAGATTGTGTGACGTGGTCGTATGCAACAGTAGCGTTTACCGTGCTAAATTGTTTTACAGTTAAATACGCACCTGATCCTTTAGCTCCTTGTTCTACTTGGAGCTTAATAACCATTGAGTAAGTTCCAGCAAGAGCAACACGAACTGTCTCTCCTTTAGCGTCTAAAGCTAAAGTTGTATTGTGACCAACGGCTGTAAATGAAGCCATAATGGCCTCCTTTCATATAATAAGCGGAAGGTAAGGGGAGGTTTTATAACCTCCCCTCCCTACAGGCCTTATCTAGTTAATAGCGTCTGGTGCTGCTTTCCACTGATGCGGCTCATTCGTCAGAAAAGCATTAATCTTTCCTGCCGTAAATGCTGCCGTCGCAGTTGTTTGCTGGACACCAAGGTAACGCTCATAAGTAATGCTTCCTTCCGGTGGGACCGGAAGAACAAAAGTGAAACCAGCCGTTAAGCTGGCAACAGCAATAGCATCAGTTACCGAATGGATAGTTTGACTTCCATCCACTGCGATAGCTGCTGCAGCGTCAGAGGCTAATTGAAAACTGCCTGTGGCTGATCCGCCAGATGTAGCAGTAGTTTCAATTTGTACAACCAAGTAAAGAGGCTGCCCTGCACCGAGATTTTTACCTGTTTCTTGCAGGTCAATCACGTCTCCGACAAGGTATGTCGCTGCTCCGCCAGTATTCATCGCCGTGGCATCGCAGAACTCATTAAGTTCGTCCAAAATCATTTTAAATCTCCTTTTTCTGGACGTTAAAACAAAACTGAACCGTTTTAGGCTACAGTCGCTTCATCAGGACGCAATGCATCGCAGCGACGGATAGGAATACCGCCCCAACTTGTTTGCATTGTTCCGCCTACCATATCTACCGACAATGTCGAGCTTGACACTGCGTTAGAAGTTTGACGCCTAAGCATAGACAATATTGACTTGTCCATGTACCAAGAACAACGTCCTGCAGCCGTAGAAGGCAATTCAGTCCACGCTTGGTGCATCAAATCGTTGAGGTCAGCACCAGTCGCTGCGGTAGCCAACAAAGCAGAACGGTCAATGTTTGCAATACGAACTGCATAACGCCAATCGCGGACAGTAATGCCCACATCCCAACGATAATGAGTACGGAAAGCCTGCATACGGCCATTCGACCCGTCAGCGTCCTCAATGGTGACTTCGCCAAGGTCTCTTTGTTGGATACCCGCTTTTGAGCCTTTAGGAATAATCCCGTGGCACGTTTGAGGGGACCAGCAAATTAACCATATAGAAGCGTTGTCTGAACCAGACCCTGCTCCATTTATGATGTTGTCGCCATTTTCTGCACTAAGAGAATTATAGCGTGGTGCTAAACCAGTAAACTCTTCTGGTGCTGTACTCTCATCTCCGTAGAAGAGAGTAGAAGCAAACTCTTGGTTCATGCCTTCAATATGAGGACGATCCTCTTGAAGACGGAAAGCTGCTGGGTCGCCAGCCATACCCACAAGGGCGGCATCAACTTCAGCGTAGTCTTCCATCATACCGCAGTTGTCTGTGACTTGTACGGCTCGGCTTTTAGTGGGCTGAACGCCGCCATACAACTTGCGCCACGTTGGTGTGGGAAGTCCAGAGCGGATAGACGAACGGTGACCTGTGGTAAGGTTACCTTCCATCCATGACATATCTGTCAGGATTTCATTCGTCGCGTTCAGTATTTCGACCACATCGGAAATTGATCCGTCAGGGTCAGTAACCTTAGCTAGATCAGATAAGGTTGGGTTAGTCGTCGAGAGAGTAGCCATGTTTATTTTCTCCTTTAGGCTGCTGCTTCGTCTTTGAACATACTAGGATACATTCTTTTGAGAGAAGCGTCGTTTTCTGCTTTTCCTCCGTCCCCGGAAGCAAGCTCTCCGTCTTCTTTCACTTGTAACCCAGCGCGATGGAGCAAACGTATAATTTCTGGATGATTACCAAGACCTAAACCATCAGGGTTTTTTTCTGATGGCGCGTCAAAAAGACTTTTAAGTTCTGGAGTCCCAAAAGTATCCATACCTAGCTTTGCAACAGACAAATTCTCAGCGAGGGAATCCCCGCCAAGTTCTTTGTCTGATTTAGTTTGCTCGGCCCAGTTTGAAACACGTTGCTGATAGGCTTCGGCTCCTTGATTAACAGCCTCACGCCCCCGTTTGATTTCTCCTTCTACAAGTTTTTGATACTGGTCTTGTGTAAGACCCGCATCTCTTGCTCGTTCTCCAAAGGCATCAAACTGTGCTTTGACTTCATCGGTCATCTCAATTTTACCGATGTCGTCTGGGGAGGTGAACTCGTACTTGTCGGGCACACCTCCGGCTCCATCATCCTCGTCATCCGACAGCAGGACTTTGGTATCCTTGTCAACACTTGCATCTTCCGATTTAGTGTCAACCGTTTTATCTACTGCTTCTTCAGAAACAACTTCTTCGTCCGGTGTTTCTTCAGAAACTTCTGTTTCGTTTAATGTTTCTTCAGCCATTAAAATGGTTCTCCTCTAACATTTTCATATACAAAATAGGTGCTCTCTCCCGAACAACTTCTTCTAACGCAATACCTACGCTTCTTGCTCCCTCGTTAAATGACGTACTTTCTTTATCTAATGGAACATGACTAATAGAAAGAATGTGGCATTGAGAATGTATAAGAGAATAAACCCACCTTCTTCCTCTTGGTTCGTTAAGAATAAACAAAATGTCTTTCTCTTTATCTTCTTCATTTTTTTCTGCTTCAGCAACGTGAGTAGCGTTACTAGAATCGTACACTTTTAAATTACGTTTCATACGCTGCCACCTCTACCTAATAGATCAGTTAAAGCGTTAGGATTTTGAGTGTCTGTTTCAGAAAGAACTTTGGCCCCTTGAGCAGCCGCGCCACCAAGAGACGCTGCTTGTTCTGCTTGTTGCTGTTGTTCTTGTGCTTGTTGACGCTGCTGCCGCATACTAGCAACTTCTTTGCTGTCTCTAAGAAGATCAGGAGAATTGCCAAGTATCTCAGCGTACTGACGTGTAGCCTCGTCTGGGTTTATGTTGTCTGTAACTTCTGGAAACACTGCTACCAAGTTTCCTACAAATCCCATTGTTCTTTCAAGTGCGCTGGCGGCAACAGCCTGCTGGGCCTGCGCCAGTAAACTGACGTACTCTACGCGCAGTTCTTCGCCTTGCAGAGCTTCTGGAGGCTCAGGGAGGAGATCGGCCTCCAGTGCAAATTGAAAGACGTCGTCAAGCAGCGGATCAAGCAATTCTGTGTTTAGTCGTTGCAGAACTGGACCCAGCAGAACGAGCTTTTCCTCTTGCCGTTCGATGACTTCCGTCGCCGTTATATTTCTTCGGTCGGAGTTTATCATCATGGCAAAGAGGTCCGCATAAAATCCTCTTTGAATGCGCTCTTGAACTTCAGCGATGTCCTGCTGCATTTCTCCGAGACGAGGTGTGACTTGGTAAGCCGGGGTAAACCCTTGACCGCCCTGCAAAGGATCAACATAAGTTGTTCCTCCGGGAAGTACGCTTGACGGTTTTCCTCGTAAAGATGTTGGCGCAGTCATCGGAGGGTTGACCATCTTGTCTATCGCCTGCGCCTTACGTTTTTGCTGTTGTTGTAATTGTTTAATGTCGCCGAGGTTATCCATGCCGGGAGACCTGCCGTATACATCTCCTTGTAAAACATCCCATCTAGGGACGTATGCCGGAAAAGTTTTAAATCCGCCTTCGTACAGAAGCTCGTCGTTCTCCGCGCCCTGTTCCATGTAGCAACTCTTGAAAGGCATATCGAGATTGCTCAAGCGTTTTTGATTTCTTTCTGAACTACGACGCGGTTGGATCATATGAATAACGGATATTAACTCGTCGTAGTTTTTGTTGTTCCATAAACTCCGCGTTGCCCTACTAACGCCTGTCCAATCGTCTGTGCCGCGTTCGCTGTTTATAACAAACTTCTCAACGACCTGACTAACACTCATAGTAAACGATCTTCCTAGCGTATCGATAACGCCTTGATCGTTTTCTGCAATAACATATTCTCCGGCGGTAAAAGGTCGAAACCTAATTACACTATCAAAACTTTTTTGTCGGTAAAGAGGAGCCGTACCAAAAGCACCCAGTTCTGAATACACTGTAAAAGCACTGTTATAAAAATTAGACCGCTGCAATATAGACCGTATTATTTTTTCAACGCCTGCCAACCACGTTTTAACTTCGTGATTGTCCATTGCGTTTTCGTCTTGCACAGCAAACCGAAACCAAGGCCTTGCGGGGCTAGTCATTCCAGACATCATCCCTGCGGCCATTGTTCTTATAGCTTGCGTACCCGTGCTATCAATAACTTTATTGTTACGTTTCTTGCCCCGGTCATCCATAGTCGTGAACAAAAATCGTCCGCGTCTAGGCAATATGTAATCACTAATCTCCATCCAGTGATTACGCCAAGACGATCTATCGTTCTCAAGTTTAACATAGCGACGAAGAATAGAAGACCGTTTACCGTGCGGTGGTATATTGTCCCCTAAATTGCCGGGGTTAATTATTGGCATAGCCTTAACCTAACAAAGTTTTATTAGCTGTGCTTGCGTCTTCAGAAATTAACGCGCCTTTTGTTTTATTTGTACCTGCTTGCCCTGCCGCAAGTTTAGACCTTTTTATTTCATCGGCCCTAGCTTGTTGAACAGCAACGTCTGGTTTTTTAGGAGCAACGGGAGCAGGAGGCGGAGGAGGAGGAGGAGCAGGTGCTCTAGCACCGCCAAAACCGGGAACATAAAATAAACGTTTAAGTAAAGTAATCATATCAATAACCCTTTTATCAATAACCCATTGAACTTGAACTAGCACTAGCAGAACCGTCTTCTGCATCGTCTAACAAAGTTCCACCTGTTGACGAAACTGTGCCCGCTGCTTTTTTCTGTGCCTTAACTCTAGCGGCTTCTTCATCCGATAAAGTTTTATCTGCCGCTATAGCCATTTCAGATCGAGGTGCAACAGGTGCTTGATACACAGGAGGAGGTGCGGCGGACGCTCCCCCAAAACCGGGGACAAATTCTAGTGACGTAAAAAATTTCTTAATACGGCTAGTCATAGTTTCCGCTCCCGTTATATGTTTCCAAAGCTGATGCGGCGTAAATATAAAATGCGTTCTAATACCGCAAATAACCATTGTGTGCCCGACGCAGTTGTTGCACATCCAAGGACCGTGACACGGCTCTTCGCCGACGGTTGTTTTGATAACCTCATAGCCCGCGTCCCTGTAAAATTTAGCTAAGTCAAAGTCAGATGACTGAGCTACGCTAATGAGAGGTATTCCGTGATACCAATCATAAGTTACCCAATAATTATCTAGACGCACAGAGCACCAGACATGCCGATGCGTCTTATCCAGAATCCACCGCAACGGGTGCTCGTTATTTGGACTAAAAACGATTATTGCATCCATAGCAACCGCTGTACCACGTTAGGTGTGCCGCTGTCTACCCTATTGGATCGTATTCATGTTGCATAGCAGTTTCGTGTTTAGGGTTATACGCAAGCTTTCTTGATGCTACAGGAAACGCAAAAGTTAATGCAAGTGCGTCTGCTCGATTAGGCGACGCAAGACCTCTATCTTTCATATGCTCTTTGCTTTCAAGTTGCTTCTTACCGTCAAGACGCGGCACTAGCTCTACGCCTGTTAAATCAGAACGCATAATTTCATCTTCTTCTAATCCGCCGCCTTCTTTTAACCACAATCTTATTTGTTCCCACATCTCCGCACGTTTGTTAAGACAGCCTCGGTCCATTGACTTGTCGCTAAACCAAATAATCTGCCAATGATCCCGCCCCATTGTATGCCCGATGCTGACGATGCCTGTACCAAACCCGCCGTCAACAAAAACGGCGTCTGCTTTGTAGTCGTCTTCAAACTGAGCAATCAGTTGTGCCATCTGCACGTCGTTATCATTCCGCGCATAGGAACCAAGCACTTTAGCATTAAGTCCTTGCCGCATAACGATAACAAAATCGTCGTCTCCCGTCCACGCGGGGTCTACGCCAATAACAACAGGGGCAAAGTTATACTCTGCGGGTTGCATTTCACGCGCCATTGCATTGTCTACGTCTTCGCTACTAATAAATTGATACGTTGATGCGGATGGAAACGTGCCGAGTACACGAACCTTCACCACGTCGCTGTCAATGCCGTAGTCGTCGATCATGCGCTTGAGATATTCTTTGTTTGTAATTGACACGTCTCTGCTGTCGATGTGCCTCTTAATAAAACGGTGCCGATACTTGCCCACCATGTTGGCGTGGAACCGTCCACTGTTTCTAGTCGGGTTGCCGAAGTCGAACGTCATTGGTTCACCGTCGGTCAGCCCCCCCTCGCGTACTTCAAATATTTTATCGGGTATGCCGCCTGCTTCGTCGAACAAGTAATACGATGTGGAGTTGGCCCGATGCTGTCCCGCAAATGCTTCACTGTTTTCTTCGCGGCACGTCTGACCATCGACACGCCATGTCATCGAATGATCTTTGTGGTACATGTTCAATGACCCACCGCCGCCTGCATTAAGTTGATACCAATGTTTGGTAATACCCATCGCGTGCCACTTGCCCAACTCTGCGAACGTCTTCGACCTGAGTTGCTCTGCTGTATTCGCTGTAATGGTTCCAACGCTATGCGGTCGCGTATCGGCAATCCATCGTATTATCCATGCGCTTAAACATGACTTGCCGATACCGTGCCCTGATGCCGTACTGAATTGCACAGGGTCCACTGCAGTTACGCCGTTGAACCTTCGCGCCTTCACTTCCTTGCCCAGCTCGATTAGAAAATCGCGTTGCCATTGATCAGGTCCATCACGTCCTTGCAATGCAGTACCTTCGCTTCCCCACGGGTAGCTAACGAGCACATGCTTCAACGGGTCAGCGTAGCACGATGCCATAACCTCGATCAGTTCTAGCTCAACGTCCTCAACCGATAGGGTTGTAGTCATGCGTGGTCTCCACTATTCCGGTCGATGGTCTTCCAACGCACTCCGCTCTATTGGTGTAGTCGGTCAGCTTCTCTCCGCACTTCTTGCATACTTTCATTGATCCAGCTCCGCCGACAGGGTTACCCCAGTCATGGTGTCTTGATGTGTGTATGCCGTCCGGTGCTCCGCCTTCATTCTGTTCCATTTTCATATTCCTTATCCTCTTCCAGTAGTCGTTGCCTTCCTTGTTGCAATCGCAGGGCAAGGTCATCCGCCTTGAATGTCAGCTCCTGTTTCTCGCTCGGGTATATGCCGCCGAGCTTCCCTATCTCTCGCACCGCTCCGGTCATTGCCCCCGCGTTACCCGTTTCCTCGGCAAGGTCTCTTGCCTGCTCTTGGTTTTGCAAGCACCACTTCAAATCATACTTGGTCTGTTTTATAATCGGTGCCCGCAATACTTCCAGTCGGTCTATAAT
>TARA_R110000744_G_scaffold50709_10_pt1 | contig 11660 bp, 11 predicted proteins | sample TARA_R110000744 | Tara Oceans TARA_R110000744 (sample SAMEA4398083) | marine metagenome | biome: Polar Biome; feature: [DCM] deep chlorophyll maximum layer (ENVO:01000326); material: water (ENVO:00002006), including particulate matter (ENVO:01000060) such as... | depth 36 m | reverse complement strand
AATAAAATACACTATTTGTTAGTGAAAAAAACCAATTATTAGGTCTGTAAATGACACGTTTCAAACAACAAGATAATCTCATTGGTCAATCAAACAACTTTTTAGAGGTGCTTGAGCAAATTTCACAGATAGCGCCTTTAAGTAAACCCGTTCTCATCATTGGTGAACGTGGTACGGGTAAAGAGCTTGTTGCGGCACGTTTACATTATTTATCTAAACGCTGGGATCAAAATTATCTTAAGCTAAATTGTGCAGCGTTGAATGAGAACTTATTAGAAACTGAATTATTTGGTTACGACAGCGGAGCCTTTACTGGGGCAAGTAAGCGTCATGAAGGTCGCTTTGAACGCGCAGATAACGGTACATTATTTTTAGATGAAATAGCAAATACAACCGGATTAATCCAGGAAAAGTTACTGCGAGTTGTAGAGTACGGTGAATTTGAACGCGTTGGTGGCTCAAGAACACTTAAAACCAACGCACGTTTAGTCGCAGCTACTAACGAAGACCTCCCCTCAATGGCCGCTGCAGGTGAGTTTCGCGCTGACTTACTCGATAGATTGGCGTTTGATGTAATTACCCTGCCCCCATTACGCGAGCGTTTAGACGATATACTGGTATTAGCTGAGCATTTTGCTATAAATATGGCCCGTGAGCTTGAATTTGAACTTTTCAGTGGCTTTACTACTAAAGCAAAGCGTGATTTGCTTGAATATCATTGGCCGGGTAATATTCGTGAATTAAAAAATGTTGTAGAACGCAGTGTTTATCGTTGCAACAACCCACATTTACCTGTGCATGAGTTAGTGATCGACCCATTTGAATCACCCTACCGCCCCTCTAAACGTATAAAAACTCAAGATCGCATCATAAAACCTGCTGTAGTCTCAAGTGAAAGTTCGGCTGAAACAGAGGTAAAAGTAGAACAAAAACTTAAGCCACTGACTAAAACCTTACAATTTCCGTTGTCTTTGAAAGACTTATCACAAAACTACGAAGTCGATTTGATCAAGTCTGCTTTAGCTAATTGCCAATATAATCAAAAGAAAACCGCTGACGCCTTAGAATTAACCTATCATCAATTAAGAGGCTACTTAAAAAAATATAATCTACTCGATTCAAGTAGTGCAGACGAAGAATAAAGATTAGCTATGGCTTACCCTAAACTAACATATTACAAATATTTTGCGCTGTTAATCATGGTGTTATCTGGTTGCGACTCAAACGAATCGCTTTCATTAAGCAAAAAAAGCATTATCTACTGTAGCGAAGGTCCTCCTGAAAGCTTTAACCCGCAGACGGTATCATCAGGAACAACTATCGATGCAACGTCAAATCAGTTATATAATCGTTTAATCGAGTTTAATCCGACCGATAATTCGATCATTCCAGCTATTGCAAAGTCTTGGCATGTTACGCGCGATGGCAAAATGATAACTTTTTATCTCCGCAAAGATGTTCAGTTCCATCACACAAGCTATTTTATGCCAACACGGGCTCTCAATGCTGACGATGTGCTGTTTAGCTTCAATCGTATGTTAGATGAAAACCATGAATACCATCCAATATCTGGCGGTAAGTATCCGTTTTTTCAAAATTCTCAGTTAGTTAATCTAATTAATAGCGTTGAAAAAATTAATGAGCATACCGTACGCTTTCAACTCTCACATTCTGACAGCTCATTCCTTGCAAATATTGGTGGCGATTCAGCCGTTATTTTATCAAAGGAATATGCTGAACAGCTAATTGCACTTAACGCAATGCAAGAAATAGATATGCTTCCTATTGGCACGGGCCCTTTTAAATTTAAACAGTATAGTGCCGGTTCTTTCATTCGTTATGAGCCTCATCCAGACTACTGGCGTGGCATGTCAGAGCTTAAACAACTCGTTTTTGATATAACCCCTCGTGACACAGGTCGTTTAACCAAGTTATTAGCCGGTGAATGTGATGTTATTGCCTACCCAATTGCACATAAAAAAATAGAACAGCATCCAAATCTCACGTTAGAGTCTGTAACTGCTTTCAATGTCGGCTATTTCGGTTTTAATACCAGTAAGGAACCATTTAATAATCCTTTAGTACGTAAAGCTTTATCTTACGCCATCAATAAACCAGCGATTCTAGAAGCTGTTTATACTGGGCAAGCCGAAATTGCAAATGGCCTGATCCCTAATTCTTCTTGGGCTTACGATGAAACGATTGCTAGCCAAGAGTATTCAATAACTAAAGCGCAGGAACTGTTAGTACAAGCTGGTTACGGCAATGGCTTTTCCATGGATTTATGGGCAATGCCCGTACAGCGAGCCTATAACCCTGATGCTGTAACAATGGCAAAACTAATTCAGGCCGATTTACAAAAGATAGGGATTAAGGTTGATATAGTATCCCATTATGAATGGACAACTTTTTTACGCAAAATTTCTGAAGGTGAACATCAAAGTGTGCTCTTAGGTTGGTCAGCTGATCACCCTGATCCAGACAACTTTTTTTCAACATTACTGAGTTGCTCTTCTGCCATTACCGGCAGTAATATAACGTTCTGGTGTAATGAAAAATTTGATCAACTCATTCAACGTGCGCTACAAACAAATAACATTAATAAACGTAAGGTATATTATTCTAAGGCTTTAAAATTAATTAATGAAGAATTCCCTTTAATTCCTATAGCGCACTCTAAAAGATATCAAGCACGGGCAAATAATGTAAACGGTAGTCTGCTACGCGCAATTGGTGGCATTGATTTTAACGGGGTTACAAAAAACTAATATGCTTATATTTACCCTGCGTCGTTTTAATTTATTCATTTTTACTATGCTGTTATTGACTATATTGTCTTTTAGCTTAAGTTTTTTATTTCCTGGTGACCAACTAATCAATCTCACCGGCCAAATAAATGCCTCGCCTGAGCAACTAGCTGTTTTAGCTGATGAGTATCAACAGCAATCAGGATTACTAAGCCAATATTTCAGTTACCTCAAGCATCTATTTCATGGTGAAATGGGCTATTCAATGACCAGTCAATTGCCGATTGCCACTGAAGTACTGAATCGTTTACCTGCAACCATTGAATTGACCTCTGTGGCTTTACTCGTCGCAATGTTTTTTGGTATCCCCATAGGCTTTTGTGCCGCGATATATCATCGAAAACTACCTGATAATTTAATATTGGCCATTGCGATGATTGGCTACTCAATCCCTGTTTTTTGGTTAGGAATCCTCGCTATATTAGTGTTCTCTATTCAATTAGGCTGGTTGCCTTCTGCTGGTCAAATAAGCCTGTTATTTGAAATCCCACATGTTACGGGGTTGCAGTTAATTGATATTTTACTCAGTGATAGTCCTTATAAATGGCAAGCTTTCCAAGATGCTACTCGACACCTTATATTACCAGCAATTGTTGTAGCACTTGCCCCTGCTACCATTTTTATGCGCTTAGCGCGCACGGCAATGTTAGAGGTTTTAGACACCCATTATATTAAAGCGGCAAATGCAAAAGGCTTAACCTTCAGCCAAATTATTTATCGACATGCAATGCGTAATGCTGTTATTAAAGTTATTAGAGATGTAGGTTTGCAGTTTGCCAACCTGATTACTATTGCTATGGTGACCGAGGTTATTTTTAGTTGGCCTGGCATTGGGCGCTGGTTGATCGAAAGTATTTATCAACGAGACTATACCGCAATTCAAGGCGGACTTATTGTGCTATCCACCTTTATATTTATCGTACATATAATTATTGATTTTGTTTATGCTGCGCTTAACCCTTTAGCTCGGGAGCCTCGTCATGGCAAGAGATAAAATATACCAAGAAGAAGAATTTCCAACGCCACTGATGCAATTGTGGCATAACTTCAAGCAACCTCCTGTAGTTTTGATCGGGTTTGGTTGTTTCCTGTTCCTTATTGTATTAGCGGTTTTAGCCAATATTATTACACCTTATTCTTCAGTGGAAAATCACTTAAATCACTTGCTACTTCCGCCAGCATGGAGCGATGAAGGTGATGTCAGTTTTTTACTCGGTACAGATAACCTTGGCCGCGATATGCTATCACGCTTAATTCACGGTACTTCTCTTACTTTTGGTTTAAGTATTATTGTCGTTATTGCCTCTTTAGCTATTGGTGTTGTTATCGGGTCATTATCGGCCTTAACTACCGGTATTAAATCGAGTTTTCTGAATCATTTTCTCGACGTTATATTGTCAATACCGTCCTTACTCTTAGCCATTATCATTGTCGCGATACTCGGCCCAGGTCTAGAAAATACTTTGTGGGCTATTATTATGGTGCTAATTCCACAATTTGTGCATATTACACGTAATGCGGTTAGAGAAGAGTTTGCTAAAGATTATGTGTTAGCATCACGCCTCGATGGTGCAAGCTCTATTAGAATTTTACGCTATTCTATTTTTCCTAATATAATCGAAAAATTGATCAGCCAAGCCACTCTTGCGCAATCAGCCGCGATTCTAGACATAGCTGCGCTTGGTTTTTTGGGCTTAGGCGCTCCTATTCCTATGCCTGAATGGGGTGCTATGTTAGCCAATGGTATTGACTTATTTTATATCGCGCCTTGGACCGTTTACTTGCCAGGTTTAGCTATTTTATTTTCGGTTGTCGCGACTAATTTAGTCGGTGAAGGCATGCGCCATGCGCTAAAAGTGCGCAAGGAAAACTAATGAACTTAATTGATATTCGTAATCTTTCTATTGAATTGAAAACAGGGGCAAAACCAATATTTGCCGTTGACCGTGTCAACCTCACCATGAAGGAAGGGGAAGTTCGCGGTTTAGTGGGAGAGTCTGGTTCAGGCAAGTCGTTGCTAGCACAAGCTATTGTTGGCGTACTTGACGAAAAATGGCGAGTTGACGCTGATCGATTTCATTGGCGAGGCAATGATCTAATGCGCTTATCACCAGCAGAGCGAAAAGCGATTATATCTAAAGACGTGGCGATGATATTCCAAGAGCCGATGGCTTGTTTAGATCCCACCACCACCATAGGTGAGCAATTAGAAGAAGCCGTTGATGTTGAACAGCTAACTGGATTTTTTTGGCAGAAACGACAACAACGAAAACAAGCAGCCATCAATTTATTACATAAAGTGGGTATTAAACAACATGAAGTCTGTGTAAAAAGCTTTCCTCACCAATTAACCGATGCGCTATGTCAACGTGTGATGATTGCCATGGCCCTTGCACGACGCCCTATGTTGCTAATAGCTGATGAACCTACGGCAGCGATGGAAAGTACTAACCAAGGGCAAATATTTCGTCTTTTAGCGAGCTTAAACCAACTTAAAAACATGTCGATATTACTGATCAGCCATGATCTAGAGAATGTTACCCATTGGACGAACACTATTACGGTTATGTATAGTGGCCAATTTGTCGAGGCTGGCACCACAGAGCAAATATTTAATCAACCTTATCATCCATACACTCGTGCGCTTGTCGATAGTAGCCCAAAAGCTAATAGAATGATCCCTAATAAATCTCGACTGATGACTTTGCCTGGTAGCATCCCTATTTTGCAACATCTACCCATTGGCTGTCGACTAGGCCCAAGGTGTCCTCGCGCACAAAAAAACTGCGTAGACGCACCTAAAATTAAAAACTATCATGGCCATCAAGTCAGTTGCCACTTTCCACTGAAGGATAGCTACTCGTGAGTGATGTTTTATTAAAAGTATCCGAGCTAAGTAAAACCTACAAAGATAAAAACTACTGGTTTAATCGTAAATGCGTTACGGCACTAGAGCCACTATCTTTTGATATTATGGCGCATAAAACTCTCGCTATAGTCGGCGAAACAGGCTCCGGTAAATCGACTGTAGCAAAATTATTGGTTGGTGCTGAAATGCCAACTACCGGCAATATTCGTTTAAATGGACAAACTTTAGAGCCAGGAAATTTCAAGCAACGTTGCCAACATATTCGCATGATTTTCCAAGATTCTGGCACTACATTAAACCCTAGCCTTACGATAGAACAATTATTAGATGAGCCGTTACGACTCAACACTAAGCTAGATGAAATAGAGCGTCATCAATTGATACGAGAAACCTTACATAAGGTCGGTTTATTGGCTGACCATATGAGCTTTTACCCTCATATGTTTTCTGGTGGTCAAAAACAACGTATTTCATTGGCGCGCGCAATAATATTAAAACCACAAGTGATTATTTTAGACGAAGCTTTAGCATCACTCGACCCATCTTTACGCTCTCAAATGATAAATCTATTACTCGATTTACAGCAACAAATGGGACTGGCATTCATATTAATTTCTCATAACCTTGGCATTGTTAGGCATTTCAGTGATGAAATGATGGTGTTAAGTAATGGTAAAGTATTAGAGTTTGGGAAAACTTCAGATATATTGCAAAAGCCTAAACATAAGTACACCAAAAAGCTAATCATGAGCCAACGTTTTCAACTGCTTTATCGTTAGTTAAGCTTTTAGTCAGTTTATAACCAATCAATTTGGCATAACCAACAGCTGTTGAATAGAGCCGGTATGTCGTTTATTCTCCCTTGACTTTAGTCCATGCATCTTGAGTCGAATGTTACTGGCCCAAGGTTGGCGATATCAGCAGATTATTGCCAAAGTCGAAGAAATCCACGCTAGACGCCATTCAAGCGATCCGACCTTGTCTATTACCCGGTTTTCGGCTTATAAAGTAGATCACCTAATTAATAAAACTGGTATAAGCGTGCTATAGAAATTGCGTTATTAGCACTTAACAATAGCCCTAAAAAAACCAGCAAGCGCTGGTTTTTATTTAATGGTGTAACTAACTCAATTTATCACTTCAAACCTGAAACAACGCTTCAATAGATAAGTTTTGTTGGCTTAAAATATCACGTAATCGTTTCAGCGCTTCCACTTGAATTTGACGAACGCGTTCACGTGTTAAGCCAATTTCGACACCTACATCTTCTAATGTTGCCGCTTCATAACCTAGTAAGCCAAAACGTCTTGCCAACACTTCTCGTTGTTTAGAATTAAGTTCATTCAGCCAATCTACAATACTGTGCTTAATATCATTGGTTTGTAACTTGGTTTCCGGACCTCCGCCTTTCTCATCAGGAATAACATCTAATAAAACTTTTTCACCTTCGCCACCAAAAGGCGAGTCGACAGAAGCAATACGTTCATTTAAACGCAGCATTTTACTGACACTTTCTACGGGTACATCAAGTTCTAGAGCAATATCTTCTGCGGTAGGTTCATGATCAAGCTTTTGCACTAGCTCACGGGCTGTGCGTAGGTAAATATTAAGTTCTTTAACAACATGAATAGGTAATCGAATGGTACGGGTTTGATTCATTATGGCACGTTCAATTGTTTGACGAATCCACCAAGTTGCGTAAGTAGAGAATCTAAAACCACGCTCAGGGTCGAATTTTTCAACGGCGCGAATGAGGCCTAGGTTACCTTCTTCGATTAAATCTAATAACGGTAAACCACGATTATTGTAACGGCGAGCAATTTTTACAACTAAACGAAGATTACTTTCAATCATACGTTTTCGAGAGCGTTCATCACCTTTTAGAGCAAGGCGAGAAAAGTATACTTCTTCTTCTGCGGTTAATAATGGTGAAAATCCAATTTCACTTAAATATATTTGCGTTGCATCTAAGCTAGAAGGCCCCTCTTCAGGCATTTCTGCCTTGGTGCTTTTTGACTTTTCTATTACTGCAACATCAGAACATGCTATTTGTTTTTTTATGCCCATGTTATATCTCCCGCTTTAGCTTCTGCTAAATTTACTGACTAATTTTTCAGATTGACCTCAATATATTTTTGATGAATTTTTATTATTATTTCGGCAAATACTTCATAGGATTGACTGATTTCCCGCGAAAGCGAACTTCAAAATGAAGCATGACTCTTTCAGCGTCAGTATTACCCATTCTAGCAATCACTTGACCGGCTTTAACAACTTGCTGCTCTTTGACAAGAATGCGATCGTTGTGGGCATAAGCACTAAGGTAGTCGTCATTATGTTTAACTATGACTAACTGGCCGTATCCCTGTAACGCATCACCGGCATAAACTACTTTGCCGTCTGCAGTTGCTTTGACCGAATCGCCGCGACGCCCCGCAATGTCGATTCCTTTATTTCCTTGCTTTGCGGAGGAAAAATTACGAATAATCTTACCTTTCGCAGGCCACTGCCATTCTCTTATTTTTTGTGAAAAAGCAGTGGCTTGTTGCTGAGCTTTGTTGATTGATTTTCGCTCAACTACATTTACACCATACTCCTGCTTTTTCTTCTGTGCAATAGGTTTTGTTATAACTTTTTGTTTTGACGAGTTAAAGCTTTTACGCTTAGTACTATTAGCGCTAGGCTTGCTCGTATTTTTGGTTAAAAATAATTTTTGCTGGGGAAAAATATTGTAGGGCGCTTTGATATTATTGATGCTGGCTAAGGTACGTACATCGACATCTGCACGCCAGGCTATTGAATATAATGTTTCACCTTTTTTGACGATATACTCACTTCCGCTAACGCTGTTTTTAAGCCTTTGGCTTAGAGGGATTGAGCCTTGAACGTCGACAACAGGAGCAGGTTTGCTACGACTAGAGCAGCCATTAATAGCGACTATAATTATTAGCACCAATAAGTTCTTAGTGCTAAATAATTGACCATGCATCCATTTCGTCATATCTAACAAAACACCCTTTATCGTGTGGCAATATATGCAATAACAATAGCGCCGACAACAAGCCAACCTAATACGTCAACCCACTGCTTAAGTTTTCTTTCCATCGCCGCTCCGCCCCAACGTATAATACCGGCAACCATGAAAAAACGCATTCCGCGACCAATGGCTGACGCCAATAAAAACGGCAAAAATGCCATACTTAAAAAGCCAGCACTAACGGTAAATAACTTATAAGGTATTGGAGAGAAACCTGCAATAAATACCACCCAAACACCCCATTCACTAAACCACAACATAGCTTTATCAAAGCGTGCCTGATAACCAAATTCGGTGATCAGTGGTTGGATCCAAGGTTCGAACATCAGATAACCTAAGCCATAACCTACAATACCGCCTAGCACAGAAGCAATAGTAGTGATCGTCGCGAAACGCCATGCTTTATCGCGTTGTGCCATCACCATAGGCGCTAATAAAACGTCGGGAGGAATAGGGAAAAAAACCGATTCCGCAAAAGTTAATACCGCCAAAATTCTGGGCGCAAACTTATGCTCTGCCCACTTAAGGGTCCATTCATATAATGCAGAAAATATTTTCACAAACTATCCTAAAGCGCCAGGTACCAGTGGAACAAATCGAACAGCTTCAATTTGCTGTTCTTTAAATTCATCACCATGACGGGTAATTAACTTCAATACTTGGCTTTGTTCGCCAACAGGAATGATCAAGCGTCCACCATCAGCAAGCTGTTCGAGTAATGCCGGCGGCACCTCTGTAGGTGCTGCCGTTACAATAATGGCTTGAAATGGCGCTTTACTTTGCCAGCCTTGCCAGCCATCGCCGTGCTTCATTGCCACATTATGTAGATCCATCGTTCTTAACCTACGCTTTGCTTGCCATTGCAACGATTTTATCCGCTCAACTGAGAACACTTTAGCTGATAACTGCGCCAATATGGAGGTTTGATAACCTGAGCCCGTGCCAATTTCAAGAATGCTATCAGGCACACCATCAGCCAGTAATAACTCTGACATTTTTGCTACGATATAAGGTTGTGAAATGGTTTGTCCTTGACCAATCGGCAGTGCCGTATTGTCATAGGCTTTATGTGCTAAAATTTCGGGCACAAATATATGGCGAGGTGAGCGTGCAATAGCCCTTAATACTTGTTGATTTTTGATGCCTTCAACCAGTAATTTTTGTGCCAGTAATTCCCCACTCCGACTCGACTTTCCGCCGATGTTACTGCCTACTCTGGCATTGATATTACTTTGATTCATAGTGAAAGTTCATTAATCCATTCTGTCATTTTTGCCAAGCTTTTATAAGCGGTCATGTCTATCGTTAATGGGGTAATTGATGCAAAGCCATTAGCTATTGCATGAAAATCAGTACCTACGCCAGCATCAAGCTCTTGTCCTAATGGGCCGTACCAATAAATATCACGTTGCCAAGGATCTTTCACCTTTTTCATCGTTTCTGCTTTGTGGCGATTACCTAAACGCGTGACTTGAATGCCTTTTAATTCATTCAGTGGTACATCAGGTACGTTGATATTAATAATTTGATCGCTGGGCAGTGGATGCAACTTCAAACGCTCAATAAATTTCGCGGTAACAACAGCAGCCGTTTGAAAATGTTTTGGGTCTGAAGACACTAGCGACACGGCTATGGCTGGCATGCCTAGATGGCGACCTTCTGTAGCCGCGGCAACCGTGCCCGAATATATAGTATCGTCGCCTAAATTCGCCCCGTGATTTATACCAGCAACCACCAAATCAGGTTGCGGTTTCATTAACTGTGCAGCGCCTAAGTGAACTGCATCAGTGGGCGTGCCATTAACAGAAATAAAACCATTTTCTAAGGTATGCGCTCGTAATGGATTTAACAACGTTAACGAGTTACTTGCGCCGCTGCAATTTCTATCTGGGGCGACTACGGTTACGTCAAAGACTTTTGCTAACTCATCAAAAAGTACTTTAATGCCATCAGCATGAACACCATCGTCATTACTCAGTAATATTCTCATGTTCAGCTATTTCGCTCCGCATCGCTTTCTGTTGTGTTGGTTATCGCTTTAGTTGTATCTGTTGGCTGCCTAGTTGCCCCTACATCAACGCGTTCTGTCATGTCTTTATAGTCAAGTAACTCACGCATAATGGTGGTGGCGTAAGCGCCAGCCGGCAAGAAAAATGACAAAGTCACAACATCGTTATCCACTGTAATGTCAGCGTCTTTAATAGTTAACCGAATACGGCGGCGTTCTTGTTTTAGACCAAACCGGGGTAAGCCCTCGCAAAATGCTTGCTGCCCATTGGCAATACTTTGTTCAAAAGCCCGCGCATCGCCGGTGGTCATTAATTCGCCCGCGCCCCACATTGGCGCAGTTATATCTAGATCATGTCCTGCAAGCCTTGCTGTTAAACGCTCATCAATAACATCAGCTAGAAATACAGACTGGGTACCCGCCAACATCAACACATCGCCATTAATTAGGTTGTCGAATGTTTGTTGTTCGATACGTTGGCTGATCATTTCATTGAAAATTAATGACCGTGCGGCAGATAAATACATACCGCGTTTTTTCTTGTCTTTAACTTTTTGGCCTGAGAACAAACCTGAGGCTTTTTCGATGTTGCCACCATTAATGCCAAAACGTTGTTCACCAAAGTAGTTTGGCACGCCAAAATTACTGATCACGTGCCAACGCCTAACGAGTTCATCAATGTCGGTCACATCACGTAAAGTAATTTCAAAACGATTACCGTCTAAGCCACCTATACGCAGCTTTTTGTTATGACGTTTAGACGATAACACCTCGACACCTTCGATGTTTAAGTCACTTAAGTCATAACTTTGCTTGCCTGGAACATGCACACCAAACCATTGTTCAGTCACGGCAAAACGATCTTTTAAACCGGCATAGGAAACTAAAGACTCTTTAACAGAAAAGTATTGCGCAAGTTGCTTGGCAACAAAAGCGGTA
>TARA_R110000744_G_scaffold92747_9_pt1 | contig 11676 bp, 10 predicted proteins | sample TARA_R110000744 | Tara Oceans TARA_R110000744 (sample SAMEA4398083) | marine metagenome | biome: Polar Biome; feature: [DCM] deep chlorophyll maximum layer (ENVO:01000326); material: water (ENVO:00002006), including particulate matter (ENVO:01000060) such as... | depth 36 m | reverse complement strand
CACCCCAGTTATGATCAATGACCAGATAGCGCCGTTAGCAGGTCGTGTTTCGATGGACATGTTGTGCGTTGACGTCACTCAATTAATCGATATTAGTGAAGGTAGCCCAGTCGAGCTTTGGGGCAAAAATATACCGGTTAATGACGTGGCCACTTGGGCGGATACATTAGGATATGAATTAGTCACCCGAATGCCAACGCGCGCCAAACGGGTATTTATTAACGAGTAAATTAAACACGTATGCTATCGCTCAGCCACAACAACGGCGCGCTGGGGTGCAGGGTAGCCTTCAATGGTTTTTGAGTGATCTTGCGGATCAAGAAAATCAACCAAAGATTGACTGTCCATCCACTGCGTTGCGCGTTGCTCTTCTATCGTAGTTTTTGCTAAATCTACCACGCGCACATTTTTAAAGCCCAGTCTTTTCATCCATAAACATAAGGCATCTGTACTAGGCAAAAACCATACGTTGCGCATTTGAGCGTACCTGTCCCCGGCCATCAAGACAGTATTTTCATCTCCCTCAACAACAAGTGTCTCAAGAATTAGCTCGCCGCCGGGGCGCAACTGATTTTTTAGCTGTTGTAAAAAATCGAGTGGGCTCTTTCGGTGATACAGTACCCCCATCGAAAAAACCGTATCAAAGGCATTTTTTTCAGGTAGCTGCTCAACACCTACGGGCAATAAATGAATACGTGGGTCGGGGTTAAAATGCTTAATAGCTTGAAACTGCATTAAAAATAACTGAGAAGGGTCGGCTCCTACCACCATTTTGGCGTTTTCTCCTAGCATGCGCCACATGTGGTAGCCACTGCCGCAACCAACATCAAGTACATAACGATTCTCTAACGACTGTATATGCGGTTGTACTCTCTCCCACTTCCAGTCAGAGCGCCACTCTGTATCTATATGAATACCATGAATATGAAATGGCCCTTTACGCCACGGCATAAACTGCTTAAGTAAGCCAATGATTTGCTTTTGCGTATACTCGTTTATCTCGCTTTGCAGCCCAAATTCAACCTTCTCCTTGAGTTCAATTACACTAGGATGAGTTTGAGGCAACTTATTAAGCAGCTTTACCCACTTGTTGAAATCACCGTGTAGCTGTTCTTTTTGCCAAGTGGAAATCTGCCCAGGTAGAAGCTCTAACCAAGCACTGAGCGGGGAGTCGGCAATTTCTTTGTAAAACTGATTAAACCAAGGAACTGACATGAACGGCGCCTGTAAAGTAAATTAATGAAAAAATGTTAGTTTTTGATCGCGACAATGGAGGCAAAGTTAAAACACTGAAACCACAATACGACATCATCGAAACCAGCATTTCGTAATCTGGTTTGATGCGCCTCAAACGTTTCAGCCCGCAGAATGTTTTCAATTGATTCACGCTTTTGACTTATCTCTAGTTCGCTATAACCATTACGCCTTTTAAACTCATGATGCAGGTCAATTAATAGCTCATTCCCTTGCTCTGATACGTGGCGAAGTTTCTCAGAAAGTATGAAAATTCCCCCTGGAGCCAAGCCGTCGTATATGGTTTGAATAATCTGATCGCGCAGCGCGGGTTCAATAAATTGCAATGTGAAGTTCATTACTACGATTGATGCATTTTCGATGTCGATATTTTGCAAATCATCGCAAATCACTTTAATAGGAGTATTCGCTTTATACGCTTTAACGTGCCGAGCACAACGCTGAGCCATGGCTTCAGAGTTATCTATCGCAATAATACTGCAGTTATCAGCCACCACGTATTTAGCCGCAGCTAAACTCACTGCACCAAGAGAACAACCGAGATCATATATATTTGAATTGTTTGTAGCATAGCGTCCTGCCAATTGACCAATTGCATCGACAATGGTGTTATAACCCGGCACAGAGCGCTGGATCATATCCGGAAAAACCTCTGCTACTGTATCATCGAAACGGAAATCACTTACCTGTTGGGGTTGTGAATAGATGGCATCTTTGCTTGATTGCATGTAATTGATAATGATTGTGAAAAATTAGCGTAATTCTACCCGCAGCCAGTAAACCACGCAATTTTCTTGTCTATTTGCACAATGGATCGAGAGGATCGTAAAAAATCATTTGATATAAACAAACTGCGTGAGGTATTTGTTACATCATACTTACGCCTTCTGATAGAATGTGTCACATAAATTGCAGGGAAGTTAATTAATCCCTTCATTAATCAAGACTAAAGTATTAGTCTTGTTACTTAATATTGAATTATTTATTGAAGGCAAATAAATGGCAAAGTTTTTAATTGCAGATGATCATCCGCTATTTCGCGAAGCTTTAGTTGGTGCACTAAGTCCACTGTTTGAAGATATTGAGATTTTGCAATCCGACTCGCTCGACTCTACATTAATGACGCTCCATGAAAACCCAGATATCGATTTAATATTACTCGATTTGCACATGCCTGGATGTGAAAACTTCTATGGCCTGATTCGAGTCACTCAGGATTATCCAGAAATTCCGGTTGCGGTCGTCTCGGCTAGTGACTCTATTGAAGTTGTTTCATACGTGATGAGCTTCGGCGCAAAAGGGTTTGTACCTAAGTCTAGCCCTACTTTGATGATTGCTGATGCCTTGAAGACAATCATGAGTGGTGAAATTTGGTTAACTGAAGAGTTAAAAGCACAGATTGCCCAAATTGATGGTGAAGAACTTAATTTAGCACAACGAATTGCAGAGTTAACACCTAAGCAATTTCAGGTATTGAAGCTAATCCATGATGGTTTGTTGAATAAACAAATTGCTCACGAATTAAATGTCACTGAAGCGACCGTTAAAGCGCATATCAGTGCAGTATTTAGAAAACTAGAAGTCAACACTCGAACTCAAGCAGTACTGCTGCTTAAAAAGTTAAATTTAGAAGATTAGTCCTCACATCTAAATAACGTTAGTCATCTTTAGTGACTAACGTTATGTTTTTCGCTCTAGCGAGCTATTCGCTCTGGCTCGTTCCTGAGAAGTTTAACGGTAAACCGTTCAATAGCTTTTGATTAAAACTGTGAAAACGTTGAATCGCAGAAATTAAATCTGGAGTGTGAACATCGCCCATTTGATTAATCAATCCATTAATCAAATCATCATACTGTTCCCCGCTCTCTAGTTTCTGTCTCGATTGCTCAAAAACATCCAACATCTTATCTAGATAATGCGCTACCGGTTTAACCGTCTTATTAGGGTCACCTCTAGGGTCGTCTTCACTGAAATGAGAAACCGATTCATACGCCTGAATAGACTGGGTCTGCTCTTGTCTAGTTAATTGTAAAGCAAAACCGGTTAGCTCTTTTTCATCGTATCCTAGCTTTAATGCTTGATTGAATGCTGACTCAATATCGCCGTTGAAGAATTCATCAGCCAAATCACTGGCGTCAGCAACCAACGTACCTATCGCCTTTAATTCGTCTTCGTCTAATTCCCCCTGCACAGTGAAAGACAGTGCATTACTGTTAATGTGCTCATAACGTTGCGTTGAGGTGACTTTAGCTGTCACGGTGTTATTCGCATCATCACTTGCTTGTGCTGAAGATTGCGTATCGCCTGTTTGCTCAGCGCTATCAAGGCTCGGTTCATCAGCCAAGTCGCGTTGGGCTATATTTTGTTCATTGCTTACCGATTGAGGCTTCGATGGCTCTACTGGTTGCTGAAATATTTGTTCTTCTTCAACTTTTACCAGCAATTTTTGGTTTAACTCAAAACTTTCCAAGTCTTCGAAGCGAATGTTAACTTCGTCACCATCCAACGTACGGATACGTAATTCACCAGTGTCACGGCGTTGATAGTTCACTTGATTCTCCAGCGAAACTTTAGACGTACCGACATCGCTTGCTTCTTGAGTTTCTGGGAAAATCGACTCTCTTAGCTTTTGTAATCCCGTATCTATCAATTCTTGGCTTCGGCTGATCCCGTTTTTGATGTCATCATTCATCACACCGGCGAGATCTTTTTCAGCCATACCAATGCCTTTTAATACCCCCGAACGAGCTTGTTCAAAAAGCGCATTCAGAGCATCGTCGTCAGCGCCTTTTCCCTGAGCATTTTTGATTGCGCCACCGACAAAATTCAACACATTGCGAGCGACTTCTTCAAAGTCGAATAAGCTTTTATTCGTCCCTTCTTCATCAGCTTGCTGGGGTACTCTAAGCTGAAGTTTGCTTGCCCCAACCGATACACTGTGGTTCATAGAATTAGTTAATACTTGGCCCGCAAAAAAACTCTGAGAAGATAATGCCCCGCTCAGGGACGCCTTATCACCCGCCAGAGTGCTTGCTTGCTCAAGACCTGAATCACGCAATTGGTTCTGAAAGCTATTTGCCTCTCCCAAGTGCGCCGGCTTTTCACGCATGAAAGCCTTAATTTCATTAATGTTCATTTGTGCCACCTCACTTTCCTCAACTAAGTTATCGGCCGCATGCTGGCTAAATTTAGTACAATTCATCGCAATCCAAAACTAATATTGCACAAGCGCTGAAAACACTTACAATCCCGCGCTCGTTAATAACATCATCTGGAGAATTGCCGTGCGCCCAACCGAAATTAACCCTGCGGACTATGAACAACAACTCGCTCAAAAAGTTAATAGCGTGCAACAGGCCTTCAAAACATTTTCGATGCCAGCATTAGAGGCGTTTTCATCAGCACCTCTGAATTATAGGATGCGCGCCGAATTCAGGATGTGGCACGACGGAGATAACTTAGATCATGTCATGTTCGACCAATCAACAAAGCAAAAGTATGCAGTAAATCAGTTTCCCCCTGCCAGTATCGTCATCAATGAAGTGATGGTGAAGTTATTAGCATTAGTCAAAAAGAATGAAGTATTACGTAGAAAGCTGTTCCAAATCGATTACTTGAGTACGCTTACCAATGAAATATTAGTCACCTTGGTGTATCACAAACCTTTAGAAGATGAATGGCTAAAAGAAGCAAAATCATTGCGTGCATTGTTAAGAGATGAATATAAAATCGACATAATTGGCCGCGCGAAAAAGCAAAAAGTGCTGTTAGACAAAGATTATGTACTAGAAGCGCTTCCAGTGAATGGTCGGCTGTACACGTTTAAACAAATTGAAAATAGCTTCACGCAACCAAATGCTGGGGTAAACAGCAAGATGCTTGAGTGGGCGTTAGATGTTACCCAAGATTGCCAGGGCGATTTGCTTGAATTGTATTGTGGTGCTGGGAATTTCAGTCTTCCTCTGGCACAAAACTTTCGACAAGTATTAGCAACCGAAATATCTAAATCTTCGGTTGCTGCGGCGCAAGATAATATCCGTTTAAATAACATAGAAAACGTGACTATCTTGAGGATGTCGAGCGAAGAGTTTGTGCAAGCACTAAACAATGAACGCAGCTTTAGGCGTTTAGAGGGTGTCAATTTACAGGATTACGATTGCCAAACAGTCCTAGTGGATCCTCCGCGATCTGGCCTTGATAACGACACACTAGACATGATCAAAGGGTATCAAAACATTGTGTATATTTCGTGTAACCCTGAGACACTAAAAAATAACTTGGCAGTATTGAGCGAAACACATAATGTAGTTCGATTTGCTCTGTTTGATCAATTTCCATATACACATCATGTGGAGTCAGGAGTTTACTTGCAAAAGCGCTAAACGCCTGCGGCCTCTTTGGCCCCATTAGCGATAAATCGTAGCTGCAATTTAACGCGCTGAGCCAACACTGCTTGTTGTTCGGCGCCTGAGTCTAATGCTTCTGCGCCAGCACTAAAGACAAGTTTAACCATTGCTTCTGCTTGTAAGTTCGCATACTGATAGGGCAACCCTGTTGTGCTCATAGTGTAATCTGTTAGCTCAACAATAAAGTGCTGAATTTCCCGTAATACAGCGGCACGAAATGCCAGAGACGTCCCGGTATGTTCACGAAGCAGCAACCGGAAAACATTGCTATGGGCGCAAATGAACTCCATAAATGTATCCACTGACGTGTTTATTACTCCCCCTCCGGAGGCTATTCGCAATCGAGCTTGACGCATCAATTGCCTTAGGTTTAAGCCAGCCTCATCGACCAATGTCAAACCAAGCTCGTCAATGTCTTTAAAATGTCGATAAAATGAGGTCGGTGCGATGCCAGCTGCGCGAGCTACTTCACGCAAGCTGATGCTAGACAAACTTCTTTGCTCGTCTAGTAAACTAAAAGCTGCATCTATAATGGTTCGTCTCGTCTTAAGCTTTTGTTCTTGACGACTCACGTTACGCCCCTGTTAAATTTTAATTCCTTTATATTATCCATATTTAACGCGAATCAGCACGAAGTAATAAGGTTCAGCACAAGAAATAGCTTGCTAAATGCGCGTTTGCTAGATAGATTAGCGTACAAGTGTAAGCTGAATAAAGTACTGCTTTTTGTAATGGAAAAACCCCGTTTAATTCTCACTAATGTTTTAGTCTTCGTGATTACTGGACTAGTCGCACTCTTTCTTGTGCCTTACGTTGCTCTAACCCAAGGGTTCGACGGCGCAGAGATCGCTGCGTGTATTATTCTTATTTATTTCTCAGGAATGTCTATCACCGCTGGGTACCACAGGCTGTGGGCGCATAAAGCCTATGAAGCCAATACCTTTGTCAGAGTCGTGCTGGCTATTGGCGGAGCAATGGCCCTTCAAAACAGCATATTACATTGGGTTTCTGATCACAGGATCCACCACAGACATGTGGACGACAACGATAAAGACCCGTATTCGGCCAAACGTGGCTTCTGGTATTCACACATGGGTTGGATGCTTCGCGAATATCAGATACATCGCTATTCTGATTATAGTAATTGTAAAGACCTTCAAAAAGACAAGGTCGTTGTATGGCAGCATAAGTACTACCTTCCAATCATGCTAATCTCTAACTTTGGCATCCCAATGGCACTAGGTTGGTTGAATGGGGACGTGCTTGGCATGGTTTTGCTTGCTGGCTTTTTCCGCCTAGTGGTGGTTCATCATGTGACGTTTTTTATTAATTCTCTTGCCCATATTTGGGGACGTCAACCTTATACAGATAAAAACACAGCCCGCGATAATGACATTTTAGCTTTTTTCACCTTTGGTGAGGGTTACCATAATTACCACCACATATTTGAATATGACTACCGCAATGGCATTAAATGGTGGCAGTTTGACCCAACTAAATGGCTAATACGAGGGTTATCGTTTATCGGTTGGACCAAAAACTTACGCCGCTGCCCAGAAGAACGCATTGAGAAAGCGAAGATGGCGATGCAATTGCAGCGCGCCCAACAGAAGTTATCTGTGCTCCCTAATGCCGAAGAGATACTGCATAGTTTACAGCAGGAATATGATGCAATCCTGCACAAAATGGGCGAAATGTACGCCACAAAAAAACGCTTGATGGAAATTCGCAAACATAAGTTGAAGCGTAATTACGAGAAACTAGAACTAGATTTTAAATACCGCGAACTTAAATACAATTTAGAGCTACGAAAGCAAAAATGGCTGCAGCTGTATCAAGTAAAATACCAAATGGCTTAGTATTTCAAAGCTCCCACAAGGGGGCTTTTTTGTATGAGAGTTAAAGTGATTTAAAAAGAAGTGAAATAACTAAAGTGTTGAAACAACTTACGTAGCCAAACAGTAAGTCTAAAAGCTAAAAAACCGTTCAATGTCAACTTGAGCCTACATTGAACGATTCAGGTGTTTAAATAACCAAGTACAGTCTTATTATTCAGCGACGTTAAGCACCAATAGCTCTGATTCAGCTAGTGCATCTTTGTGGGCAATGACGTTGATACGCATGTCTTTCTCAAAAAATTGTATTGTCGCGATTGCATTAGCATCTTGCACTTGCGTTTTTTGAGTGATATCAGATTGCATTTCACGAAACTTAACATTTTGTTGAATTTTGCTAGCGATACATGAACCGTCAATAGCAAATGTGGTAGATTCCATGCAGTCAAATAATCTGTTGTTCTGAGTTTCAGCTTGTGCTGACGCCGCGCCGAATGCGCTTAAGATGCCTACAATGATAAATGATTTGATTCTTAACATAATGATTTCCTCGATAATTCGCTTAACAAAGCGCTAAGCATCGCAATCCAACGTGGAAACAAATCGATTCTTAAACCACAGGATTATGACAATAATATGACAAAACTGTCTTTTTTGGAAGGAATATTAAATCACCGACTTTGACGACGCTAGAAAATGCCATGTATGCAAAGCCCATTTGCCCCTGAGTCCTCGCCCAATCATTCAAGGAAATCAGCGTTCAAAGATACTTATCGTAGGTCAAGCTCCTGGTATAAAAGCACACGAAACGAACAAACCATGGAATGATGCTTCGGGCGAACGTCTGAGGAAATGGCTGAATCTAAACGTTCAGCAATTTTACAATCCAGACAATATTGCAATTCTGCCGATGGCATTTTGTTATCCAGGAAAAGCTTCAAGTGGTGACAAACCACCGCGTAAAGAATGCGCACCTCTTTGGCACAAGCGTCTCATTAGCTCCATGCAAATCAAACATGTTTTATTGATTGGTCAGTATGCTCAAAACTATTACTTGGAGGATAAGCGGTCTTTGACGGAAAGAGTAAAAGATTGGCAAACGTACCAACCAAGGTTTTTCGTTTTGCCCCATCCGTCTCCACGGAATAACATATGGTTGAAGAAAAACCCTTGGTTTGAGCAGCAAGTGGTACTAGCGATGCAGCACGCCATCGCTAAAATTATCTAGTATCTACCGGGATTAGGCCCTTTCTGCTGCCCTATAAATGTCAACAACTCATCAAATGGCATTGGTTTAGCGTACATGAAGCCTTGCGCTTCATCGCAACCAAGCTTGAGTAAATAGTTGGCTTGTTCTGGCTTTTCAATACCTTCAGCAATCGTTCTAAGTCCCAACTTCGCCCCCAAAGTAACAATGGTTTCAGCGATAAAAGCCGACTTATTGGGGCTTATTTCATTGACAAACGCCCTATCGACTTTCAAACGATCAAGAGGGAGTTGTTGCAAATAGCTCATTGAAGAAAAACCAGTCCCGAAGTCATCTAACGCTACCTTAACGCCAAACTCTTTCAGTTCATTTAGCGCTTCAACTACGAGTTGGGGTTCATCCATTACTATGCTTTCAGTGATTTCCAACTCAATACACTCAGGATCTAAATCATTGTTTATTATTGCTTTCTTAACTAAGTTGATAAACGCAGGGTCACGGAATTGAGGCATAGATATATTCACTGCCATGCGCAAGCCTTCGAATCCTGCTTCTGTTAGCAACCTTAGTTTTTCACATGACTCCTGCATAACCCATGCGCCAATATCTATGATTAAGCCTGAGTATTCAGCCAGTGGCACAAATACCGCGGGGGAGACGAATCCCCCATCAGAAGAAGGCCAACGAAGTAGCGCTTCCATTCCAATGATGTCTTGAGTAACTAAGTCAATTTGCGGCTGATACCACAATTGTAATTTTCGCTCAGCGAAGTCTGTACGCAACTGACGGATCATCTCTAAGCGCCACGTCGTTTGCTCTTCCATTTCTGGGGCATAATACTCAAAATTCGTTTTTAGGCTTTTTTTCGCCCTATTTAACGCTATGTTGGCGTGCTTAAGTATATTGATACCCGTATTCTTTTTGCCATTAAACCGACAAAAGCCAAATGCCGCGCTAAGCGGTAGCATATGGTCGCCAGCCTCAAATGAGTTATTAAACAAAGCCTGAAGCCTAGCAGGATTGACTTCTCGCTCTGTGCCGACAACGGCGAATACGTCCGAGCCGATTCGTCCCAGCGCTGCCGCTTTTGGAAAAGTGGATTCAATACGTTGGGCTAAGGCCAATAAGGTATCGTTACCAGTATCCTGACCTAGACCGTCATTGATGTCGGCGAAATGATTAATATCAATCAAAGCAACCACATCATTAGCATGCTCTGAATCATTACTGATATCGTCTAGGCGGTTAATAAATTCGATTCTATTTGGCAACTTGGTTAGCCAATCTTTAAACGCAGCAGTATGCAATTGGTGGAATAAATTAACGTTTTCATAACCTACTGAAATGCTTGCTAAAAACACTTCGATCAGCTGTTTATAGGCTTCGGAAATTTGTTGACCGACTTTTAAGAAAACGGCTGCGTCATATTCAGAGCTTTTCAAATAAAGCACGGTGAAGTTATCGCCGTATATGTGACGCTGTTGTTGAAGGCATTCATTAACCGATTGCACTATTTTTTCATCGTGCAGATTATCAATCTTTTTATTGATATAACTTGCGAACTCTCCTGCAGCACCTAAAACGTAGACGGCATTTTCATCTTTATCGATAACTGATCCAGCTCTGGCGCATACAACTCCTGATGAGTCCAGACCGATAAGCGAGCTTATTTGTGTAACCACGCCTTCACAAAATCGATTAATTGAGTGTTCTTCAAGTAAATTTGCGGCCGAGTGGATGATTTTTTCTAAACCAATACGACTTTGATTGATCGTTAGAATTTGTTGGTATGAGCGTAATGAGGCGATAATGGTTGTGACAAGTTTGCTACGTGTTAACTCTGTTTTCGTCTTGTAATCGTTGATGTCGTATTCTTTGATTACGCTTTCTTCAGGTGCATAACCAGGTTGCCCTGTACGCAAAATGATTCTAGGCTCTGTTAACCTGAATTCATTTCGCATAGTTTGGGCCACTTGCAAACCTGCATCGTCAGTTTCCATAACGACATCAAGCAGAATAATCGCTAAAGTAGAGCCAAGGGACTGAATAACTTCAAGCGCTTCTGCCTTGGAATAGGCGTGATAAAAGGTCAAGTTTCGGTCATTAAGCACTAAATCAGAAAGGGCCAGCCGTGTTACCGAGTGGATTTCCTCATCGTCATCAACCACCAGTATATTCCAGCTTCCTGCAAATTCAGTGTTGTCAGCCGTGTTCTCCTCAGAGAGAAAAATTAGCTCGTCATTCTCATATTCCATTGGACACATTTAGTTTACGTTTCTCTTGAGTTTACCTGACCACTACAGCAGTATTTCTTAAGTTTAGCTAAATCCTGACTAAATCAAAATTAGTTCGCTCAATATATTACCAGACGCCATGCTACTAGGAACAAGCATACTATGGTAAATAATATTTACTAGATAAGATATTTGAATAAATTTCCTATGAAAATAGACAATCAAAATACACCGACCCCCGTGCCTGTTGAAAAGGTCAAAAGTAAGCCCTCGACTGAGGTTAGCTCCAGCGCGGAGTCGCCAGTCAAGGGGCCTCAAGATGTCAAGGGCACTGCGGCACGGATGACACAATGGTTTGCACAAATTGGCGTATCACTGCCTTATCAAGGTATGCGCGCTAATAGCATAGAAAGTAGAGTACAAAGGCGGCAGAAAATAGCAGCCCAACGTAAGCTAAACAATATAGAAAGTGTTTTCGAAAAGGCACTAAAATACTGTATTGATGAAGGGGAGAATGAGCGTCTCGACCCAGATTGGTTTTATAACTTTGCCAATATGGCAGAGGAGATACATTCGCCGGCCATGCAGGAATTATGGGGAAAAATTTTCGCGGTAGAAACAAACCGCCCCGGCAGTTTCTCGCTTCGCACACTGCTCATTTTAAAGCAATTAACACAAAAAGATGCCCAAACATTTCGCCGAGCAGTCGCTTTGTCGAGTAGACGACAAGGTGACACAAC
>TARA_R110000744_G_scaffold308704_1_pt1 | contig 11682 bp, 12 predicted proteins | sample TARA_R110000744 | Tara Oceans TARA_R110000744 (sample SAMEA4398083) | marine metagenome | biome: Polar Biome; feature: [DCM] deep chlorophyll maximum layer (ENVO:01000326); material: water (ENVO:00002006), including particulate matter (ENVO:01000060) such as... | depth 36 m | reverse complement strand
TGAAGTTGTTACATGATGATAAAAAATTAAATAAATTGTTAAAAATAAGAAGCATTAATCGCGAAAATCGACAATTAAAGTGGTTAATCAATTATCTAAATAGGGCTTAATTTATAAGCATTATAAAGCCTAATTATAAACAACTAGAGAACAAATTATGGATGACCAAGCCGGTAAAACCGTCAGTGCAGCGACTCGCGATTTAAGCTTCTTAGAGCGATTTTTTAAATTGAACTCGCACAATACCAACGTAAAAACAGAGCTAATGGCAGGGTTAACCACCTTTGTAACTATGTCATACATCATGTTTTTAAACCCGATTATTATGTCGAAGACAGGCATGCCTTTCGATGGTTTATTTCTTGCGACTTGTTTAGGCGCGGCTATTGCTACCATCATGATGGGGCTTTATGCAAACTGGCCGGTAGGACTAGCGCCCGGTATGGGGCTTAACGCCTTTTTTACCTTTTCTGTTGTTGGCTCGATGGGCTATAGCTGGGAAATTGCTTTAGGTGCGGTATTTCTTTCAGGGGTTATTTTCGTCTTTATGAGTGTCACTCGGCTGCGAGAGTGGATGCTTGACAGTATTCCTCTAAGCCTTCGACTTGCTATGACGGCAGGCGTTGGATTATTCCTCGGCTTCATTGGCTTACGTTTCACTGGTATTGTTGTACCAGACCCAGATAATATTGTTGCGCTTGCTGACCTAACACATTTTGGCTTTGGTGAGTTCGGTCCGGAAGCTCCAGCACTGGGCTTTTTAAGCTTTTTACTGATTGCAGTCTTGAGTTACCGAAAAGTATTTGGCGCGGTGTTAATAGGCATTGCGGTAACAACATTAATTGCCTTTATTATGACCTGGGTGTTACCAACAGACTTCTTTGTTGTTGCAGAAGCGGCTAAGTCATTTGCACCGGCTACTGGCTTTGTAAGTTATAATGGCATGTTAGCCGTGCCGGATTTTTCTGCCCTTGAACCTATACTTTGGAAAGCGGATATTGCAGGCGCTTTTCAAGTTGCTTTAATTCCCGTCATTGTTACTTTCTTATTTGTTAACATTTTTGATACCGCAGGTACATTAATGGGTGTTGCTGAACGGGCTAATTTACAAGACAAAAACGGTAAAATTGTTGGTTTAAGTAAGTCGTTAAAAGCAGATTCAATTTCTTCTGTTATCGGTACCGCTTTCGGTTGTCCGCCGGTTACATCTTACGTAGAGTCTGCCGCTGGTGTTGCTGTTGGAGGCCGTACAGGTTTAACCGCTGTCACTATTGGTTTGTTATTTGCTGTAGGTATGTTCTTTTTACCGCTCGCGCAAATGCTACCAGGCTTCGCCGTTGATGGCGCACTTATTTACGTTGCCATGTTGATGATGAGCTCTTTAAGAGGCTTAGATTGGGACGACTTAACCGAGTATGCACCAGCCGTGAGTACAACCGTTATGATGGCGTTTACATTCTCAATCGCTAACGGTATCGCTTTTGGATTTATCACCTATACAGTGCTTAAATTAGGCTCTGGTAAATATAAAGATATATCGAATGGTGTTTGGGCGTTAACGGCATTATTTGTTGCTAAATTTATCTTCTTAACATAAGTACAGCTTACTAAGATCATAAAAGCCTTTCATTTGAAAGGCTTTTTACTTTCTCGCATTAATTATAATACTCATTCATTGCAAATATTCAACAATAGCTAAGTTTCATCCATTAGTGGCGTTTCATGGCAACTTTCCAATAGCTGTTTTAACCTTTATGCGTATAACACTTATACAATCGGAGCCAAAAGGAATTACCCCAGTCAACCGGCGCGTATAACCGTACTGAGGTATATCGATAAAGAAGCAAAAAAAACAGGTATTTGAAATTCCCTATTAGAGAGTTTCAAATACCTGAGTTCATAGTGACTGAGTTAGTGCTAAAATTTTAGCCGTCAGCGTTAATGGCTTTAATTAGTTCAACAAGGCAAGCTTCGTTTTGCTCATGTGGCACTTGGCAAGTGCCCGCCGCATTGTGTCCGCCACCATTATATTTCAACATTAATTCGCCAACATTTGTTTTTGAACTGCGATCGAAAATAGACTTACCGGTAGCAAATACAGTATTTTGCTTTTTAAGCCCCCACATAATATGAATGGAGATATTACATTGTGGAAATAAGGCATAAATAACAAAACGATTACCGGAATAGATAATGTCTTCTTCTCTTAAGTCCAGCACAACTAGGTTATTATGAACGGTTGCACAACGCATTATTTGTGCTTTAAATTTTTCTTCATGTTCAAAGTAAAGATCGGTTCTTTCTTTAACATCGGGCAGGGCAAGTAACTCATCAATATTATGATCTTTGCCAAACTCGATTAAATCCATCATGAGTTCATAGTTAGAGATACGAAAGTTTCTAAAACGTCCTAAACCGGTGCGAGAATCCATTATAAAATTTAGTAATTCCCAACCTTTAGCATGTAAAACCTCTTCCATATTAAATTGCGCTGAGTCGCCTTTATCGACTGCCTCCATCATCTCTTTCCAGCTTGCTGGGAAAGTTTCAGCACCGCCGTAATAATCATATACAACACGTGCAGCTGAAGGAGCATCAGGGTCTATTACATGATTATCACGCTTTTTATTACGAATTGTTTCACTGTGATGATGGTCAAATGCGATATGCACTCCGTCAACAAAAGGTAAGTTAGTCGATATATCATCTGGACCTACAGCAATAATACCGTCTTGCATATCTTTTGGATGCACAAAGAGAATGTCGTCAACTAAATTAATATGCTTGAGCAAAATGGCACAAACTAAGCCATCGAAATCGCTCCGAGTGACCAAACGGTACTTTTTATTATCCGACATTGATTGTCTCCATATAGCTAGAATTCTTTTGTTATAGACCACTATATTGTTTATTAAAACATAATTACAAGAGATTAATTAATAACATAAAGAACTTATCGGCAAATAAAGTTGTTAATTTTTAGATTTTACCTTGCCATATTGTTGTTGGGTTAAAATTCAAAGTCGTCAGGATACTTATTCGTTATCTCCCAAATATAAGCTTATCTTTATTGTTAGGCTGGTAAGAAGACAAAAAAGGCTGCTAACTCAGAAATTTAGTTTTTAATCCTCCTATAAAATGAATTTAATTAAAGCGCACAGTACGTTGTGTCAGTTAGATGTAATAAAGCGATGATAATTATATTTTGTAACTAGCTTAGCTAGTATTTCAAACAGAAAAAATTTCATCATAAACCAATATCTATTTCAAATATTAAAATTGTCATCTTTCATTCAAATTACTGTCATATAAATTGATTAATTTAAAGGAAATTATCAATAGGAGTATTTGTGATGCAAGCTAAAAATTGGCAAGAAGAAAACTTAAATGATATCGAAGAATATTTTGATTATCAGAAGAAAAAAAACAGTAAAAAGGCTAAGCGCAAATGGCGAGAAATAGAAGCCTTTAAGGAGCAAAAAAGAATGCAGCGAGAAATGGCGTCTTATGATAGTTATGTAATGCATTAAACTTAAAATACCGTGCAGCTAAAGGTAATTTCTAGAGCGCCAATTACTGGTAATACGTTGCCGTAGTTGGTGTGCTTATCTTTATTTAACTGGAATAATCCAAACTTACCTAAATTTCTCTACATTTCTCAGCAATTTCAGCTGATGTACTCTGGTCAAACCAAACAGCATTACGGTATAATCCGTTTTTTGCTATTAACCGTGTATCGCTTCATGAAGTTTCCTGGACGCCGTCAACATAGACATTATTTTCCTGTCGATAATAAAAACCCGTTAACAAACCAAGTAAATCCTAGTTCTAATGCCTCGCAAAACTATATTGTGGGGATAGATCAGGTGCTGGTCGATATTGAAGCTAAAGTGGATCAAGCGTTTTTAGACGAATTTGATCTACACCGTGGTATGTCACAAGTTATATCAGACGAAGTTACGCAGCGTCTTTATCAGCGTTTGAAAGATGAATCTTTAATTAATTATGAGTTTGCCGGTGGTACTATTGGTAATACCATGCATAATTACTCGGTACTGGCGGATGACCGTTCGGTGTTACTAGGTGTTATGTCGAAAGATATACATGTGGGTGACTATGCGTATCGATTTATTAGTAACACCTCTTCACGCGTTGATCTAAACTTTCTTCAACCGGTTGATGGTCCCATTGGCCGTTGTTTTACCTTAATTGACGATACTGGCGAACGTACCTTTGGTATAAATGCCGGCTTAATTAACCGTTTACATCCTGATTCTATTGATGAGTCATTAATCGCTGGCGCGTCGGCGCTAGTTATCAGCTCGTATCTCATGCGCACTCAACCTGGCGATACCATGACTGAAGCTGCTGTTAAAGCGGTAAAATGTGCCAATGCTGCAGGTGTTCCTGTTGTTTTAACTTTAGGTACTAAGTTTTTAATAGAAGAAGAACCTGAATTCTGGCGTGACTTTGTGCAAAAGTATGTCAACATTCTGACCATGAATGAAGAAGAGGCTTTAGCTATTACAGGCATTGAAGACCCGCTACTCGCGGCGAATAAATGCCTTGATTGGGTTGATATGGTGATATGCACTGCTGGCAAAGATGGTTTATACATGGCTGGTTATGTTGATGAGGCGTTCAAGCGAGAGAGTGAATACCCATTATTATCTGGCGAAATTCACGAATTCAATCGTTATGAATATTCACGTCCAATGTTACTAAAAGACTGCAAAGAACCTATGCGAATTTACACCCATTCTGCGCCATATATGGGCGGACCTGAAAGTATTAAAAATACCAATGGTGCTGGCGATGCGGCACTTGCGGCGATATTGCATGATTTAAGTGCTAATGTTTATCACAAAAATACGGTCGCTAACTCGAGCAAACATGAGCAACCGGCTTTAACGTATTCATCATTATCGCAAATGAGTAAATATGCCAACCGTGCAAGTTATGAAGTGTTAGTACAGCACTCTCCGCGTTTATCTCGTGGGTTACCAGAACGTGAAGACAGCTTAGACCAAGCTTATTGGGCACAGTAGTTCATTCATTTGCTTATAATTTAAAGTCAGTTGTGTTGGCGAGCAATTATTATAGTGACTATTTAATTATTAAAATTAAGACTACAATGGCTGCGCTTTTTAGATGACAAAGCGCACCGAGCGTTCAATTATATCAATTTGATTAATCCCTTTAATAAGAATATTAACTTTATTGCATGACTACTCTAACAACACATAAATCATCACAACGCCGCTTACTTATTGCACTCGCTATTACCAGTGTGTTTATGTTGTTACAGCTAGTCGGTGCCTTTTATGCGAATTCCTTGGCTGTATATGCCGATGCGGGGCATTTATTTGTCCATAATAGCTCACTATTTATTGCCTTAATTGCCTCAACCTTAGCGATAAAATTTGGCCGAACCTTTAGTGATGGTTATCGTCGTCTAGAATTATCAGGTGGATTGATTAACGGTACGTTATATATATTGATCAGTTGTTGGATTTTACTGCAAGGTGCTGACCGGTTATTTGGTCACGAGCACCATGACGAACATGAAATAAATACCTTTGTAATGTCAGCTGTTGCCTCACTAGGCTTCTTATTTCATGGCGCCTCAGCGTATGTTTTATATAAAGGTCGTAAAGACAGTGTCAACGTTTACGCGGTATTCTTACATACCTTTTTTGATTTACTGTCGACCATAGTTACCTTTGTTACCAGTATTGTTATTCATGCCACCGGCTGGACGGTTGTCGACTCATTATCGAGCGTACTTATTTCTGTTTTTGTATTATTTACTGGCTCCAAGTTACTTTATAAATGTATTAAAGGCTTGTTTTTCAATGGCGTTAGGTTACCAGCGTTGAAGAAAATTGAAGCCGCTTTACAAAGTGTCGAACACATAGACAATGTGCATAACTTAATTGTTAAAAGCGACAACGGAGAAGTTGTAGTTGGTGCGCATATTGTACTCAAACACCAATGTACATTAGAAAAGCACGATGAAGTTTGTCGCTTTCAAGTCGAACGGGTTTTAAAAGAGCAGTTTGCTATCAAAAACAGCGTTTTACAAATTGAAACGAGCGGTTGTAAAGATAGTTAATATCAAGTGACTAGCCCGATAACCTTTTAGCAAAAATTTAACGTCTTTCGATGCTTGAATGTGAGGTGTTACTGCATAATCTCTATTAACTAATCGCCATAAGCGCTTGATATTTAATATTTTTTTCCTAGGTGTAAAATAGTTCATCTAATGATTAAAATTGATTGTTATTTAAAAATTATTATACAGTAATAGCTTAAGACCTTCATAATATGTATATTATGAAGGTCTTTTTACATAAAAAGGATTTTTCATGTTACCCATTCATGGACGTTGGAAAATAAAAGTTGTAGATAAAGTACTCATGCAGTGGTTTGCAGACTCATGGAACGAAGAAGCTGTAATCTCTTATGTAAAAGAGTTTAAAGCCGCGGCAGCACCATTAATTGATGGTGAATGGGCAATAATTTCCGTTTTTGAACACTGGGAATTGGGCATTCCAGAAATAGAGTGTCATGTAACTGAGCTCTGCGAATGGTTTAAACAAAATGGTTGTATTAAAGACTGTCATGTTTATAGTGAAAATACCCTAAAAAACTTGCAACTAGAAAAAATGATACCGCATACAGAAAATGGTTACGAGCGTTGTGTGTTTAACAATGTAAATGAAGCGATTATCTGGCTCGACACGCAAGGCTTTACGGTCACTCAACCACAATTCTTATATGACATAGATATGTCCCACCCTGAAGCCTAATAACACCATAATTAGCTATACTATTTCCTTGAAATAACACTAATTAATGAGAAGTATTAGGTATGTTTAAATGGAAAAACCTTGATCACACTTAATAAATATTATCCTGCAGGTGGTCGAACAGAACAAGAAATTAACGTTATTGGTGTTAAGTCAACAAGCGACCCGATGTTTTTCTTGCAATGGCGAAGTTGCCTTACGCCAGTGTAGAAAAACCCGTGGTTATATATCGCCAAACTTTAGCGGATGGTGAAATAGAATATCGAACCGTATCGGCAAAGTGCCCACATCAGGGCGCAGATATCAGTCGCGATGCGCTTAAAGCCGATGGTAATGTTTATTGCTCATTACATGGCCGTCCAATTTGTATCTTTAGTGAATATAATCATGCTTATTTAACTGTTAAGAGAGCAGATAAATTTGTTATCGTAAAATCCTAAAATCTTCTGATATCAGCACAATCCACTAACCACCCGTTTTTTGTCAGCGAATTACCCAAATTACCCGAATTAGTAATTAGTGAAAGTGATTATTGGGTAAGATCTTACTTTAATGTTCTTTGCTCTTCTCGGTGGAGGACGAAGTCCCTCGGTGGTGAAATATCTTTGTCGTGTTTTTTTGTGTTGGGTTTTGCTTGACGGTTTTACCACTGAGTTTTCGTGAATGTAAGGGATTTAAAGATTAGGGACTCTACCACAGAGGCACCGAGGCGCTGCGCGCTACACCGAGGAGGGATTAATGATTAGTAAATTTTATTGTAAGAACTTACCCTGATCTTTTTTTGCTCTTCTCGTTGTAGGACGAAGTCCCTCGGTGCCTCGGTGGTGAAATATCTTTATGCTTTTTAGTGATTGTCAGCGAATTACGCTAATTACCCAAATTAAAGATAAAGATGTTTAATTCGATAATGAGTATTTATTGTTTACGAAGATGAATTCTTGTGCCGTAAGGGATTTAAAGATTAAAGACTCTACCACTGAGGCACCGAGGCGCTGCGCGCTACACCGAGGAGGGATTAGTGATTAGTGAATTTTATTGTAAGAACTTACCCTGATCTTTTTTTTGCTCTTCTCGGTGTAGGACGAAGTCCCTCGGTGCCTCGGTGGTGAAATATCTTTGTCGTGCTTTTTTTGTCAGGTTATTACGCTCTTAACTGCGCGTCTAAGCTATCAACAACTTCACTCCAATCTGAGTCCAGCTCTATAGCTTCTATTAAAAATTGCTTTTGAGACGTGTTCCAAAAATCAGCGTCAGCAAGCTGTTTTTTTTCAGGAATACCGCGATGTATGGCAATAAAACTTTCAATTTCCTCATCACTATTTTTAATGCCTAACTGGGCGAATAAACTTGTCATATCGTGGTTTGAACGATCCATAAAATATTCCTTTTATTAGACATTTAAGTATAGAGCTTATCTATAAATTTACGCGGTATTACTCAACAGTGTTAAGCTATTTAACTCTCAACCGAAGATGGTGTCGATACCATTTTAGTTTTTGTACTACTACTGCTAATAGCGGTACCTAATAACGATAACAGACAATAGCCAGTGAAGTAAAAAAATCCAGGACCTAAAGCAGATAAAGTTTCGCTGCTAAGAATAAAGTCTAACTTAAAGCCAAATATTGCCATTTGTTGTTGAGTTGCTGTTTCTGCGTGGTTGGTTGATAGCACTGCAAGAAAAATAGCCACAACAAAAACATCGGCCATTGACCATTTACCAATTTTACTAATAACGTTATAAACTATGACTTCTAATCGTGTGTGTTTTTTTGTGTATGCGAGAGTGAGTAAAATAAATTTCACCACAGGAATACACACTGAAAAAGCAAAAATTAAGAGCGCCACTAATATGCGTTCATCTTGCCAAAGCTCTTGTATCGTTTGCAATAAAGACAAGTTTTTATCGATTAAAGTATTCGTTATTTTTGCGCCACTCACATTGGCGGTCATCGCCATGTTAAGTGAAAACATAGGTAATAAAATACCCGGAATAAATAAGCCAATGGCGATAAGGTTGAAGAAAAAACCTACATGTTTCTTAATCATAATGTGATAACGTTTTCCAAGCACAATAAATTTTATTGTGAATAATGAATGTGATGCTTTTGTTGATAGTTATGCTGATAATTATATTTTCTGCAATTAACGCTAGTTATGCAAGACTACTTTTTTGTTTGCACTTCGGTTAGTTTATCAACCGTTGCGGAACATGACTTTAGAAAAACTGACATAAAGTATTCCACTTCCGGCATTTGCAGTTTAAGTGTTGCTAGTTTCAACTCTAAGCGTTCTTTTACATGATCAAACTCATGGTTTTGATGGTTCAATTCGTCAAGTGCTTTAATATAAGCCACTAAAATATCAGCCGCTTTAACTATTTTTTTGTATTGCTCGTCAACATTGTCTTGCACAATTATATCGGAAAACATTGCTTGAAATTCTTCAGGTAAAGACTCAAGACATTGTTTTTCAGCTATATATTCAATTTTTTTAAACTCACGAGCAATTTCAGGGTTAGCATATTTCGTTGGGCTAACTATATCGCCAAACCGGGTCTCGCTAGCCTCATGATAAAGCGCAATTGTGGCTACTTTATCGGCATTAATATTGCCATTAAATTTCTCATTTTTAATCACAGCCAATAAATGCGCAACAATGGCAACTTGGTGAGAATGCTCAGCGACATTTTCTGGTTTAACGCAAAACATTAATGCCCAACGTTTAATGAGCGGCATTCTGAACATCCATGCGAGAAAAGTACTTTGCATTATTCGACCTTATTATTGGTAATTGTTATTAATTTATTGGCGATAAGTGCTGAAAAAATTTGCTAGCTTTTCTAAGGCTGGTTTCATTTCATCTACATGAGGTAAAAACACTAAGCGGAAGTAATTTTTTTGCTTAATGTTAAATGCTCGACCATGCACTAACAGTATTTTTTCTTGCTTGAGCAAATCTAAAATCATCTTCTCATCATCGCTGATATTAAACTTTTCCAAATCAACCTTAACAAAAAGGTATAAAGCACCCATGGCAGGGTTACAAGAAAGGCCATCAATGTTGTTGATCATTTTATGGGCCAAATTACGCTGCTTAAGCAAGCGTCCATCGGCATGAATCAATTCGTTAATGCTTTGATAACCGCCGAGTGCCGTTTGAATAGCATGTTGGCAAGGAACATTGGCGCACAAGCGCATTGAAGACAAAATATTCAAGCCTTCTAAATAATCTTCAGCATGTATTTTAGGGCCCGATATCACCATCCACCCAGCGCGAAATCCTGCAATACGATAATTTTTAGACAAACCGCCCATGGTAATAATTAACACATCGTTGGCTAATCTTGCGGTTGGAATATGCTTTGCTTGGTCATAAAGAATTTTATCGTATATTTCATCACTAAATATGATCAAGTCATTTTTACGTGCTAATGCGATAATACCTTGCAGTATTTCCTCACTATAAACCGCGCCTGTCGGGTTATTTGGATTGATCAAAACAATAGCTTTAGTCTTCGGCGTTATTTTACTTTCCATATCTTTCAAATCTGGAAACCACTGGTTCTCTTCATCACAATGATAATGCACCGGTTCACCGCCAGACAAAGCAACAGCTGCAGTCCATAAAGGATAATCAGGTGCTGGAATCAACACCTCATCGCCATTATTTAACAAGCCTTGCATGGCAATAACAATAAGTTCACTAACACCGTTACCGATATAAATATCGTCAACACTGACATCTAAAATGCCATTTTGTTGAAAATACTGCATTACCGCTACCCGTGCAGGGTATATACCTTTTGACTCACAATAACCTTGGGCCGTTGGTAAATTATGAATAACATCTTTCAAAATATCGTCAGGTGCTTCAAAGCCAAATGGCGCAGGGTTGCCAATATTAAGCTTTAAGATTTTATGCCCCTCATCTTCTAAACGTTTGGCTTCTGCGGCAACTTGTCCGCGAATTTCATAGCAAACATTTTTTAATTTTGAAGATTTGTTGATAGTTTTCATAATGGCAGTCTTATAAATGATAAAAGTTAATTAACGTTGTTGTGCGCGTTAATAAGAAATAGAAACAGAAAATGAAGAAACATAAAGCTAAAGTCATTGAATGTAGATATTGTGCAAAAAATTGCTTGCGTCCATTGTTGCGAATATTACCTAACTTTGAAACAGTTAGTTGCAAGTTTTTTATAGCAAATGGTGATTATTTACCACATCTTGTTATTAAGAGTGATTCTTCAACCGTAATTACGATAAAAAATGCGGTTTAATTGCCATAAGCAAGGCGGTTTAATTTCCATAAACATGAATACAGAGCGACAGAATAACACCCACGACAGAAGTGTATAGACCTATTAGGTTAATCTACTACATAGTGGTTGACAGACTAAACATCGTTAACGTTAAATAACCAGCCGTAAGCCCTCTGTAGGTTGGACTTTAGTCCATCAAGTTAAATGAAATTTAACCGTGTTAACCGCTTTAACCATAAATACCTAGCGAAGAAATACCGCTGCTGATGTTTATGGGGACATTGGGTTAATGGGTAGCTTAGTGATTGACGGACTGAAGTCTGAGGAATCCCCACAAGTTTAAGGAGTAAGCGCTTGATATCTGGTAAAATGTTAATCACCACAAAAAACAAATATACCAAATACAAGCGCTATGCCTTCATTATCAGACTTATTCACCTTAGATTCAAACACTTTAGATCCTAGAATTACAAAATCTCTTTTTATTGCTGCTGATAGTCTCATCAATGGTGCGGCATTGACTTTAACCTCGATGGGAAGACACGCTGCTAGCTTGCACGATAAATCAGAAAAACACGCGATAAAACGTATCGATAGACTGCTTGG
>TARA_R110000744_G_scaffold52468_1_pt1 | contig 11686 bp, 7 predicted proteins | sample TARA_R110000744 | Tara Oceans TARA_R110000744 (sample SAMEA4398083) | marine metagenome | biome: Polar Biome; feature: [DCM] deep chlorophyll maximum layer (ENVO:01000326); material: water (ENVO:00002006), including particulate matter (ENVO:01000060) such as... | depth 36 m | reverse complement strand
CTGCATAGACGTTCTATGTCTTCAGCTTATTTATCTACTTTTAATATGCACAAAGCTTTATCTAATTACAATAGGTTAATGATGTTTCAGCATGGTAATCAATACAAAGATAAGAATGGTGTATACCATCATTTGTCTTGGGCTGGTGACGATGGATTCGAAGTGGTAAACCCTATTAGTCCTGATACATTTCCTTTAGCATTTTCAGGTTTTAATGAAAAACTAGGTGAAGTGGATGCAGCAATATCTTCATTAGAAATTAAAGATAACAATCCAAACGCTTACAAGTATTTAGAAAAAGTAGTTAAGGGCGGGTTAATTAAAAAAGAAAAGAATTTAACTTGGACAGATAGTCCATACAAAATACTTAATCAACAGCCAGAAAAAGTTGTAGTAAACTTTTTTACACAATGGACAATGTACGTTGCATTAGGTTTAAACTTTAGTGCTGCAGCAGGTAACGTACTTATTGGTAAGTTTAATGCATTTAGACAAGCTGGAGGTAAAGGTCTTCTTAAAGGAGAGGCTAGATTCTGGGGTCTAAATAAAGATACCGCTTACAATCCATCAGACAGAGAAAAGGCTAGAAAAATGATTAGCACCTTTGGTATTTTAACTTATAGAGCAGAAGAAGTTGCTGAAGGTATTGGTGGTAGCTCATTAAGTAGTTTATTCTTTGGCCCAATGGTACTAGCAGAAAACTGGATACAACAAGCATCTTTCTTGGGTAATTTAGAGCAAGAACAATGGGATTCGTATTTTGTTAATAAAGACGGAGAACTTGAACATAAAAGCGATAAAAAAGGTATTACTGAAACTGAACGCTTAGAGTGGGTAGAAAAATCTGCTGACTTTAAAAAACGTACAGGTAAAAACCTTAAACTTACAAAAGAAGATGTAGCTTCTTTAGAGCGTAAAGTAATTGACGTGCAAGGTAGAGGTTACTCTGAAACCGATATACGTTATATACAGCTTTATTCATTAGGTAATATGGTTATGCAATTCAAGCGTTGGTTGCCTACTTTCTTTGCGGACAGATTAAAAAGCGAAGATGTAAACGATTTAGGGGATATGACTATAGGCTCTATGATAGCTTCTAAAGATTTTCTAACAAAAATGTGGACAGAAGGTAAAATGTCTAACCCTAAAGAGTTTAGAAAAGCATACAACGCTTTACCTAAGCATAGGCAAGAGGCAGTAACTAGATTCTATAATGGTACTACCGCTACTACTCTAGCTGCGCTATTATATGCTCTTGTCTTGCACGGAACAGATGATGATGAGTGGGATGATACAGAAAAAATGATGGAAAAGTTTCTTGGTGATACAATGCTTATGGTAAATGTTCCAAAGCTTATATACATGACTAACATACCAGCCACCGATACTATGGAAAATTTAGCTTTAGCTATATCACATGGTATTGCTGGAACAGAGTATCAAAGAAAAGCTAAGTATGGAGACAAAGGAGACGCTAAAGCTATGGCACACTTTGCAAGACTTATGCCTGCATCTTTAAGGTCTGTACTAGAGACAGGTACTGCTGGAAAAAGCAATAGAAAACTAGGATAATAACACTTAAAGATATTTAGTATCTTTGAAAAAACATTTATACAATGGCGGCACAAACAGTAAGCACTGATATTGCAGGAGAATTAAACATTACAGCACGAAGAAATGATAGTTTCAAATTTCAATTAGCTGTTACAGACCCTACTAATACAGGGACTGACGGTAATACTAGTCTTATAATGGTAGGCGGTATAAATGGAGCGGCAACAAGTAATATTTATCAAGGCAAATTAACTGTAATAGACAGCTCTTCTGGTGATGTCAAATTAATTTTGTTTTCTGCGAGATGGACTAGTTCTGACACTGAAGCAACTACAGACCCAAATAGTTCTGAGCCTACGGCAACTTCTCAAGGTTTGTATTACGGTTCTTCTAGCGGCGGAACAAACGTAGGTGGTGGTATAGATTTTTCTGCTATGTCTACTGATGCAGCTGGAAACAGAGTTACTATTAGTTGTCCATATACGTATATGTCTTTTGAACCTGGTACATACAAGTATGATTTACAAATAAGAAAACGTGTAAGCACAACTCTAGACACTGAATTTACAACTTGGCTGTATGGAAATTTAACTTTATTACAAGACGTTACACAACTTTAATGACAACAATAACAGCAAAAACCGCAGAATCAACTATAACTATAAGGGCAAATCCTATTAGTTTTATATCGCCTAATGCCTCGAGCTCTAGTGGTGTGAGTTTTACGCCTAACCCAGTTAATGAAGCCTTAGTAGATGTAAATAATTCATCGTTTTTTTATGCTAATACTGCAGTTGATGTTGTTCCAATAGGAGGTATTACTTATCAAAATCCTGTAAATATAAATGTAGGTCAACAAACAAATAGTTTAATACCTCAACTGTTAAATGCATATCAATACAAATTTGATAACTTTACACTAGTTGCGCCAAATGAATTTGAAATGGGCGACGTTGTATACTTTACCTCTGGCACAAATGAATACAATTCTTTATTGCAAAAGGCTAGTATAGATGACACAACAAAAGGAGCTTACAATAATTTGTTTATATTTATATCTTATTCACGAAACACATTACAAGTGATGCACAAGGGGTATTTAGAAATACCCAACTCTAAAATGAGTACATGGAACGTAGGTCGTTCTATATATTTAAATTCAAGTTCTTTGTTAGACATAACACCTGTTACGACATCAGGAGCTTGGGTTAGAAGTCTTGGTTTTTGCATACCTAATAACACAAATAAAAAAATAATCTGGTTTGAACCAGACTCAACTTATCTTAAAATAATATAAAATGGCTGGAAAATTCCCTTTAAGTTACAGTAATGATGCTACTTATGGTAGCACTACACCTAACATAAACCCGTATTACTACGTACATAATGCAGATAATACAAATATATATAGTGATAGCGTAAGCGCTTTTGATGTATATACATTTAATGAAACCGCAACAGAAGATTCACCACAAAGAAGTTTTTCTGTTATTTTAATAAAAAATACAGGTGCAGCAAATTCTGATTTGAATATTTCTGAAATAACTTTAAGTGATGCGGCTTTGTCAAGTGCTGCAAATTGGTCTTTAGTTGAAGAAGTAGGAGATTTAAATACTAGCTCTGCGTTTGGAACTAATGGATGTCTTAGTCCAACTGAATATACTACTTTATTGACAGGCTCTAATAATAGCAACACCGCAGGAGTTGTTATGACCACGCCTGCGCCTATTCTTTATTTAAATATAAATGGTACATCAGGAGACGTTAACCAAAATAGTTTTGGGACAGGTACTGAAAAATATATTCCTGTTTTTAATCCCAGTGATATAACAAATGATGCTAACTCAATTAGTGCAACAGAGATAAGCTCTGTAGTATACCCTGAATACGCAGCATTTATGATAGAATGCGACCCGACTGAAAATTTTACAGTTTTAGGAGCAGATGTGCCTGAAACTTTAACAATAGGTGCTGTAGGTTTTTCTGGTGTAGTGTTTCATTTAAATGCAACTGGTTTTAGCACAGGTGAGCTAGAGTACACAGAAGGTAATGCAACAGATGTAGATGGCACTACTTTTACTTTTTCAGCATTAGGTACTAGTTCATCTAAGTTTTTTTTAACTGATTCTGTAGATGGCGTAGAGCAACCATTAAACATAAATACCACTTATCCTACTTACACCCACAATACAGGCCTTAGTGTAGTCAATAGTATTGTTTTTACATACATGCCATACGGTTTAGAAGACACATCTGTAATAGCACATCACAATAAAGCAGTTATAAAAATATCTGATAAGACTTCAAATACAGGCGGTGTAAGATTTTCACCTGGTGGAGTAGCATTTATAGACACGTATAGGTTAGGTGGTGGAAAAATAGCAGCCACGGACCTAGATGAATATAAACAAGGAAGTAATACCTCGTCATTATTTGATTTTAAAATAGTTAAAGATACTGTTACTAATGATGCGCTTGTGCAAGGTGGTGCTGAAACAAACATATCAGAACCGTTTGTTATGACTGTAAATCAAAATGTTTTTATTACTATTAATAAAGCATCAGGTGCATATGTTAGAAACAATTACAACACATTACATAATAAATCACATCTCTTAAGGCCAGACGGTTCTGATTTGTCTACAGCAGGTGAATTGAATTGGAAACCCGAAGCATTTTCATTACCAATATACTATCAACCCTTTTTTGTAGACGGAGCAAGCAGTGAAACAACTACAAGAGATTCTATTTCTGTATTTACTGGTGCGTATAGACCTTTATCAATTAGTTCAAGTACTTTTCAAAGGTATGCAGCTGTAACTGGTGATGTAAATACAAATTTAGCTAATATAGATACTTATTTTTTAAGTGAATCTTCTATAGATAGTTCTATTTTAACTCAACGAATAGGTGGAGTAGCTTCTAGTACGACAACTGACATTAAAGACGTAATAGATGATTCTACTATGGTAAGGTCAGTTTTAGGAACTGCTGATGATAACCGTAATGATACATTGGGTAACTATAAAGTATATAAACAAAACTTTGTAAAAGATAATTTTATACTACCTATAATAGGTAATAATTCAGCGCTACAACCTTTACAAATACCTATAGAATTACGTTTTTCTAATTTAGGAGCTGAATCAGAATTTTACGCAGAAGAATTTTTATGGTCTAATGGAAGTGATGTAGAATATAGTATTCAAGATGAAGATGGTACACAGGTAACTGTAAAAGCTATAGAATTAAGTAATAGACTTAATTTTGCAACAGGAAGCATTACAACTATAGATGACGTCGCATTAGACTCAACTGTATTTGATGGTACAAACACAACTACTTGGTCTCAGTACAATGGAAATCAATTTTTATCTAATTCTTTTTATAAGGACGTTAAGCTTAATTTAAATTATAAGTCATCATTATTTGGGGCCTCATTTGGGTTTCCAGGTAAGTTGAGTGGTCTTAGCGATATAGAAACTTTCAATAGTGGAGCAGTTGACAAAATGGGTAGAGTTAAAGAATCTACATCTGTTACACTTAGACCAGTTTTTCTCAATGTAGTTAAAGGTTCTACAGCCTTGCAAATGCAACAAAAAAGAGCACATGCTAATTTTTCTTCACAAGAAATTGCTTTAAATTTCCATGAATATTATTTTCCAACTATTATTATTAGTAACAGTATAGGTAGTGATTTAACAGCTGCACTAAACACATCAATTGTAACTACGGGTGATGTTTATGCTTCAGAGTATTCAGAAAGTTTTACTAATCAAACTTCACCATTTAGTACAAATCCATTAGCAATCGATACTAATGTGTTACTTACTAATTTCACAGATATTAACGCACAAACTAATGTAAATACTAGTGGTTTAAGTGCTGGAGCTACAGGTTACCATAAAAATTATTTATCTATAAATAGAGCAAAACCTTTATTTTATAAAAAATCTCCTTTAACTGGTAACGCGCAACTTTTATACGAAAACTATTTAGATTACCGTAAAGCACATTTAAGTGTAACAGACGATAACGTAAGCGGTATAAGAGCTAAACCAGAAAAAAAGGGTAGGTACAACGCTTCATCTCAAGAACAATTACTTTCTAATGACTCGAAGTTGTTTTTCACTGAACCAACAATTTTAAACTCTGCAAAAGGAGTGTATGAATGTTTTATTTCTATTAACTTTAAGAATAACAGCTCACGTAATTTACAGTTAATTGATGTTTCTTTAGACAATGAAATAGGAGATGCGTCTAATTTGACTAACGGTTTTGCAGACCCTAGATTTGTGAAAGGAATTGGTACATATACTATTAATAGCTCTGGTCATATCGCAGTTAATGCAGGAGAAAAGTTTGACGTTTCTTTACGTAAAACAACAACAGTAGATGATTGCTCACCTAATAACGTGCAAATCAGACAAGTAAATGCAGACGATACAGACGCAACTTATTTAGATTTAGTATCAGGAAACACTACAGGATTAAAAATAGGAATGACTGTTATATTACCAGCTGATGATTTAGACTACGTACCTAGAAATGCAACTATTACTGAACTTACTTCAGCAACTAGGATAAAACTAAGTCTTGCTGCTACTGCATCAGGTAATGTTTACATGGGCTTTACATACACACAACCAGATTATGCAATTTGGAATATTGTTAAGGGTAGTAGGTTGCCGACAGCGCAAGGTAATGCTTTATACCCAAACATAGTTAAGTTTCAAAAAAACAACGCTTTAGATAGAGATGTAATTATGAATAGTTCATCTTCTGCTCCTGCTGGCACAACTATATTAGTAGGTAATAATACAAGTGGAATATTCCCTTGTATACTAGCTGGAAGTGTAGCTGCAGCTGACGGCTTAACCGCTGCTGTTGATTCAACAGGCTCTATAGCAACATACGAAACTCAAGGGCGACAACATCTACAAGACATTATAGGTTCTTATGTTATAGGAGCTGCTTTTTTACCAGGAACTAAAATTTCAAGTATTGGTGTTGGCGGAGCTAATAACATTACTATATCACACGGTACTATAGCAACATTAGCACCGACAGATGTGTTTAAGATTATACACCCTGACGCATATACTACAGCATCTGATTTACTAACTGATACTTTAGGTCCTAATACAGGTAGTACAACTACTAAAATAATAAACTCAGATTTAGGAAATTTATCTTTTGGAAGGTCGTTGTACAAAAACTATTATGATGACACTGAAAAAACAATAATTGAAGACGCACCACATATATATTTTGCAGCTAAACGAACTGCTGTAGAAGACAACGATACAGATAATGCAGTTTTCTATAATATTGTTCGTTTTAAGTATATGATTTTAGATGCTTTAGAGTTTTATGGTAATAATTTTCAAAGTTACAGTAATGTAGGTGTTGGTACACCGCATTATCCACATGTATCACACGCAGGAAAAATGGGTGTATATGAAGATGTTTATTTTGTTGAGGCTACATTGGCAAACGCACAACCAGATTTACAAGTTTCAGATATTGAAGGTGATTTACACGACAACTTTAGCGTTATTAACTTTGGTACTTTATCTACTGGTTGATGGCAGTAAGTAATATTTTTTGGAACGGTGACTTCGCTTTTGTAAATACATATAAAATTGTAAATACAGGAGGCGGAGTTGCGCGTATCAAAAAGATATATCTTATAAATAGAAATGAACATATATTAGGAGGTGATAACAACAATAGTAGTTATTACAATTTTTTTGAAAAGAAATTTCCTTTTAAGTTTTTTCGCCCACCATCAAAAACCCCTGGAGTGTCAAATGGCTATTTACAATCCTATATATCATGGGATGTAGAACAACCACAATATAATTTTGTTAGCCCTTTTTTTAGATACGAGATACAAGGAAATGAGATAAAGTACATGACAGGGCAGGATTTAGTGCGTACAAACGAGTTAGATGATAGTGAATACAAATTGTATGGCAAATCTTTATTGGCTCTTTATAGAGCTCCTAACACTTTTGACTTACCTGTTTTTTCATTGGCAAATGATTTTATACAGCTGACTATAATGTTTAATGGAGACACAGGTTTAGATGGTGACTATTACGCAGATTTGCATATTGAATATTTAGATATTGATAATATAAATGTTAATTTTGTAACTACTATAAAAGCAACGGTTAATAATTCTAATATTGTTGAAATGGATTTCATAAGCAAAGATGACATAGAGTCTGTGATTGGCTACGAAATATTTGGTAACGCTATAACAATTGGATAATGTCAAATTTAATATTGCAAGGCGACTTTGATTACGCAGACAATAACTCGTATCGTGAAACATGGGTAAGTGAGGCTCAAGCTAATTATACTAGTTCGTATTCATATATAAACAACGTATTTGATGAAGATATTAATGAATACTATTTAACAAACTACCCTCATGTTATAACTTTTCCTATAACATATGTTAATCATCCAACAGGTGTTTTGTACATAGTGCAAACAGGAGATTCATATCCTTCATCACTTGAATCTATAAGTGACAAATATATTACAATAAATAATGCGTGTACATTAGATAACACGAAAGAATATTCTTTCTCTGTATCTATTAGGTGTAGAGATACTGTAGGGCATTTACCTGACACCTATATACGTTTTTGGTTTATATGTGATGCAGACCCATCTCGAAACTTTTATGTTCGATTTGACGGCTTACAACACGATAATGCAACACGTACATTTCAAAGCACTGTTAACAGTTCACAATTTAATTCCACACAACATTCTGGTGCAGTTGCTGACTTTAAGGTTGCAATAGAAACAGTCATGACGAAAGGTTTTTTTTATTATGGTACTCCTAGGAGTTCAATAAAAATTATAGACAACATATCTATTCAGTTAACTTCATCTTCTTTCTCAGTTTCTGACCTAGAAGGTGACGTTAGTAATATTATAAATTTTGGCACTTTAAGGAGCGCTACAGATGCAGGAGAACATGCTTATACACACGTGCAAAATTTAAACTCTAGTTGGAATTTGATTGGCCTTGTGTTTGATATTTCTACAATAACATACGGGCATACAGCTAGTGGTTATAATGCAAACGATATTGTAGCACCTGATGGAGTATATAATGCATTAGATTTTCTGCATAATCATTTTTACGAAAATCAAAGTGATAACACTCCTCTGTACTACAAACCAGATGGTTTTAATTTATTTAAAGAAGCAATATTAATTGTTAAAAATGAAGATGGAAACGCCGCTTTACCAGAATATAACTATGATGGTATTGGTTCACTTGGTGTTAGTACAATATCAAAATCTATAACATTAACATCTGGTTCTAGTCAATTCTATGTTGTTGGAGTTTCTAACCAAAAATTTATTCAAGAAGGTCAACCTATAGCAGGAAACGGTATACCTAATAATACAATTATTGCTTCTTGGAATCAAGCAAATGGATATGGGAATTTAAGTAAGAACGCTACATTTACTGGCAATTCTAATTGTACATTAACTTTAGACAGGCAAACAGAAGGTATACAAATTAGAATGACAGAGACCACAAACGCAGGATGTCTAAAATATAGCGGAAAACTTTTAACTGAAAATGGTTTTCATGAAGCTAAATATTATTTAAACGGAGAGGGTTGGCGAATTTTAACCTTTCCATCATTGCAAGCTATGGATGCTTTAGAATTTATACAAAGGCTAGATATAGAAGATAGATTAATTATAATGAAAAACAATGATGGAAATGCTTATCTTCCTGAGTTTAACTATAATGGAATTGGAAACCTTTATCCAGGTCAAGGTTATCAAATTAAATTAACATCTTAATGCCAAATTCTATAAGATTTTCAAATCCATTAATGAGTTCATCTAACCCTTCAACAGGCGAGACTCAAACGTCAGACGTAGAAGACAACTTTATAGTAAAACCAGTTGAGGTTTTAGAAGTAAGCTCTCAACAGATGACAGTAGTTTTTAGAGAAGAAGCATTGAATAGTATTTTTTTAAACTCAAACAACTCAATCAATTATAGAAATAAAATAAGAATACTTGAAGAAAGACCATATGCTAATTTACATGAAGCTGTAATAGATTTAGAAAGAAATTTTACTGCAAATAAAATCTTTGTAGACAAAAGAGGCTTTATAAGCGATAAGTTTTTTAATGAGTTTAACGATTTATTTAATTTTTATATACAACAAACTAACTTTACAATCAATGATTATAAGCAAATCATAAAAGGAAAATTAATAAAACAAAGTATATTGTGCTACACGTCTAACAGGGCTAACTTATTGTCTGTCAATAAAATAATCAAAAACAATGATGACAATTATATTTATAAAGCGGCAAGTGTTTTAATAAACGGACTAGATGATACGTTTACATATGGACTTCAAAACGGTGATGAATTTGTATTTTTCTTTTTTAATGGTGAAAGCTACGAAGTAGTAACACCTGTGTACACAACAGGTAGCGCCTATGACTCGCCTAACGAATTTGAAGATAAAAAAATAAGTATTGTGGAACAAGCTACGTTAGGTGAACGATTACAAAAGATTTAGTATTTTTGTGTATGAGTAATATAAAAGTAAATTTAACTGCAAGAAAAAACAAAATAGTATACGCTAAGAAAAAACTTATAGTTTCTTTAAAGGCTATTACATTAGCAGTTGTAAAAATAATTAAATAAATATACAATGGCTAATAAAATTTCTTCAGACATTTCTACAAACATAGATATTACAGCACGTAAAGGTGACTCGTTTTATTTAGAAGCGCAAGTTAACAATACAGATGGTACTTCTTTTGATTTAACAGAATACACTGATATGACTATGCTTGTAATAACTAACACAGGTAAGTCAGTATTAACTTTAAACAGTGGTACTGTATCAAGTGGTAATGCTAATTTTACAAAAATTATAAAGCCTGGTTCAGTTACATCTTCTGCACCGACTACAGGTAAAATACTTATTTCATTAGATTTTTTAACTGTAGATACGGTTAATGGTGAAACATATCATAATACCGACATACCTGTAGGTACATATAAGTACACACTACATATTTCTAATTCTATAAATAAGCATACTATTTTAAATGGTAAATTTAAAATTGTTATATAATGCCAAACAATATTAAAATATCGTTAAAATCAAAACCTGAAACTTCTGTTACTTTACTTATCAGTGACGAGGTTAAAAGCATTGTACAATCTTTATCGATAACTCCTTCCATTAATTTTATAGCGACTGGAGAAAGAGGTGTGCAAGGCGAAGCAGGAACTGCATCTATAAACGACAATTCTATTACTACGTCACATATAGAAGATTCATCTGTTACTAATAGTAAGATAGCTAATGGCTCTGTGTCTACATCTAAACTAGGGTATGGTGCTGTTACAACAAGCAAAATAAACTCTGGGGCAGTTACTTCACAAAAGATTGCTAACTCTTCAATTAGTGCCTCCAAACTACAACCTAACTCTGTCAATGCTTCACACATACAGAACGGAACAATAATAAAAGAGCTTATAACAGACTTGAGTTTACCTGGGGGAAAGTTGGAAGACGACTCTATTGGTACTATTAAAATACTTAACAACGCAGTTACAAAAGATAAGATAGCTTCTAAGACTATTTCTGGTGCAGAGATGGAAGACAATATAATTCTTGGAGGTACTACACACGTTGTTTCTATACAAATAGATGGTAGTAGTCCTGGATATATAAATGGTCCTAGCGAAGATTTGTTGTATATAAAGTCAAAGAAAGATTTAATATTTGTAGTAGATAGCGATGAAAACTCACATGATGATTTATCTTCTTTTAAGTTTCAAAACTTTGCAGGTACGAATTTATTAGAGCTTAACGAATCAGGACACGCATCTTTATCAGGTGATTTAAACGTGCAAGGAAACATTAATGTAAGTGGTCTAGTAGATGGTATAGACATTTCTTCTACCCTAGTGTCTGTAGCTAATAATTTAACTAAGTTAAACTTTATAGGCATCACACAGAGTGTTGACTTAGATGCAATAGAAACAGATGTAAATTTAAACACTGCAAAAACAGGTATTACTACGTCTCAATCAACAGCGATAACGGAC
>TARA_R110000744_G_scaffold371682_1_pt1 | contig 11733 bp, 17 predicted proteins | sample TARA_R110000744 | Tara Oceans TARA_R110000744 (sample SAMEA4398083) | marine metagenome | biome: Polar Biome; feature: [DCM] deep chlorophyll maximum layer (ENVO:01000326); material: water (ENVO:00002006), including particulate matter (ENVO:01000060) such as... | depth 36 m | reverse complement strand
AATGTTTTTTAGGAAGGAGTTGTAATGGGTGGAAAGAACAGTTTTTTTAATAAACCTCTAGGTGTAGGGAAGAGTTCAGTATCGCACAATCCTACTAATATTACCCCTATAATGAGTGGTGTAATAGGTGGCGTTGACACAGGAATGGGTGTAAATAATAGAATAGATAGGATAAAAAACGGTGAAGGTCTTATAGGGTCTGGAATGAATCAAGTATTTGGCGATGGTGGTACTCAAGCTGACGGATCAGCAGGGTCTTTATCGAAAGGTGACATCGAAGGATTCATGGCTAAAGGTCGTGCTAAAGGTGAAGAACTGACAGGTACAGATAGTGCTTCGGTTGGGGCAGGTCGTGCAGATGTTAGATCTAGGCTACAGGATACACTCGACGGTAACTCGGCAGGAGCTAACAGTTTACGTCAATCTCAAAACTCTTCAATGAAAAACCTTAAGTCCTCACAAGCTATGGCAGGTGGTGGACAGATGAACGTAGGACAGCAACAAGCCTTAGAACGTCAAGGTGCTAGAGATCTTGCAAATTTCACAAGTACAGAAAAACGCCAGGCACTTTCCGATATTAGTAGAGAATGGAGAGGGGCAGGAAGTGATATAATGAAATCAGAGGGTCAATATGGCTCTATATTAGTGGGTATGCAAAAACCTGCCCAAGCCCAAACGGGTGGCGGTGGTTTAATGGATCAAATATTCGGTGGACTTTTCTAGGAGAAGATATAATGAAATCAACAGCAAAAATAGACGTAGCAAAAGCAAAAAAGAAACTTAAGTCAGCTAACTTTAAAGGTGCTATAGGTAAGATTAGAAGCGCAACTAAAGACACTGGTTATGTAGAAGGTGCTTTAAAAACAAGCACAGTCAAGGACACAGGAGTTAGTAAGCTTTTAAAATCAAGCTCAGTTAAAGATATAGGAGTTAGTAAGGCTTTAAAGTCAAGCTCTGTACCTAAAGCAAAATCTGCTGAACTTAAGAGTCCTACTACTGCTAAGAAATTAAACATTGAGTCTAAATCAAAAAAAGGTAAGATGGGTACTACTGAGGGGCTTAAAGGTGAAAGAGGTCAAGACTTCAAGATAGATCCTAACTCTAGCCCTCAAGAGCAATCAGAAAGAATTGACTCACTAAGAAAGAAAATTAAGAAACTTAAGGATAAATAATGGCTAAATCTGCTATCCCTAATGCCTCCGATATGAGGTCGTTAGTTCGTAAAGAGACTGATAAAATAAAAAATAAGCGATCTAAACCCGATAGCTCTGACAAGTCTGACTATGTTTTACAGGATAGAAAGAAGTCTTCTCCTAAAGCGTCGGAAGGTACTAAGCGAGTTATGAAACCTCTTAAGGAGGCTTTAACTGGAAAACAAGCTCCTGCTAAAGAAAAAAGTAACTATGTTGGAGATTCTGTAGAAACTCCTAGAAGAGCTAAGAAGCAAGAGAAGAAAGTAACGAAACCTAAATCTAAAAAGAGAACTATAAAATCTAGTTATAGTCCTGATATGGAACCTGATACTGTAGAGAAGCAGGTAGGTACTTATAGTGATAAACCAATAGTTAACGATGCTCCAGAGGTTACTAATCCTGATTATATAAATGCTCTTAACCAAGGTGCTCAAGAAATGAGTAACGCAGAGAAAGACGCTCCGAACTTATGGACAGGTCTTGCTCCGCTTGCGATGGGTGCTATCATGGGTGATATTGGCGTAGGTGCCGGTATTGGTGGTCAATTAATGCTCGATGAGGGTTTAGCTAATCGTAAAGATCGTAGATCACGTGAAACGGCTTCTATGAAAATGGAAAATGCCAATCAACCTAGTCGTGGTACTTTCCAATGGAAAAACTATGAAAAACCAGACGGAACTATAGGACTTATGAAAGTTAATACTGCTACCGGTGAAGAGATGGATACCGATAAAACAGCAGGATTCTCTCATGCAGTTTCAGTTAGTCCTGTTACCGGAGAGCTAGTTAGGACAAGTAAAGGATCTAATACAAGCTCTAGGGCTATTAATCCTCATAGCGGAACTAACGTAAAACAACAAAAATATCAAGCAGACTTTAGAAAAACTCTTTTAAGTGATAAACAGTTTCAAAGTTATAGAAAATCTCATGCAAGTTCTGGACAAGCTCTTACTATGTTAGCGGCAAATAACGCTATCGGTGATAAGGCTATTATGACTATCATGCCTAGAATCATGGGTGAAGTCGGTAACTTAACGGCTGCGGAACAACAAGCATACTCTGGATCTCCATTGTTTACTAGAAAACTAGAAGCATTAAGGGAGAGATACGCTAGAACCGGTGGATTTACAGAAGCCGATAGAGCTGATCTAATGGAAGTAGCTCAAGTTATGCAGACACACTCTAAAGCGAAAGCTAGTGAATTGTTAGGTCAATATAAACAATCGGAACAAAGTTTTAGAGGGGAAGATTACTCTAAGGCTGTAGATCCATTCTTACAGACTTCAAGTGTAGTTCCTAGTGAAGTAGTTAAGCGAGTTAAGGCTAAATCTCCAACGGCAGGTAAGTCTCCTTTTATGGCTCAACCTAATCCTATGAGAGACGGATATGTAGATGTGTTTGAATTATCTCCAATGGGTGAGTATAAATTTGTAAGAACTGAAAAGGAATAATAATGGCTAAAATCTATAGTCCTAAATTTAGTGAAACTGGCGCAAAGTCATATAAATCTAAAAAAACACCAAAAAAGCGATATAGCCCTAAGTTTAACCCTAAAAACGCTAAAGTGTTTGAGAAAGGTGAGAATTTCATAGAGGACGATTCGTTTACAGGACAAGCCGTAGATATGGCTATAGATACTATGGACGTTCCTTCTTCGGTAGTTCGTGCCGGTGTTGGTGGTGCTCTTGATCCTAATAAGTCAGCTCTCGGTGAGATGGGTGGACAAATAGCGGATATTGCCACGAAAGGCCCGGATCAAACAGTAAACGCTCCGACTGGTGAAGAACTTTTAGAACAAGCTGGATTTTTTGAAGGTGAGGACTCTATAGGTAAAACAGTGGCAGGAATAGGTGCAGAAGTTGCGTTAGACCCTCTTTCTATAGTTAATCCGCTTAAATCGGTAGGGAAGTTAGCCTCTAAAGGTTTACGTAAAGCCGGAAAGAATCTATTAAGTACTAAAACAGCAAAAGCTTTAAGCCATATTCAAAGCATAACTAAAGGTAATCTAGCAGAAGGTTTTGACCCTCAAGTTATCTCTAGGCGTATGATAGAAGAAGACTTAGTTAAATATATGGGTAATCCTACAAAACTTAAAGAAAGATTAGAAGGTACCAGAAGTATAAACGAGACTGGTAATAAGTGGGGTATGAAGATCAAAAGAGGGAAGCGAGAAGGTGGATTGATTGCCGACGCTTCTGATTCTCTTAGAGATATTATACGCCAAGCCTCTGGCGATATGTCGCCTGTACATGGAAGAACTATTAGAGATAAAGTTATTAGGGATTTTGAAGAAGTGGCAGAAGATATAACTCAAGCTTCTGGTCTTACTGGTTCTGATCTATCTAAAGTTAGAGAAATCTCAGAAGCATATCTCCCAGGTGGAAGTTACTCAGTAGAAGAACTATTTAAAGCTAAAAAAGCTCTTAGTAAGCAACTTAACTCTAAGACATACTTTCAAACGGCAGATAAGGCGTTATCTTTAGAAAAAGACGTTATGATGAAGATTGAAAGGGCTATAGACTCTGAGTTAAAGCCAATGTTAAGCGGTTTTGACGTTAATGGAGTTGACGCTTCTGATGCTTACGAGACTATAAATAATCAAGTACACCAATACTTAAACTTAAAGAACTTTCTGGGAATGGAAGAAATAAAAGCTCTTAAAGGTGCTGACTTGCCTACATTAGCTGCTTCTGCTACGGTCAAAGGTCTTAGTTGGGCGGTTCCTTCTTTCGCATTAGAGACTATGTCTGGTCAAGGTGGTGTAGGTTTAGCAGGAATGGCTGCCGGAATGGGTGTAGATGCAGGGGCTACGGCTTCTAAAGCGGTTAGACATCACTCTCCGATATTCCAAGCAACTACTTTGGATAAAGCTATGAATCTACCAGAAACAGGTGCTAAAATAGCTCCGGAGGCAGGACGTATGCTAAGAGATGAAGAGGAAAGACGGGAAGATCCTGCGGTAAATCCTAATAGTTCTATGATGGCACCTCAAGATAGACTAGATATGAATGTATCTAAGAAATTACAGCAAACTAAAGTACCTAGAGACTCTAAAGCAATTACACAGAATCCTAATATACTTAAATATAAGATCGCTCAAAATGCGGAGAGTATTGTATCTCGTAAAATGGCTATGGCAGGTTTAGATCCTGAGAGTATGCCTGATGAAGTATCGAGTGCTGCTGAGAGTCTGTATAAGAACGCTGAGATGCTTCTAACTGAAATGCCTGATGAAATACCGGCTATACTCCCAGTATGGGTACAAACTATGCCGGAACTCTTTGAGAAGGATAGATTAAATCGTATTGACGGTGTCGTACCTAATAGTATGAGAGCAGATGCGTCAAAAGAAATCGAGAAAAGCGGAAAATACGGTACAAAGAAGTCAACTCACGATATGATTGCTGAACTTGACGAATTACACTCAACAGGAAGATACTTAGGATAGGAGATATTTATGTCTGGAACTGAAAATAGAACTACAGCAAACACACAAGTCGTTATAGGTAATGCTCATATAGCTCAAGATGCTATACAAGATCTTATTACGGCAGGAAGAACAATAGTAAACATAAAGCAGGTAAAAGCTGCGGTATGGTTAATTATATTTAACTAGGAGGCTTAAATGTCAGTAAAATCAATTAAAGAAACTAAAGAATTATTAATCGGTATGGGTGAAGCTACGGCAATCATTAAAAAGATCGCAAAAGACGGTATTACGGCTTCTGATCTTATTCATATCAAATCTATTGCTGATTCTCTTCCAATCCTTAAAGATGCGGTAGAAGGTATAAGTGATATTCCGTCGGAACTTAAAGACTTAGACGAAGTTGAAGTACTTGAAGTTATCGGTGTAATCTACGAACAAGCAAAAAAGATTAACGAAGCTTAAAACGCTTCCAGAGGACTCATGGATGAGTCCTCGCCTTTTAAGGTCTATTATGAGTTTCACAGCAATCGTAGCAGGAGTTTTCGCAGTATCTAAAGCAATACCGGCTATACGTGATATGGTGGTGATTCTTAACGCTCAGATATTAAAATGGGAACTATCTAAAATAACTAACCAATACTCTGAAAGAAACAAGATGGTCGATGCTTTGACCTCTTCTATCAGTAAAGCAACTACAAAAGAGGAACGTCGTGCTCTATCTAAAATTATGGCTCGTTACACTAGTGGTAACTATTTCGACTAGTTGTCAGACTGATAGCTTTAATCGTCCTGTTGAACCTCAATGCCTAAGTAATGGTGATGGAAGTGCTGAGTGTGCTTTACGTGATCGTTCATATACTGAACCTAATACTATGAATTATACTTGTACGCCTCCGGAGAGTTTTGGAAGGTATCAGAAGTATGTCCTGGAATTAGAAGAACGCCTCACTAAGTGTGAAGCGTCCCAATAAATTAAGTATTTAAAAGTAGGTTTAAATCCTCTTTTATAGCTCTACGTAATACTAGTAGTCTTTCTCTAGCTACAAAAGCCTTAGCACTGTAATCTAACTCCCTGTAAGTTTCTTCTAGGTTGTCCTCTAATAAGTTTATAGTTATTATTGCCGTATCTATTATAAGTACTGCGGAGTCCTCTATAGCTTGAACTTTAGACACCATAGCCTTGGATACTAGATCTTTAGTAACTTTTTCAAAACTCACTAGAAATATCCTTGCGTTTCTTTTACTGCTACTTCTTTACTGTTTACTGTCTCTGGAGCTTTCTCCATTACAGCTTCTTTATTTTTAATAGACCTATAGGCATCTACACGTAGAGCTAAATCTGTCGCCAGTACGTCTAAAGATGGTTGCGCCTTTGCGCCTAATAGCTCGTACTGTCTTGCCATGTTCAATACGTGAACCATACCTACAAAATAATTAATAGGTAATTCAGCTTCAAAAGTAAGAGTAGGTCTATTAGGTTTCTCTAACTTAGCGATTCTATCCATAAGACCGAAAATTCCGGCTTCTTCTTGTTGGGGTACTAAACCTTCCTGTAGTAAAGCCTTCCCACAAGTCCATATTGCTGTAAGTTGTGCATTGTTCGTCATCCATGTAGTAGAGTCGTGGAATTGAGGTAAATTATTATCGTCTAAAACTGCTTCACCTTTATCGTCTAAAAGTACTACATCTTTAGATATTCCCTCGCCTTGTGCCTCTGCTATGTCTTTCTTATAGTAATCTAACGCCGCATCAATAAGCTCGTTATCGACTCTCTCTACGTCAGCAGGTAAATTACCAAAAAGCTCCGAACTCTTCGCTGAACTCAATTTCTTCGTTCTCACTTTCTTCGTCTTGTTCATACTTAAATCCTTCTATTGTTAAACTCATTATTTCAGCTACTTCTATTTCTTGCTTAACTCTTGCTATCTTGGCTTTAAGCATGGAGATACTATTATCTACGAACTCTATAAGGTAATCTGCGCCATTTATACGACTTTTAATATCCTCTAGCTTGCGTATATGTATCTCCATGTCTTCCCTATCATCGTTCATCTTAAGAGTAGCTTCGTTTATCTCTCCGTTTATACGCTTAGAAATATCGGTACTAGCAGGATCGAAAAAATCACTATTAATGATAGTATCAAATATCTTACTAATGTTTCTACGTGCTCTTCCTTCTTTGGACTCGGCTTCGACCGGTTCTCCTCTATCATATCGAGAGCGTTTCTCTCCGTCCGATAGAACTCCATAAGCTTCTGCGATCTTTTTGAAAGTCTCTTCGTCACCTCCTGTGTCTGGGTGATTCTCTTTAGCAAGTTTTCTATAAGCTTTCTTAATATCTCCATCGGTTGCCTCATTCGTCAATCCTAAGATCTCGTAGTATTTCATGTTTTAATCCTCCTACGTGAGACTTAACTGCTCTTCCGAGTTGATACTGGAAAGTAAAGTCTTTATCTACTGGGCTATTACTGCCGTGATTAAACTCAATTACGGGAAACCTAGTTTTCATATAATATTCTAAGCAATGCCCCCACTCATGGGCTATACTTCCGCATATACTTTCAATAGATCTATTTAGTTTCCTACGGTTAAGCTTAATAAGGTTATAGTTTCCAGTGTATGTCGAAGCATACGCATTACTCCACGGATTTCTTGACCTGTATAGCTCTACTTCCGTATAGAACTCTCGCTGAAAGTCTCTTATAAATGATGCTACTTGGACTCTATCCACGTTCTTAGTGTATCTAGGATCAAGAGTAGCCATACACTCTGTAAGTATCGCTACCGCCCCTGTTTTTAATAAATGATTAAAGATCATAGATGCTTTAACTGTATCGCTTAGATTTAATGCTATCACTTAACCATACCTCCATTTTAACTGACTTTCTTGTTGCTCTGTATATCTTATAAGCGTTCTCTAATGTAGGCATACTAAGCCGATTGTTATATCGACTTAGCTGAGATTGATCTATATCTGCTACCTGAGAGAAAGCCCTAAGAGTCATCTTATTATCCGCTAGATAAGCTCTTAGAGTTGTCATTAGAATTGCATCCCTGATAGATCTGATTCGCTATTATCTGCGTTATCTTCACCATTGAACATATTTAAAGTTACGTTTTCAGACTGAGTGAAAGTATCACCGAACATAGCAGAAGCATTAGCTTTCTGGAAAAATGCTTCCTCTTCTGTACAAGTATCGACTAGAAGTACAGCGTTTACATTTAGAGATACACCATGCTTTCCTTTAAACTCATAACAATAAGCTGAAAGACTAAATCTAACTGTATCCCCACCTTTAATGTCGTCTCTATTTACAGGAAGTCCAGTACCGTTAACTATTACAGGAATAGGAAACTTAGTACCACCTGATACAAGACTTGCATTTTCTAAGAATGGGTACTTTACTGTGTCCGCATCTTTGTCAGACTTAATACCCCAAGTGAATTTCTTTGGAATATTGTCACCATGTTTAGCTTTTGCTGTGTCCATCATTAATTTTTTAATATTGTCTACCGATACACCATTTTCGATAACCATAGATGCCTGGAATTTACCATCATCATTAGCTTCAAATAGATTCTTATCGAAACATAATTTACCTAGTTCTGTAACTACAGTTGCTTTCTTTTCACTCATTTTAAAACTCCATCGTTTTGAAATCTACGATCTCAGGTTGGTTGATATATTCTGCAAATTCTTCTTTTACTTGGGGTATTACTTCTTTTCTTTTGTCTGCTATCGGTGCAAAGGTATTACTTGCCGGAGGTTTAGTGAAGAAAGGTGCTACTTCCTTCTTTCCGATAAGTTTCTCAAGCTCCCCAGTACCTTTAAGTTTCTTAGGAGTGTAAATATCATCTCCGTAAATAGCTCCGAACTCAGTTTCGAACTCTACAGGATTAGTAAGCTTACGGATTGAACGTCCTGCTACTAACTTATATCCTTCGATTTCTCTACCTAACTCAAGCTCATTTAATGCGTGAACTTCTACAGCTTTAAGCCAATCTTTGATATTTTTTGCGTGTTCAAGCACTTTTGATAACTCAGCATTAGAGAGAGTGGAGGGAATCGGAAAGGACTCTTCCTTGACAGTGATATGATCTGCGAAGTCAACTCTGGCTAACTCCTGTGCATTACGCTTATTTTGTGGGCAAACTGCTTTAGCTTTACAGAATCTACAGTGTTCTCCTACTTCATAAAGATCAACTCCACTATCAACTCTTTCTACGCCCCTTCTAAGTTCTTCTGCATAATCAGCTATAACTTTAAATGGTACAGTCCAAGACTTGATCGGGTTGTCTATTCTTGGCTGAACGATAGTCATTTTTACATGAGTATATTCACCACCATGAGAAGCACCTAGAGCGTAGTACATTAATTGCTTATTGTTCTCCGGAAGTACCTCAATACCTGCACCATATTTAAAATCGATAACTTCTAAAGTGCCGTGAGGTTCATAGATAATTGCATCATTAGATCCAAACATACGGGGATCGATAAAATGTAAATTAACTCTTTCCTCTACAGATAACTCTTTACCTTCTGCTTGCTTAGTAACGTAATCAACATATAACTGGCAATGATCTGCCATCTCTTTAGTAACTACGTGACCTTCATAAGTATTACCTATGAAGTGACTAGCGTCCTTACCTTGAGTAAGTGCCATATCGCAAACTTCGTGAGCGCAGGTTCCGAGAGTTGCAAAACTACTTGACTGGTCTTCAATACCTTCAGATAAATTAACTGAACTAGGGCAAGCTAACCATCTTGAGGCTGAACTCGCACCTAAATTACTGTGTGCTCTGTCTGTGTGATTTACTTCTGTTTCTTTCATATTGTATCCTCTTTTAACCAACTCCAAGATTTACCGTTTCGTATATCTCTTATAGTAGTTGGGTGTACTTTAAATAATTTAGCTATCATAAACATTGGCGTAAAGTGTCTTAACAGTTTCTTAATCTCTAAAACCCCATCGTTATCCAGTACTGCATTACAGTTCTTAACACCTCTATCGTCCATAAGACCGGTAGTTCTAGCGTGTCTATTGTTCTCACCTTGAGTACACCACTCTAAGTTAGCAACTGTATTATCAGTCTTTACTCCGTTTATGTGATTAACACCTAATCCATACTTGGAGTAAAGACCACGAGAGAAACTATAAAGTACCAATCTGTGAACAAAGCAAGATTTACCTTTTATAGTAACCTGGTGATAGCCATTAGAAGTAACTACTAGTTTTAGATTTCTTCTAGATTTAGAAGAGTAGACATTACCTCTATCGGAAACGCTGTACCCTGTATCATCTATAGGTTTCCAAACCTCTTCAGACACTATGCCACTACCTTTTTAGCCATTTCTATGATCTCAGCGTACTTAGCTTCTGGAACATCTGCCAAAGTTTTGACACCTGCTACTTTCTCAATAATTGCTACTGCTTTTGCTGGGTCTTTGTGAAATACTGCTACGTTTCTAAGTGACATTTGAACGTCCTCTTTAGTGAAAACCTCTGCTACTACTTCAACTTCAACAACTTTCTTTGCTTTAGGTTTAGTCGCTCTAGTTTTTTTAACAGTTTTTGGTGCCTCAGTTTTCGCCCCGTCTTCGACAATAGTAACTGCTTTCTTTTCTGTTGTAGTAGTGTTGACATTAATATCACCTGTAGTTAATCCTAATTGACTCTTAACTAGACCTTCTAGCATCCTTGAGCACTCTGTTGCATTATCTCCATCTTGGATATTAGCTACCATCTCTAGCTCTTTATAAGCGTATTGTGTTGTTACTACTCTTTCTGCATACTTTACTGTTGTTACTTTCATTTTTCCTACCCCTCGGTTTGTTGTTATAATGTAATTACTAGTGTGCAATTACATTAATAAAATAATTGCGTTAATGCAAGTATTATTTTCTTTTATATCGTCCCATTTTTACTGCGTGTTCTGAGTTCTCTAAATGTGAACACCACTCTAAGTTATCCATGTGATTGTTTAATCTATCGCAATCTTTATGGTTAACACATCTCCTGTACTCACACCTACCTTTTATGAAAGCGTCTGCTACTAGTCTATGTACGGCAAAAGAAATACCTTTTAGTTTTACCCTGCGATACCCTTTTATTAGTGATCCTTTTAATTCCCGTTTCATTTTAATACTGTATATTTTACCTGTACTACTTACTGTATAGTATTTCTCGTATCCTTTAACTGGTTTCCATAATTCCATTACACGATCCTATCTATTACGCTTTGTTTTTCTTGTAAGCTCATTATTATTTTTTCATCTATTAAAGAACCACTTATTATTGTTATTAAGCAAGTTTTATTTTGACCTATTCTATTAATTCTTTTCTTAGCCTGTGCGTTATCAGCAGGAACATAACTAAGATCATTAAAAATCAAGTGACTAGAAACTACTAAATTTAATCCTGTAGATGCTGCCCCGATTGTAGCTACGAAATACTGTAGATCACCATCTACGAATCTATTAATCAATTTTTGTCGGTTTGAGATAGTTGTAGATCCAATGATATACGGTACTTTCAGCTTTTCCGCAATTAATTTTGTAGAGTCAATATGATCTGAAAATATAACTACTTTCTCTCCAGTCTCTTCGTGATAATTCTTTGCTACGCTTGCAGTAAAGGGAGCTTTTGATATTGCTGACTTCTTTTTAAGTGTCGCAAGCGGAGACTCTGGATCTAGTTCATTGTCATTTATATTCTCAAATTTTTCCCACTCTCTTAGCATTTTTGTGTCTTTTGAAGTGTACTTAACTCTTAGTATTTTCTCCGTCATCTCAGGTAAAGTAATTACTTCGTTTGTTAGTCGTCTAATGTACTTATGTTGGAAGTATGTCTTAAGTTCTTCCTCATTTCTTAGACCTTTGAATACACTTTTCTTCACTGTTACTTGTCTTTTAAATTGAGGACTCCATATTTTAAATTGGATAATTTCCTCAAAAGAAAAGTGTTTTGCAAAATCGTTCTCTGACTTAAATTTATCTGTGATCTTTTTACCGTTTGTATTAGTCGGGCAGTAAGCTAACAATTTAAGTAATGAGTAAAACTCTGGAACTTTATTCTTAACCGGAGTACCCGTTAATAGTATTAAGTTCTC
>TARA_R110000744_G_scaffold12647_4_pt1 | contig 11736 bp, 9 predicted proteins | sample TARA_R110000744 | Tara Oceans TARA_R110000744 (sample SAMEA4398083) | marine metagenome | biome: Polar Biome; feature: [DCM] deep chlorophyll maximum layer (ENVO:01000326); material: water (ENVO:00002006), including particulate matter (ENVO:01000060) such as... | depth 36 m | reverse complement strand
CAATGATGACCTAAAATGGGAAACCACGGAACAATTCAATATTGGCTTAGATGCAGCTATGCTTAACGGCAGAATAAGTGCTACTTTAGATTATTTCTCTAAGAACACTAAAGATTTACTTTTTAATTTACCACTACCCTTAGCTTCTGGTTATGCTTCAATTTTAAGCAATGTTGGTGAAGTTCAAAATAAGGGTTTTGAAGTCCTAATAAATACAACTAATGTTATTACCGATGATTTTAAATGGGATACTTCTCTAAATTTCGCTGCAATCAAAAACAAAGTTGTCGATTTAGGTAGAATTGAAAGTATTGTCACTGGAAATATAATGGCTGTTGGAAATACAGCGATTATTAGAGAAGGTGATCCGTTAGCTTCTTACTACGGTTATGTGGTAACAGGAATTTTTCAAGAAGATGATGATATCGCAAATTCTGCCCAACCTATTGCAGAACCTGGTCATCCAATTTTTGAAGATAGAGATGGTGATGGGGCAATTACACCTGCTGATCAAACCATAATCGGTAGTCCATTTCCTGATTTCACTTATGGTATTCAAAATTCATTCAGTTATAAAAACTTTCAATTAGATGTTTTTTTTCAAGGACAAGAAGGCGCAGAATTGATTAATATTAACTTAATTGAATCTCTTTACCCAGCAAACTTCAGACGAAATCGTCAATCAAGAACCATTATTGATCGATGGACACCTCAAAACACCGATGCCAAGTGGCCTTCGTCTGTAAACCCAAATGCTTATGGTGCTAGCAAGGTTAACACCCTAACAGTTGAGGACGCCTCTTACTTTCGTCTAAAAAATGTTCAACTAAGTTATAAAGTTCCTGTTGACAATGTTAATTTCTTAAATAGTATGCGAGTTTACGTAACAGGACAAAACTTATTCACCATAACAGATTATGGTGGTTTCGACCCAGAATCCAACTCTCTTGGATCTAGTAATGTTCGGGTAGATTATAGTAGCTACCCAACGGCAAGAACATATCTTTTAGGGTTAACCGCCAGTTTCTAAACATAAAAACATAATACAATGAAATCATATATTAATAAATCAATAATGGTATTGTTTGTCATTGGCATAATCGCCTGTGAAAAACGATTAGACGAAGAGGTTTTCTCTGAATTAGCCCCTTCTACCCTATTTACCAGTGAAAAGGGATTAAGTTCGGTTTTGAATGCTTCATATGCATATGCTCACAGACCAGGTTTTCAAGACTCATGGGCTGCATATCACTTAGCTTCTATGACAACCGGTGAAGTTTGGGGTCAAGGTGGTTCAATAGAAAATCTATGGTTATCTGAAATTGACTTTACATGGGATAGTAACCATGATCACATAAGAGCTCAATGGACCATATATTTTAATTCAATTAGAGATGCTAATATTGTTCTAGATAATTTAGATAATGAAGAGTTTTCAAATGAATACAAACAATTGACAGAGGCCGAAGCACATTTTTTACGAGGATGGGATTATTCGGAATTGTATAATCTATTTGGACCTGTTCCCTTGTACAAAACATCAACTGATGACCCATTATTACCAAGAGCTTCAGAAGATGAAGTACAACAATTCATTGAGCAAGAATTACTTGCCGCAATAGCCGATTTACCAATTCAAGCTCCGGCATATGGACGTGCTTCAAAGGGTGCTGCCATGGCTGTTTTATGTAAATACTATTTGAATACAAAACAATGGCAAAATGCGGCTGATTTAGCAGAAGATATTCAAGATTTGGGTGTATATGAATTACTTCCTAATTATGGTGATGTCTTTAGTATTGCCAATGAAGGTAACAATGAAATATTATGGGCTTTACCTAAAGATGCAACGTCGCCTACAGCTAGTCAAGCTATTGATGCATTAGTTTTTCCTCCGGATTATCCAAAACCGAATTCAAACAATATTGTTTTTGCTGCCCGCACCTATTTATATGACGATTTTGTCAATTCTTTTGATACCAATGATGCAAGAAGAAATTATATAATAACAGAATATATAAGTACAACCACAGGTGAAGTTGTACCTGGTTTAGGGAATAATCGCTCATTTCCCTATAAAATTGAATTTGACCCAGGTGCTGTAGGTGCAGCTGCAGGTAATGATATACCGGCAATACGCTATTCAGACATTTTATTAAGTCGTGCAGAAGCTTTAAATGAAATTTCAGGACCAACACAACAAGCGATAGATTTAATCAATGATGTAAGAATTAGAGTGGGCGTTCCCCCATTAGAATTAGCTGGATTTACGAAGGAGACTCTACGTGAAGCAATACTACAAGAACGTGCATGGGAATTATTCTTTGAAGGAAAAAGAAGGGAAGACATGATTCGACAGAATGTTTTCATCTCAAATGCTGTAAGCAGAGGTAAAAACGCTAAAGATCACCACGTATTATTTCCAATTCCTCAAGTAGAATTAGATGCTAATCCTGATTTAGTTCAAAACGCAGGTTATTAATAATAAAACATAAACTGATGAAAAATATCAATAATAATATAAGCTCACTTGCAAATTTGACATTCGTGATTTTAGCACTAGTGTTTTTATCAGCACCCAATGATGCAATAAGCCAAGAATCACAACATCCCGTAAAACCGAATATCGTTATAATTTTCGCAGATGATTTAGGGTACGGAGATTTAAGTTCTTATGGTCATCCAACCATACATACTCCCAATCTAGATAGAATGGCAAATGAAGGTCAGAAGTGGACCAATTTCTATGTTGGGGCTAGTGTTTGTACACCAAGTCGTGCTGCACTTATGACAGGTAGACTACCAGTTAGAAATGGTCTTACTAGTTCAAAAACAGGGGTGTTCTTTCCAGATTCACACAATGGTATGCCGGCTGAAGAGATAACAATTGCGGAACAATTGAAATCTGCAGGTTATGCTACGGGAATGGTTGGCAAATGGCATTTAGGTCATAAAGAGGAGTTTCTCCCTACTAGTAATGGCTTTGATGATTATTACGGGATCCCATATTCTAATGATATGGATTTCAATGGTGAATTTACCTCGATTTCTCAATATTTTAGTAGGTATACCGATACTTATAAAGAACGAACACCCGATGAATTTAACGTGCCAATTCTTCGAGGAACAGAAGTTGTTGAAAGACCTGCAAATCAATATACATTAACAAAACGATATACCGAAGAAGCCGTTAAGTGGATAAAAAACCACAAAGAAGGTCCATTTTTAATGTATTTAGCTCATAGTTTGCCACATGTACCTTTATTTGTTTCTGATGAATTTAAAGGCACAAGTAAAAGAGGTTTATATGGGGATGTTGTTGAAGAAATTGACCATGGGGTTGGTGAAATCATTACTATGTTAGAAGAAGAAGGCTTGGCTGAAAACACCATTGTAATTTTTACTTCAGACAACGGTCCATGGCTACCTACTGGTATTTCAGGCGGTAGTGCTGGATTACTTAAAGAAGGAAAAGGTACTACTTGGGAAGGTGGAATGCGTGAGCCTGGTATATTCTGGTCACCAAAATATATTAAGCCGAAATTAGTAACAGATATGGGGACAACAATGGATTTGTTTAACACATTTAGCAAATTAGCAGGGGTTCCAATGCCAACTGATAGAGAAATGGATGGTGTAGATTTAAGTCCAGTTCTTTTTGGAAACGGAAAAAGTCCTAGAAATGAAGTTTTTTATTATAAAGGCCCGGAGCTTTATGCAGTTAGAGTGGGCTCATATAAAGCACACTTGGTTACAGAGGCTGGTTATCAACCTAATACACGAGAAGAGCATAACCCTCCATTATTATACAACATAGATGAAGATCCTTCTGAGCAATACAATATTGCAGAGAAACATCCTGAAGAAATTTCTAGAATTATGCAAGTGATTAAAGAACATAATTCTAAAATGGTAAAAGGACCAGATTTGTTAAAAGATAGAGGTTAAATTAAAATAGCAGAAAAGGATATATAGAATTTTATGTATCTCATTTATGCCCTTAAAAGTCATTAAAATAGTTGTTTAAGTTTAGATTAAATTAAGGCGTATTATACTTTATAATACGCCTTTTTCAATAAAATAAATAATATTTAATTATCCGATTTTAAGATTATCCAACATGAAAAAATTAACTGCAATTTTGATTTTACTCTTATTATTTGCTTGTAATGAAATTGTAAAAAAGAATAAGAATAATGTAAATCCTCAAAAAAACGAATTGTTTTCTCAAATGCCAATAGCAGAAACTAAACATACTTCTGAACAACCAATCGCTCCTAAAGGAATGGTATGGATTTCAGGAGCAACATTTAAACAAGGTGCAATAGTCCAAGACAAAATGGCTATGGAACACGAAAAACCATCACATAAGGTGACCATAGATGGGTTTTATATAAGTACCCATGAGGTAACGAACCTACAATTTCAAGAGTTCGTAAAAGAGACTGGCTATATCACTATTGCAGAAAGAACAATTGATTGGGATGAATTTAAAAAACAACTCCCCGAAGGCACCCCGAAACCTCACGATTCTATAATGCTACCTGGATCATTAACATTTAAAAAAACAACAAATTCAGTACAAAATTTATACGATTTTTCACAATGGTGGAACTGGAGTATAGGTGCCAATTGGAAACATCCAAAAGGACCAAGTAGTTCAATAGTAGGTAAAGAAAATTATCCAGTAGTTCATATAGCATATGAAGATGCAATCGCTTATTGCGAATGGTCTGGTGAACGTTTGCCAACAGAGGCCGAATGGGAATGGGCATCAAGGGGAAAAAGTAATTCAGGGATATTTTTATGGGGAAATGAAATAAATGAATTAATCAACTATGGAAATACATGGGAAGGTGAATTTCCCGTAGAAAATAGTAAAAAAGATGGGTTTGAAGGGTTAGCCCCTGTTCAATCTTATTTGCCTAATAAAAATGGATTATATGATATGGCTGGTAATGTATGGGAATGGACGAGCGACTGGTATAATAGCAATTATTACAAAGAACTAGCAGAAGTTAATGAGATAAAGAAGAATCCGAAAGGAGCTCTAAATCCCTATAACCCTAATGATTTAAAAGCTAGAGAAAAAATCATAAAAGGAGGTTCCTTTCTATGTAGTGCTTCTTATTGTGCAAATTATAGAATATCAGCTCGCATGGGTACAAATATAGATTCTTCGCTAGAACATTTAGGATTCAGAACAGTTAAATCAAAATAACATACTATAATACTAAAATTATAAATCACTTTATAAATAGCACCCTTTTATAAAAGATAAATTACTTCAATTCTCCCCTCCAATATTAAAGTAAAATCAAGTTAGTATACAATCCGTCTTAATTATTTCCACTACACAAATCATATACCCTATCTAAATAATTTGCCTCTTTGATTACAGATTTCTGTAAAGTAACTACGTAAAATTGTAATAGGTTTGATTTTACCTAATCAAATATCGCAGGATAAATGAATTACATTTTCAAAAAGGATTTTTACAGTTACTTATCTGTAGCCTGTGCAATACTTCTATTAATGGCAATTTTTCCTTTCGATAGTTTTTATTACAAATTCTTAAGAGTTTTCATTTTTATTGGAGCATTAGTATTGATTTTCCAATCATACAAAGCTCCATTTAGGCTTCTTTCATTTACTCTTGTTGCCTACTTATTCAATCCCATAATTCCTGTTTATTTATTTCAGAAACTTATTTGGCTACCTGTAGATATCATCTGTGGTCTATTGTTTTTATCCAGTATAATTCAGTTAAAAAAATCAAAACCATTTATACCATATACCAAGAAAAAATCTACCAAATCTTACGGTAGGGATAGAAAATTCTAAAACCAATTATTGACCATGAAAAACCAAACCATCTCAGAAGAGATAAAAAGTCATTTTTTAAGACTATACCAAATTGCATTAGCGGACGATGAATTTAGTCCTCTAGAAATGCGTCTACTTTATCAATTTGCCAAAGAAAGAAATATTTCAAAAGCACAATTAGATGAAATATTAACAGGTCATTCCGGACCAATTACCATTCCTGAAACCTTAGAGAAAAGAATAGAGTATTTATATGATTTTGCTTTAATGATATGGGCTGATGAAGTAGTAACAGATGATGAATACAATGCCTTAAAAAAGTACTGCCGAAAATTTGAATTTCTAGAAGATAAAATTATACCACTTACAGACTATTTAATTGAAAGTGCCAAAGAAGGAAAAAGTAAAGAATCAATATTGTTAGAACTTAATAATTAAGACATGGGACTATTGAAAAGTATTGCTCAAATAAAACCATCAAAAAAACCAGAAGTCATATCTGACGCCCTCACTTTTGAGGAACAAAGAAAAACATACCACGAATTGGGATTTACCTCTGCGAAATCTTGTCAAGGTCGATCTCAGAATTTACACACCAATCTTGAAGCTATATATCATAGCTTTGAAAATAAATGTAAAGAAAAGGAGGTTGAACAAGTCAAATTAAAACAACCGTATATAACAGAATTAAAAGGAAAGAAAACCCTTTTAATGAACAAGGACGAAGAACTACTTCGCGAAAAAAACCGTCTTGATGATAAAGAATCTAAAATAGATAGTCTAAAAACAGATATCGTAAAGGTTAGAAGAAGTCCACAAGATTTTGGAATACCTGTGGATAGAAGGTCTACCTCTAAATTTTGGATAGGTTCTATTCTTTTACTTTTTCTTACTTTATATATCTTCATTTTTTACATTTCCACTTCATTCTCTGCTTTTTTCAGAACTTTTGACCCATCAACAGAATTATTTGGAGGAATGTTCTATCCAAAAGCCCTACAGGATGCTTATGATGCAGGACCTTTAGAATTAGGCTTTATATTATTCATACCATTTGTCTTTTTTGGCTTAGGATATTTAATACATATGTTCTCCTATAAAAAAAGTATAATAAACTATGTAAAAGTTTTTCTGCTTTTTGTAACCACATTTGTTTTTGACGCCCTTCTAGCATACTTAATTGACAAAAAATTATATAATTTAAATAAAACTTTTGAAGACCCAAGTTTCTCAATTTCAGTAGCAATTAACAGCCCTAGCTTTTGGGTAATTATTTTTGCAGGTTTTGTGTCTTATATCATTTGGGGTTTAGTTTTTGACTTTGTAATGAAAGAGCATGCCGATAGAGATAAAATTGAAAATCATATTTTATCATTAGAAAGCGAGATTTCAAATTTAAAGCAGACAATCGGTAAGCAGAATGAAATAATTGAAGCATTAGAAAATGAAATTGCGAATAATAAAGTTAGATGCTCTGAATTAGAAGATATTATTGATGGATTCATCCTTCCAATTAGAAACTACAAAGCTTTATCATCTGAATATCTTCAAGGTTGGCAAGAATGTATATCCTCACAAATTGCATTAGGTCATGATGAGACTAAAGAATATTTAAATGAGTGTCGCAAAGTATATGACACCCATATTTCAAAATTAGATCTTGACTCAAATGACTACCAAAACAAAGTTTACACGAAAACATTATAACATGAATAATAAGTTTCAATTACTTACATATATATCCATTGCCCTTTTGATCTCTTCCTGTAAAACAGAAAAAAAAGAAGTAATAAAGGATATTGAAATAGCTAAAAAGGAAATTAAAGGAGAGTGTCCAAGTTATATTCTTGATAACAAACAAAACAATCTAAACATTAGTATTTTCTTAGACTTGTCTGATAGAATAACACAACCAAAAACTATTCTAAAAGACACTGAATATTTAAAAAGTATTTCTAAGGCTTTTACCAACCATGTAAAGACTAAAAAACTAATACTCTTACAAGATAAGATTCAGCTTTACTTTAACCCTGAACCTGCTAACAATACCATTAATAGTGTTGCAGAGCAGTTGCATATTGAGTTTGACAAAAACTCACCTAAAGAGAAAATCATGCAGACAGAAGAATTGTATGCTTCGCAACCAGTCGAGATTTACAACCTAGCTTTGGCTGATTCTGAAAACCCAAAAGATTTTCCTGGATCTGATATTTGGCGTTTTTTCAAAGACAATTTAAAAGACTACACCATTAGCGATTGCCATAGAAATATCCTGATAATCTTAACTGATGGTTACATGTATCATGAAAATAGTCAAATGAATGAAGATAAATTGAGTTCTTACTTAACGCCAAACTCCATGGATAGGCTTCCATTATCAAATTCTAAATGGGAAACTACCTTAAACGAAAAAGGTTATGGATTTATAAAGGCAAATGACAATTTAGAAGATTTGGAAGTGCTAGTTATTGGTATTGAAAGTTTAAACCCAAAGAACCCATATGCCATTGATGTAATGAGAGCCTACTGGACCAATTGGTTCAACGAAATGGGTGTAAAGAAATTTAAAATCCAAAATGCTGATTTGGCTTCTAGCGTAGAAAAGGTAATTTTTGAATTTATTAACTCATGAAAAAACTCATTTTTTTATTAGCGATTATATCTTCAGTTTCAAATAGCTACTCTCAATCTTCATGCGATGAAATGCTTGAAATGGTAGAAAGTCAAGGTTATGGTACCTCCTATTATAGCTATGGCAGTGATGCAATATCAGAAGTTACATTCTATGAAATATCAGACAATAGTTATAACGACTATTATTTTGCCGTAGTAACATTTACAAGTTCTTATGAAGACTATATATATATATATATATCAAGTGGGATCAGATACCGAATTTAATTATTCATTGAATTATTTAACTAGCGCAGGTGAAGCATTTTGGGATTACATTCAACCATATAACCAGAATTTAAACTGTGCCCCCAATTAATAGTTTTAAAAACAGCACCTTAAAACAATAATTTAAGTAGACTTTAAAATATTAGGATTGGGTATATTTACAATAGCAAGTTTCCAACAAAAATAAATGACTAATACAAAATTATCCCTTTCCCAATTAGAACAATATTTAGCTAAAGCTGCATGGATTTTAAAAGGTCCTGTTGATGCTTCTGACTTTAAAGTATATATTTTTCCACTTCTTTTTTTCAAACGAATTTCTGATGTATATGATGAGGAATACAAAACCGCTTTTGAAGAATCTGAAGGTGATGAAGACTATGCTAATCTACCAGAATTTCACAGATTTATAATTCCTGACCAGTGTCATTGGAACGACATTAGAGAAACTACAACTAATGTAGGCTTGACTATAGAAAAAGCTTTACGTGGCATTGAACAGAATAATCAAGAATACCTGTATGGCATTTTTGGTGATGCACAATGGAGTAATAAAAACAAACTATCCGACCGTTTACTGATAGACCTTATAGAGCACTTCTCACAATATAATTTAAGCAATAGCAATGTCGATTCTGATTTACTAGGTAATGCCTATGAGTATCTCATTAAGCACTTTGCCGATTTAACCAATAAGAAGGCAGGAGAGTTTTATACTCCTCGCTCTGTTGTGCATCTTCTAGGTCTCATATTAGATCCACATGAAGGTGAAACTATATATGACCCGGCTTGTGGAACAGGTGGTATGCTGTTGGAATGTGTAGACCACTTAAAGGATAATAAGGAGGATTACCGTACCCTTAAACTTTACGGACAAGAGAAAAACCTGACCTCTAGCTCTATTGCCAGAATGAATATGTTTTTACATGGTATTGAAGATTTTCAAATTGTACGTGGCGATACCTTACGCAACCCTGCTTTTTTTGAAGCAGACGGATTAAAAACTTTTGATTGTGTTATTGCCAACCCACCTTTCTCATTAAAGGAATGGGGATCCGAGAATTGGGCCAATGACCCTTTTGGTAGAAATATAGCAGGTGTGCCACCAAAAGGGAATGGAGATATGGCTTGGGTTCAACATATGATCAAGTCTATGAATAGTACTGGGCGCATGACTGTTGTTTTACCCCATGGTGCATTATTCAGAAAAGGGGCCGAAGGTAAAATAAGGAAAGCGCTTTTAGAGCAAGATATATTAGAAGCGGTAATTGGTTTAGGTCCCAATATTTTCTATGGCACTCAATTGGCCGCTTGTGTTATGGTCTTCAAACAGAATAAAGACGAGGCCAAAAAGAACAAAGTATTATTTATTGATGGATCAGATCAAGTTCGCGTGGGGCGAGCACAGAATTATTTGGAACCTGAGCATGTTAACCAAATTTTTGACTGGCTAAAAGCGTATCAAGATGTGGAGAACTACGTAAAACTTGCTACCATTGAAGATTTAAAAGAAAATGACTTCAACCTGAACATTCCGCTATACGTTGAAAAAATTATTGAGGACAATTTACCAAGTGTTGAAGAAGCTCTAGCGGATTTAAAATCTGCATGGACGGAAAGTCAAAAAGCAGAAAAGAAGTTTAAAACAATATTGAAAGAGTTCATATGATTAGTAATAAAATGCCTTCAAGTTCGGCTCAAGATAGACAAGTTTCAATATGGTTTCAGAAAATAGAAAATGGAGAAATTAAATTACCTCGGTTTCAACGTCATCAGGCTTGGGATAGAAGTAGAATTGGTAGTTTACTAGACACCGTTATTTTAAATTTACCTTTAGGTGTAACATTATTACTCAATGTTGATAAAGAGCATTTTGTTTCTAGATATATCGCTACAGCACCAAAAACAGGAAATAGAGTAACGGAACACCTTCTAGACGGGCAACAGCGCCTAACTTCTTTATGGAGAACGTTACACAATAATTATTCAGATGTCAAATTCTTTTTATATATAAGTAAGTATGATCGCTATTATGAAAAAACAGAAGAAGAAATAGAAATAAATGTTTTTTACAAAACGAGATACGAGAATAAAAAAGGGAATTTAATGCCTTTATGGGCAGATAGTCCTAAAGATAGTTTTCATAGAGGATTAATCCCAATGGAATTATTTAGACCTGGTGATATTTCTTCAGAATATGAAAGTTGGGTGAATGATGCTTTAATACCAATAAAACCAACTTCTGGTGAGGAAAACTATGAGGAAAACCTATTTTCTTGGATGAATTATAAGAATGATATTCTTAACCTTATTCGCGATTATAGAGAAACTATTTCACATTTTAATCTACCGTATTTAGCACTACCTACTCAAACAAGTAAGGATACCGCTTTACAGGTTTTTATAAATATGAATACCAATAGTAAACCACTATCGCAATATGATATTATAAGAGCTGAAATTGAAGGTGTAAAAGGAGTCTCGTTAGATGATTATCAAAATAAATTAGATGCCGATTATCCTAATATACATCACTATTTCGAACTTCCATTCTTGATATTAGCAACTTCAGCATTAATGCAAGATAAACTTCCAAATCAACGAGGGATGTGGGATATGCAAAAAGATACTTTGGTTGAAAATTGGAAATTAATGTGCAATGGATTAGCAAAAATGGCCACATTCATGGAGTCACAAGGTATTCATGATAAAAATAGATTACCTACTAACGCGGTACTTTCTGTTATAGCAGCACTTTACACCATTATTCCTGAAAACTTAGATGCAAGAGGGCAATCTGAAATTTTATTAAAAAAGTACTTGTGGTCCAGTTTTTTCACTGATAGATATGAAAATTCGGCAGCCTCAAATGCTTATGCCGATTTTATTGCATTGAAATCTGTTATTTTGAAAAAAGAAAAAGAGGAAGCTGTTTTTTTTACTGAAAAAGATGTTCCTGTATTAAATAGAGAGAAATATACATTAACAACTATTGATGAATTGATAAAG
>TARA_R110000744_G_scaffold379136_2_pt1 | contig 11739 bp, 14 predicted proteins | sample TARA_R110000744 | Tara Oceans TARA_R110000744 (sample SAMEA4398083) | marine metagenome | biome: Polar Biome; feature: [DCM] deep chlorophyll maximum layer (ENVO:01000326); material: water (ENVO:00002006), including particulate matter (ENVO:01000060) such as... | depth 36 m | reverse complement strand
ACTCCTTCAGTAAAATATAAAATTAATGATAAGATGTCAACTAAAATTGGCTATCGTTTTCGTGATTCATTTGATACTGACCATAAACAAAATGACCAAACAATTAAATTAGGAATAAGTTATAAGATTTTAGAAGACACATCACTAAATGCCGGGTATGATTTAAAAAGAGGCGATAGTGATTCAAATGGATTTGGCATTGGACTTAAGTTTGAATTCTAATTCAAGTTTACCTCTTTTATGTCAATATTTGTAGTAGGATGTTAAAGTAAGTGAAAAGAAACAAAATTTATTATTATAAGGTGAAACTATATTATGAAACTTTCGACAGAAACATTATCGATATTAAAAAACTTTGGTGCAATAAACCAAGGTATTTTATTTAAAGCAGGCAAGACATTAAAGACTGTATCTTCTCATAAGAATATTCTAGCACAAGTGAATATTACTGAAGAAGTTCCTGCAGACTTTGGCGTTTATGACCTAAACAACTTTTTATCTGTTATCTCGTTAGGCACTGACCCGACATTTGAATTTGAAGATAAAAATGTAATCATTGTGAGTAACAAAGGTCGTTCAAAAACAAAATATCGTTTTTGTGAACCAACAATGATTGTTACTCCTCCAGAAAAAGAACTTGTAATGCCTGAACCAGAGATTTCTATATCATTGACGGCTGATGATTTTAGTGATATCATGAGAACAGCTGCAGTTCTGGCCTCTCCACAAATCGCAGTTGAATCTACAGGTACAAAAGTTAATCTTGCTACTCTAGATACTTCTAACGATTCATCACATACAAACACTCTTGAGATTGCTGAAGGCGATGGTAAAGTTTATAAGATGATTTTCAAAACAGAAAACTTATCTAAACTAATGCCAGGTAACTATGATGTAAATATTTCATCAAAAGGTATTTCGCATTTCAAAAACAAAGATATTGATTTACAATATTGGGTGACTACTGAACAAGGTTCTAAGTTTGAATCTTAATTTATTATATTATATTATGAGGTGTGTGAACGATGGAACATTTATTATGGGTCGAGAAATATAGACCAAAGACAATAGCAGATTGTATATTACCTGAAAGGTTAAAGAAACCTTTTCAAGAGTATGTCAATCAAAAAAGTATTCCCAATCTTCTTTTATCTGGCGGTGCAGGTGTTGGTAAAACAACTGTTGCAAAGGCTATGTGCGAAGAAATTGGTTGTGACTATCTAGTCATTAATGGTTCTGATGAAAGTGGTATCGATACATTCAGAACTAAAATCAAGAACTATGCTTCTTCAATGTCACTTGTTGGTGGCAGAAAAGTTATTATCATGGACGAAGCAGATTATCTAAATCCAAATTCAACTCAACCGGCTCTTCGTAATGCAATAGAAGAATTTTCAGGAAACTGTTCATTCATCTTTACTTGTAATTATAAGAATCGTATTATTGAACCATTACATTCTAGATGTGCAGGTGTTGAATTCTCACTTAAAGGCAATGAGAAGTCTCAAATTGCCAAACAGTTTATGCAAAGAATTGAATCAGTTCTAGTAACAGAAGAAGTTGATTTTGAGAAAGCTGTAATTGCTGAATTGATTAAGAAACATTTTCCTGATTTCAGAAGAGTGATTAATGAGTTACAAAGATACTCACAATTTGGAAAGATTGATACAGGCATTTTGGCTCATATTGGCAATGTTCAAATTGACCAGATTACTCAATATCTAAAAGAGAAGAACTTTAATTCAATTCGTAAATGGGTTGCAACAACTGACATAGATTCTAATACGGTGTTTAGACAAGTTTATGAAGCTCTTTATGATATGATGAAGAAAGAATCGATACCTCAAGCAGTATTGATTATAGCAGACTATCAATACAAGAACGCTTTTGTAGCTGATTCAGAAATTAATTTAGTTGCATGTTTAACTGAATTGATGGCTAACTGCGAATTCAAATAATGAGTAACCCATTCGATTACTCAAATCAAATATTATACGGTGGCAAACAATTAATTGTTGATGATATAACTGAACTTGGTTATAAACCATTCTTAATTAATAGAACTTTATCCTACCATAAAGACTGTATATTTTATGCTAATGAAATGAATCAACATCATCACCTAGAAAGTAGATTGCAGAATGATTTTTTACTAAATATAGTTAGAAAAAGCAAAAGACCGTTTGCTAAGTGGGTGAAGACTGAGAAGATTGCAAATATAGAATGTATCAAACAGGTCTATAATATCTCAAATTCAAAAGCTAGAGAAGTTCTCTCAACCCTCACAAAAACGCAAATAGAAGAAATTGCCAATTCAGTCAATACAGGCGGCTTAGGTAAGAAGGGATAATTTTATGGTAGACTTAAACGATTTCATTGAGGTCACTCTTAATCATCAAGATGACTTTTTAAAGGTTCGTGAGACACTCACACGAATCGGTGTATCTTCTCGTAAAGAAAAGATTCTATATCAATCTTGTCATATATTACATAAACAAGGTAGATATTATATTGTACATTTCAAGGAATTGTTTGGCTTGGATGGAAAACCATCCAACATATCTGAAAATGATATACAAAGAAGAAATGCAATTGCAAAATTATTAGAGGAATGGGCTTTAGTTAAAATTCTAAAACCAAAAGTACTAGAAGATAATGTTGCACCTCTACATCAAATAAAGATTATCTCATATAAAGAAAAAGATGATTGGGAATTAATTGCAAAATATAATATAGGCAAAAAACCACAAGAACACGAATAATTAAAGCAATGCTTTATAAATAAGAATCTGGTTGGCAGACCAGTTTAAAACTGCCGATTTGATGATGCCTTCGGGGTCATCTTTTTTGAAACTCGCTTAACTCAAGGAGAAATAACATGACATTAAGTCAACGCTTTTCATTTAGCCCTCTATACAATTCTACACTCGGATTCGAACAACTATTCGGTGAAGTTGAACAGATGCTAGCATCAACACCTAACAACAATACTCAAACCTCATTTCCACCTCACAACATCGTTAAAGTAGATGAATACCATTATGTGGTAGAACTCGCTGTGGCTGGATATAATAAGTCTGAGATTGATATTAAGGTTGATGATGGCCATTTAATAATTAAGGGCAACAAAGATGAACAATCCAAAAATGTAGATTTATCAGATATTGAATATTTACATCGAGGTATTGGTCTTCGCTCTTTTACCAAAACAGTCAAAATTGCCGATACGGTGGAAGTTCGTGGTGCTGAATATACAGATGGCATCTTACGAATAGGTTTAGAGAATGTAATTCCTGAACATAAGAAACCTCGCAATATTGAAATTAGTGATGAAGCGCTTAATTTATTTAAGCCAGAACTATTAAATGAAGGTAAAGCAGGTAAAGGTAAATGAACGGTGGGAGTTTCTAAACTCCCACTTTCCTAACATTGGAGATATATAATGGCAGATATAGATTATAAAAAGAAACCACACAAGAAAACTGATAAGAACTTTAAACTACACAAACAATTTAAAACTATGTCCAGCAATGGAACTGGTGGTAAAACCGATTTCGTATTTAAAAATGCAATGGTTAATGCACTTGCTACAGGTGTTCGTACCAATAACCGTAAAGTTAAGGCAATGGGAGAATAAAATTGAAATTATCTAAAAATTTCACATTACAAGAATTCACTAAAAGTCAAACAGCTCTTCGAATGGATATTGATAATACTCCAAATGAAGGCCATCTAGAAAATGCAAAGGCCTTATTTGATAATGTTGTTCAAAAAGTTAGAGACCATTTTGGCGTAACAACAATTAATTCAGGATACCGTGGACCAGAACTTAACAAAGCGGTGGGCGGTTCATCCAAATCACAACATTGTCACGGTGAAGCTGCCGACATAGAGTGTCCTGGTGTCGCCAATGCAGACCTAGCACAGTATATTGTAGACAACCTAGACTTCGACCAAGTCATATTGGAGTTTTATACTCCAGGTATTGATGATTCTGGTTGGGTTCATGTGAGTCACAAAACTGATGGTACTAATCGTAAGAGAGCACTAACTGCCATGAAAGAAAATGGCAAAACTGTATACAAGGTAGGACTAATAAAATAGTCTAGAACAATTTAATGATTTTCTCTATTGCTTTTAGCTGTCAAGTAGTATAAAATACCTTTAACAAATAGAAATTGTTTGTTAAATCTCAAGGCAGACTTTGTAGAAATACTCTCTGTTGACCTGGTTCTTTAATATAACTTTTTAAAAAGGAATCAATACTATGTGGACAACTCCATCAGCAACTGAAATGCGTTTTGGGTTTGAAGTAACTATGTATGTTATGAATCGCTAGTCGATAAATTATATGCAGAGTTGTTTTGAACTTAGAAACGATTCAGAATAGTAGAATCATTAAACCCACTTTATTGTGGGTTTTTTGTTGTTTGCCACCATTTATTCATAATTGGGCATAAATATTACTTATACAATAAAAGAGAATAAGTAAGTATGAAAACTCAAGAAGAAAGATTTTTAGTTCAAGAACATAGTTCAAAACAATCTAAAGAGGTGAGAGAAAGAAAGAAAGAATACATGAGAAAGTGGCGTGAAGCCAATAAAGAAAAAAATGCCAAATATCAAAAAGAATATTCCGTAAAATACCGAAAAGAAAATAAAGAAAAGATAGAAGCCAATCGCACACGGTGGCGAAAGGATAATGCAGAACACGATAAGAATAGAGTTTGGAATACTAGAATTATGAAAGAATATGGCATAGACACATTCCAATATGGTCTAATGCTTGAGAACCAGAACTATGAATGTAAGCTTTGTGGAAAACATGCTGATGATAATCACAACAAGAGATTGTACATCGACCATGACCACGAAACCGGGAAAGTAAGAGGGCTGTTGTGTCTACAATGTAACACAGCGCTTGGTTTATTGAAAGACAATCCAAAAGTTTTAAAGAAAGCATTGAAATATCTAACAAGGAAAATATTATGACTAAAGCAATAACAAACTTTAATAAAGATGTGAAGACCTTTATGAAAGCCGCAGGACAAACTACAACAACGGTTAATCAACCACAATCTGACCTATATTATAATCTTATAAAAGAAGAGATTGCTGAATTACACACAAGTATGGCCATTGGTGACAAACCAGAAATTATTGATGCTTGTTTTGATTCAATATGGGTCATTCTTGGTTACATGAATTCATTAGGATTGGATGTTGACGGTATCTGGAAAGAAGGTGCTGCAAATAATTTAATTAAGATTGATAAAAATACAGGCCTGGTTACAAAAAGAGAAGATGGTAAAATTCTAAAACCAACAACTTGGACACCACCAAACTTTCAGCAATTTGTAAAAGAAGGCTGGGAATTTGAAACCAAAGAGCCATCATATCCAGTAGAAGATGAAAGTGGATATTCTATGGGAAGTGGACCGAAAGCACCAGTAGAAAAACCTGCAGAGGAAAAGCCAGTTCAAACTGGTTCATTATCTGGCGGAATTGGCGATTACTTTTAATAATTGCCTCATTTTACACATCATTTATAGTATAATAAGCACTTAATTAGCGGAGAAATACATCATGGCAGATATAAAAATAATGACATTTAAAACGAATCAAACAATCATAGCACAGATTGAAGAGAAAGGTGATAAATATCAAATCAAAAAACCAGTACAACTGTACTCAGAAATGCAAAAAGACGGTTCTTCTAGTGTGGGATTTGCTCCATTCTTGGAGTTCTCAGCTGAATTTGCAACCGGAATAGATATTCCTGCAGAGTCAGTTCTATGTTTAACAACGCCTGTTAAAGAAGTTCTAAATCAATACAACACTGTATTTGGTTCAGGCATTCAACAAGCATCAGTTACGGACCTTGCCTCTATTCGTGATAAAAAGTAGTATAATAGGTACATGTCAAAATATTATACTGATGTAAGAGTCGTAGGAAACAATATATATTATCGAGGTGTTAAAAACGGTGTAAGACATCGTGAAAAAATAACATACTCTCCAACATTATTTGTTCCTTCAAATAAACAAACTGAATGGAAAACATTTCATGGTGAGTCACTCGACCCTATGAGGTTCAATTCAATTCGTGAAGCTAAAGACTTTCTTAAGAAATATAAAGATGTCGATAACTTCAAAGTCTATGGTAATGATAGATTCGAATATCCATTTATCGCAGAAAACAATCCAGAAGAAGTAATTGCATGGGACTATAAAGACTTATGCATTGCCAATATCGATATCGAAGTTGGTTCTGAGAATGGATTTCCTGAACCAAGAGCCGCAGCAGAACCTATCACTGCAATCACTGTAAAATTCTCAAACAAAGATAAGTACTATGTGTTTGGTATTGGTGATTACAAAAAACATAGAGAAGATGTTGAATGGTTTCAATGTGAAGATGAATATCATTTAATTAAAATGTTCATGCAAGTCTGGACAAATAATTATCCTGATGCAATCACTGGTTGGAATGTTTATGGTTTTGATATACCTTACATCATTAATAGATTTGCTAAAATAGCAGGCGAAGACACAATGAAGAAACTATCTCCTTGGGGATATGTTTCAATTCGAGATGAAACATTTTATGGTCGTGCAATACAAATTGGTAATATATCAGGTGTTGCAACATTAGACTATATGAGATTGTTCAGAAGATTCTCAACAAGTCGTTCACAAGATAATTATAGATTAGATACGATTGCTCAATCAGAAGGCGTTGGTAAAAAGATAGCATATTCTGAATATGATGGCCTGTTTGATTTATATAAAAAGAATCATCAACTATTCATTGAGTATAATATTCGTGATGTAGAACTTGTAGAAAAGTTGAATAAGAAAGGCAGATTGTTAGAAATGGCAATTACTATTGCTTATGATTCAAAAGTAAACTTCGATGAGATATTCACACAAGTTCGTATGTGGGACACAATCGTACATAATTATCTATATCAAAAGAAGATTGCAATTCCACCTAAAAGTTTCTCAAGTAAAAATGCAGCTTATGAAGGCGCTTATGTAAAAAGTCCTCAAATAGGAATGTTTAATTGGGTAGCATCTTTTGATTTGAATTCTCTATATCCACATTTGATGATGCAATATAATATATCACCAGATACAATTGTTGAACCTAACAAATATACAAAAGATATGAGAGATGTTCTTAATTCTGGAATAAACATTGATAAGTTAATTGCTAAAGAAGTTGACTTAACTAAAGTAAAAGAAGTTGCATTTACTCCAAACGGACAATTCTTCAAGAAAACAAAACAAGGTTTCTTACCAGAGATTCTTGAGAAGATGTATAATGATAGAACTGTATACAAAAAGAAAATGCTTGATGCTAAACAAAAGTATGAAGATGCAACTACGCCAGAAGAAAAAAGTAATTATGCGGCTCTTGTATCTCGATTTGCAAACTTGCAACTAACTAAAAAAGAATGTCTGAACTCTGCTTATGGTGCTCTAGGTAATCAATACTTTAGATTCTTTGATGTAAGACAAGCAGAAGGTATTACAATGGCAGGTCAATTGTCTATTCGATGGATTGAAAAGAAACTAAATCAATATCTAAATAAAATATTACAGACACAAGGAGTTGATTATGTTCTAGCATCAGATACAGATTCAGTGTATCTTAATCTTGAATTGTTCATCACTAAAGTATTTGGTGAAAAAGAATTTGCTAAACAAAAAGCAATCGAAGTCATGGATAAATTCTGTGAAGATAAACTACAACCTTTTATTGACCAAAGTTATGGCGAACTCGCAACTTATCTTAATGCATATTCACAAAAGATGGTTATGAAAAGAGAAGTGTTGGCTGACAAAGCAATCTGGACTGCCAAGAAAAGATATATTCTTAATGTCTATAATTCAGAAGGCGTTCAATACACTGAACCTCAAATGAAGATTCAAGGTCTAGAAGCAATTAAATCATCTACACCTGGCGCTTGTCGTGAGAAGATTAAATCTGCATTGAAACTTCTAGTACTTGGCGAACAAGAACAAGTTCAAGATTATATAGCTGCGTTCAAAGATGAATTCAAAAAACTACCTGTAGAAGATATTGCATTTCCAAGGTCAATGAATGGTCTTAAACAATATAGTTGTAATAAATCTATATGGAGTAAAGGCACACCTATTCATGTTCGTGGTGCATTAGTATATAATCATCAACTTGATAAACTAGGTCTCAAGAAAAGACATCAAAGAATTCAAGAAGGCGAAAAGATTAAATTTATATATCTTAAACAACCAAACAACTTTCATACTGATGTAATATCGTTTACTAATAGTTGTCCAAGAGAATTTAACATTGAAGAGTATATAGATTATGAACTACAATTTCAGAAATCATTTGTAGACCCACTCAGAATTATTCTAGACTCAATTGGTTGGGAAGTAGAGAAATCAAACTCACTTGAATCGTTCTTTGGTTGATAATATAAATAAGCAACTATGAATATATTAAGACCAAAAGATAAGGTTCAAGAACCTCATTCTAAAGAACCAGAACTGTTAAGCAATATCAATACAGTACCCAATATACCACCAGATATACCAGAAGTATTTAAAAGTCCACCAGAGAAATTGCCAATGAAAGCTAATTACATAATACCATTTATTACAGCAATAATTCTATCATCAATAGCGGCTTATTATTCTATAATTGGTTTGGCACAAATCTTTCCTGGTGCTTTTTGGCCAATCGTTATTATGGGTGGTGCATTAGAGGTTGCTAAATTAGTAACTGCATCGTGGGTATATAATAACTGGAAAGAAACTGCTTTCCTTATGAAGACTTATTTCTTGGTAGCTATTGTATTGCTTATGTTAATCACTTCAATGGGCATTTTTGGTTTTCTATCAAAGGCTCACATTGATACTAATATAATGATAGGTTCTAATCAAGTTAAAATACAAATGCTTGACCAGAGAGAATATCTGTTAAACAATAAGCTTCAATACTTGCTTAAAAAAGCAGGTGATGACCCTGAGAAAATTAGTAGAAAAACTAATGCACTTGTACTATCAACACAAAAAGAACTTGAAGTTCTAATTACAGAAAGACTTCCACTTTTATCTGAAGAAAATAAACTATCTGCTGAGATTGGTCCTATTAAATATGTAGCTGAATTAGTTTATGGGTATTCTGATAAAGATATCATCGATAAGGCAGTAAGACTTGTTATACTTATCATCATTTTTGTTTTCGACCCTTTGGCTGTACTATTATTGGTAGCATCAAACATGTCATATAGACAGGCAAAGAACCGAGAAGAGCTTGACATCTTACCCTTTAATGATGTACCATCCACCCTTGATAAGAACAATAAACTTATTCCTAAATCATCAATTATGAGAATGTAAATGAGGCACAAACTATGAGCAGTATACTTGATAAAATAAAAAATAATTCTACCATCAAAGAAAGTTCTATTCTTTCTACTTCTAAATTCTTTACTGAAAAAGATATGATACCTACAGATATACCGATGGTAAATGTGGCATTGTCCGGCAAAATAGATGGCGGATTAACACCAGGTCTTACAATGTGGGCCGGTCCATCTAAACACTTTAAAACTGCATTTAGTTTATTGATGGCAAAATCATATTTGGACAAATATCCTGATGCAGTATTATTGTTTTATGATTCAGAGTTTGGCACACCAAAGAAATACTTTGAAACATTCCAAATTGATATGAAAAGAGTTTTACATACTCCTCTAACAAACATTTAAGAACTTAAGTTTGATGTAATGAAACAATTAGAGGCGATTGAGCGTGGTGATAAAATTATTATTCTAATTGATTCTATTGGTAATCTTGCTTCGAAGAAAGAAGTTGATGATGCAATGGATGGTAAATCTGTAGCAGACATGTCTCGTGCTAAACAAGTCAAGTCTTTATTCAGAATGATTACTCCACATTTAAATCTTAAAGATATTCCAATGGTTGTAGTTAATCATACTTACAAAGAAATTGGTATGTTCCCTAAAGATATTGTTGGTGGTGGTACAGGTTCTTATTACTCCGCTGATAGTATATACATTGTTGGTCGTCAACAAGAAAAAGAGGGAAAAGAAGTTACAGGATATAACTTTATTATTAATGTAGAAAAATCTAGATATGTAAAAGAAAAGAGTAAGATTCCTATATCAGTATCATGGGAAGGTGGTATACAAAAATATTCTGGTTTAATCGCTCTAGCAATAGAGGGTGGCTTTGTTTCTAAACCAAGTCCAGGATGGTATGCTAAAATTGACCGAGCGAGTGGTGAAATTCAAGATAAGGTAAGATTGGCTGATACTCAAAACGAACAGTTCATGAAATCTATTCTAGATAATCCAGAGTTCTCAGACTATGTGAAGAAAAAATATGAAATTGCCTATTCTAACATTATGGGAGAGGATAGCTTATTATCTCCAGATGTTTTGGACAACAATGAATCCAAGCAAACAGAAACAAACAAAGTATAAACAGGAGGTGGATTGGCGATTTGTCAATCCAGATAATACATCTTTTGAAGATGCACCTGTGACAGCGGTTGGTTTAATGATACCAGAATACGAAGGTGTTCTATATCATTATCATAAAGCAAGGGTAGTCGAAGAAGGCGAAGGCGCTCGATTACAATTTGGTTTTACTATATTATCCCCAGGCACACATGATATAGAAGAACTTGAGAAAGACGGAGAATTTCAAGAAATTATGGGAGAAATTCTATCCGACATTATAATGGCACAACAAAAACATGACAAACAGACTAGAATCGACAATACTAAAGAACCTGATATACAATGATGAATATGCAAGAAAGGTTTTACCATTCATAAGACCTGAATACTTTGCTGACAATTCTGAAAAGATAGTCTTTAAAGAAGTCTTTGAATTTATTCAACAATACAAAAATCCACCAACACATGAAGCTCTTGTAATTAATTTTACAGAGAAAAAAGACTTGAATGAAAATCAAGTTTCTGAATCTATTGAACTTCTAAAACAAATTCATCTCACTAAGAATGAACCAACTGATACTGCATGGTTAATTACTGAGACTGAAAAGTTCTGTCAAGACAAAGCAATCTATAATGCTATTATGGATTCAGTTCAAATACTTGATGACAAAGAACACAAAAAACCAAAAGGTGAAATACCAAAACTCTTATCAGATGCCCTTGGCGTATCTTTTGATAGTCATGTTGGCCATGATTACACTGAAGACCAAGATGCTAGATTTGAGATGATGCATAAAGTAGAAAACAAAGTTAAATTTGATTTAGACTTATTCAATAAGATTACTAAAGGTGGTTTGCCAGTTAAGACTTTAAATATCGCTCTTGCTGGTACTGGTGTTGGTAAATCATTATTCATGTGTCACATGGCTGCTAATTGTTTATCTCAAGGTCAGAATGTTTTATATATTACTTTAGAAATGTCTGAAGAAAAGATTGCAGAAAGAATTGATGCCAACTTATTAGATGTTACAATGTCAGACTTACATACATTAAGTAAGAAAGATTTCAATGTTAAATTTGAGAACTTAAAAAGTAAAACACATGGTAAATTAATCATCAAAGAATATCCTACTGCAGCTGCCTCTGCATTACATTTCAGAGCTCTTATTAATGAACTTGCTTTAAAGAAGAGTTTCAAACCAGAAATTATCTTTATTGATTATTTAAATATATGTACATCTGCTCGTATAAGACCAGG
>TARA_R110000744_G_scaffold128610_6_pt1 | contig 11746 bp, 6 predicted proteins | sample TARA_R110000744 | Tara Oceans TARA_R110000744 (sample SAMEA4398083) | marine metagenome | biome: Polar Biome; feature: [DCM] deep chlorophyll maximum layer (ENVO:01000326); material: water (ENVO:00002006), including particulate matter (ENVO:01000060) such as... | depth 36 m | reverse complement strand
CCGTTTTGGTCTGTCACCGAAGCGCTTAGCGTAGAGCCCACCAAAGCATCACCACTTATGTTGACTGATGCAGGAAAGGCAATAGCCGATACATGCGAGGTAGGGTCACTAATGTGAGATTCGTTGATATTACCATCGTCTGTGTAAAGCGCTTGAACCGTTATTGGAAAACCAATTTGTTCATCAGTGAGTGTCAATGTTGATGAGTTCGCGTCCGCAATGGCTACGCCGTCAGCATACCAATAATAAGTGATTGCGCTTGAGATCCCGTCGGGATCATTTACAGATGCACTTAAGGTTTCACCAGATAAGGCTGTGCCTGACAGTGAAATAGAGCCCAACGTGTTGGGGTTATTGTTCGAGTCTGTACCACAGCCTGTTATCGCCGCTGCAATCGCACAAAGTGCAAATGTTTTAAGCTTCATGATGGCTCTATTCTCCGTGTTATTGGTTTTTAGTTGTGCCTTTGTAGTTACCAAAGAGTGGTTCATTGGATTACCAAAAGTTATTTTATTAATACCAAATTGTTAACCTGTTGGTTATATAAACACATTCATGAAACATCTTTCAATGGTTAGATGATAATTATTTACATTTAATTTACATTTTAGGTCGAATTGCTTTCGAGTATTTTTTGTCACGGTAAGTGACGCCTTATTGAAAATGTGAGACGTGATTTCTCAGCTCAAAAATGAGCAGTATTTACGACGGCTAGTGAAGCGCTCTCAATGGAAGATATAACAGAGATGTCAGACGATGAGGCTGTAGGTCTGATATTAAAAATAAACACCAGAAGCGTTGATAATTGACGGATTCGTGGCGCGTAGGGCCACCATTTCTACTGAAGATTAATCTCGATAGCCAGGATGTTGATTTTTGAGATGATAAAATGTGGCTTGAACATAGTCTCTTGGATCGCCACCGTTGTTTTGATTGTAAACACCGGCTTTGAAATACATATATTGATTACTTTTACCATAACCACTGTCAGTCATATCAAACGTCTTCGTTATATTCGGCTTTGATTGGCGTATCAGCGTGACAAACAGCACATTATTCTCGACACTGATTTTATAGCTAAATTTTTCGTTCAATCTGATGCCATCAGTAGGGTCTGGCAATGTATGTGAGCGAGAGCCAATAAGGTTTACCCAAGTGTCATCACCATCATTCTCTTCGTGAGCGAAGTAAATTGAGCCGAATTGATTGTTAGGTAACTTGCGATAATACAGTCTAATAGGCTCATCATCAGTAGCATGTATTTGACCTATAATGACCCGGCCTACCATCTTTTCATCACCCGTAATCGAAACACGATTAACCGCTAATGTTGCTTCTAAATTGCCTTCAACGGCAGCCGCTTTTCCTTTAACAGAGCCGTGAGCACCGGCAAAAACCCAATTGTTCTTGGTAATGCCTTGGGTTTTAACGCGCATGTTGCCACGCCTAAGCATTTCGCGAAGTTCGGTGCGAGCGTACTTGGTATTTTTGGACGTTTTTGCTCCCACATTGGGGCAGGCGAATACCATGCCGCCATCATCTGCGGTGTAGAAAAGGGGTTTTAATTCGAAACCACTACTTAGAGGTTTCTCATAGATGGTGTCTGCTTTTAGGTCTTTATTTAGATCTGTCGGTAGGGTTAAGCTCCAATCTAACAAGTCAAAATTATCGCTGGGAGGCTTGTCTGCGCCGAGACGGTTTGCCTCACCTAATAACATGCCATCGGGGAGTGAGCTATGTGATTCAGGTAACGTACTCGGAGAATCGCTCACCTCAGCCATGGCTGTTGCCGAACAAATGACAACAGTGATGAGTAAGAGAAGTTGAATTGTGTATAAAATACTTTTTAGGGTTGATCTCATATCTCTTCTCGTCGGATTTTATTAGTCAATTGTTTCAAGTAAATTGTCTCGAATAGATTATATTGACTCAGCGATAAACTAGGTTGTTCCGCTCAACTTTTCAGGTCTGATTCGGTTAATTCTATGTCAAACACCTATGCAAAATCGCCATTGCAATTATTCTTAATGTGAACAAAATGTTGTGGGTAAGTCAATGTTGTGCTTTCCAATTATAGGTAATTGGTTTGTTGTATTGGTCTTACCGTGAGTTTTCATTCTCTTCGTTACAGCATGGCTCACGGTACAAAATTTATTATCGAGCCACTTAATTCAAGAAAGCTTTACAAACATCACATTGGTATATTGCATTGCGTTATCCCACTGGTTTTACTCATAAATTTCGCGCGATAAGCTGAACACGTCGAAAGGTGCTTCTGAAAAGAAAGGGATGAATTAGGCGATAATATGCGTACGATAACCATCGGAAATGACAAGTAAAAGGTAATACTTTGCACGAAATACTCTGGCTTCTAAGTATTTGGTGATGATGCTGGGAGCCTTGACAGCGTCGACTTTTTAAAAAATAAAGATATAACCAACACATTTTGAATTACTTGACTAAAGTTTAAGGGTGAATGACTGTAAATCATTGATAATAAGAAGTTAAAACCTTTAAAACCGCACCCATAGAGATACCAATGAAAATCTCAAGCAAACTCATGCTTATCGTTATGTTGACCATTTTCGAAATCACGCTCACGTTGTTTTCGATACTTGAGATCTCCAAAGGGGCAAAGTTTCACCAGCTCAACTCCTTGCATCTCAAGTATACAGTTCAATTTTCAACGCATATTTCGAAGTTGGAAAAAGACCAAATTGAAGAAAAAGAAAGTGACATTGAGCAGTTACGTATTGCAGTCAAAAACGTTCGGCAGCAACCCATTGAGTGCTTAGATACCGTGGACTTTGTTAATGGTTTCATAATGCGTCAAATAGGTACCTTCCACGCAGTAAAAATATGTGAAAAAGACATCAATGACGCCAATTTTGCATTGAGCGTTATAGATAATTACGCTCAAGGTTCGATTGACCGAGAGAGGTTTATTGCTGATTTAAAAGAAGTTAGCCAGAGATTTAATCAAAACTCTTCTGATTTTGAGAAGCCTGTTGCAGATACCGTTTCGTTTATTATGCGCACCATGGTCCCTTTTGTAATCTGTCTTTCCTTGTTTAATATCCTTTTTATCACCTATATGTCGAAAACGATTTCTTCGTCTATTCGAAATACGATCAAACTGCTAAGACGCTCTGACGATACGCAAATACTGTTTGAGCAGATTGAAAAACGCACAACCGGAGAGCTAAAAACGCTATTAAAGGTCGCTAAAAAACGTATCGCTAATGAAATGCTGACTGCCCAGATTAATCAGAAGCTCGAACGCCTAGTAGAAGAGCGCACCACCAGCCTGCTAAGAGCAAATGAAGAGTTAGCGCAATTTGCCTATCGGGCTTCCCACGATCTCAAAGCGCCATTAACCTCCTCAAAGATGCTGACCCAGTTTATTGTCGAAGACATAGAGAACGGCAACTATGCCAATGCCATCATAGATACCAATAAAATTCATGATCAAATGGAGCGCCTCGAGACCTTGGTAATAGGTATTTTATCGTTGACGTCAGCCGATGCAGAGAATGGTCACTTCTCTGATATCTCATTGGATGCGATTATCGAATCAATAGAACAGAGACTTTTTGGGCCTGAAAATATCTCAAGGGGATTTATTCAATTAACTGATGCCACGACTCAGCCACTAATCAGTGACGAAGTGCGTATTACGCAAATATTAGAAAATTTGATATCAAATGCTTGGAAGTATCGAGATGAATCTAAAGCGACCACGCCGTATGTAAAGGTCTCTGCTATAGAATTACATGACGCATTTCAATTGAGCGTTGAAGATAACGGCTTAGGTATTCCAAATGATCGAAAAGATGAAACCTTTCAGATGTTTAAACGTTTTCACCCCAAGGTAAGTTCCGGTTCGGGCTTGGGTTTAGCGATTGTTAAGAAACATGTGGATATTTTAAAAGGCACCATAGTCGTAGATTCATCGCCCCGTGGTACTTCTTTTATGATCACATTGCCAAAACAGGTGTAGATATGAAATCAGTTAAAGTACTTATCGTAGATGACAGTGAACTAGACAGGTATATTTTGCGCCGTCAGTTAAAGGTGCTAGGTGTTGATAAAGTGGAAGAAAAAGATGATGGCTCAACTGCTTTGGATTACCTGCGAGATTACGAAAGGAATATAAGGTTACACCCCGACAAATATCCGCCCATTGTAATCTTTTTAGATATAAATATGCCTAAAGTAAACGGGTTCGATTTTTTGAAAGAGTTTGCCATTCTTCGTACACAGTTAGCGATATTGTCTTGTGTAGTCGTGATGTATTCATCTTCCGAGCGCCGAGAAGACAAAGAGCGGGCGTTAAAATATGAGTTCGTGCAACGTTATTTAGTCAAGGGAGAATTAAACGAAGAGGTGCTTGATGAAACCATTCAAGCGCTCGGCTAATGATGCCAAATAGCTGAGAAGGAAGGCAAATGTTAGAGATTGAACACTACATAGGAAGACCTAGTTTGGCTGCAGAAGATGGTGAATGGCAGCTGAATTTAGCCCCCTCCTTGCAAGTCAACCTCAACAATATTTGCGAACTTGTTTTACTCACACTTGAGCCACGCTATTGCCGATTGGCATGTCATTATCAGAATATCAATATCTCAGTCGCCAAAAGCGGAATTGCCACAGCGCAAATGCTCGCGGATACTCATTCTTTTCGTCAATCACTGTATTATCGTGGTCAGTTAAGCACCATAGAAATAACAGATGCGAATTGGGTGTGTATAGGCGACGATTATCATCGCGTAAGTATACCTATTGTTCTTAGTGACGCTCGTGGTGGCGAAGTACCCTTTGGTTATTTAGAGCTTTATTACAGCCAAAAACATGAATTTCTGCCCAAAGATATATCGACCCTAAATGTGTTAGTGCGAGACATTACGAGTCATCTAGAGCAGCACCAGCATACTATTAAACTTGACCAAGCACGCGAACTTGACCAGCTTGTTTCTGAATATAATAAAGATTGGATCTACGTCAAGGATGCCAAGTTTAGGTTCATTTACGCTAATCAGGCGTTCATGTCACTTTTCCCTAAAGATAAGCAGCAAGATGTTATCGGCAATACCAATGTAAAAGAGCCTAGTGGCCAAGAGGCCCAAGAACTGCTTGCGCAGGATGAAGCAGCGTTCAAAGATGGCCAATACGTTAGTACCCAAGACGTGTACACATCAGCAGGCCAAAGGATGGTATATGAAACAGTAAAGAGACGATTTTACAACACCAGCGGCAAACCCCATATATTATGCATTTGCAGAGATATCACTGAGCGGGAAAACCTGATTCGGCAGTTAAAACATGCAAATGACGATTTAGACGATTTCACCCATATCGCTTCTCATGACTTAAAAGCGCCTTTAAATGCCATTCGTCGACTTCTAGGATGGATTGAGGAAGATTGCCACAACATTTTGCCAACTGAATCGCAAGAGAATCTTCGCCTAGTCGTCCATCGTGCGAATAGAATGTACCAGTTATTAGAAGATTTACTTTCATTTGCCAAAATTGGTCGTAAAGATACAACGACAAAACGCATTGTATTGAAAACTCTGGTAGGGGATTTAACACCACTACTAGACGCCCCAAAAGAGTTCACTATCAATGTGGCGCCTGCAGAACTAACAGTCGCGCTCGTTCCCTTTAAAACGATCATGCTAAATTTGCTAGGCAACGCGGTAAAGCACAACGACAAAACCAGCCCACAAATCAATGTTGGCTTTCGCGAAATACAATATTTCTACGTGATAAGTATTGAAGATAATGGCCCAGGAATAGATCCAAAAAACTTTGAGCGCATCTTTCAGTTGTTTCAAACACTGAAATCCAGAGATGAAGTTGAAGGCAGTGAGATAGGACTCTCTGTTGTACTTAAGCACCTAAATCAATATGGTGGCAGAATAGAAGTTGACTCTGATGGCGAAAATGGAACTACATTTACTGTGTATTGGCCTAAACCTAAACATGGAGCACAGCAGGGATGAGCACATTTTTCAGTAATGCAAGACTTGATGCATCCTTTGAGGGCGGCGTATGAAGGTGCTCATTGTTGACGATGATGCTGTAGATAGGCGTGTGGTAAGAAGAACGCTTGGCGCGTCCGGTGACTCTTATCATGAAGTTCAAGAAGCGAGTTCTGTTGCCGAAGGGCTTGAGCTACTTGATGGCAATCAGTTTGATGTCATCTTGCTTGATTGTCGTATGCCTGACGTGGATGGTATTGAAATGGTGACTGACATGCATGCTAAGCCAGATATGGGTAACACCGCGGTAGTCATGATAAGCGCCTCAGACGACACTAATTTAGCGCTGCGGTGCATCGAGGCTGGCGCTCAAGACTTCATACCTAAAAATGAGATCACGTTAGCCAAGTTAGAACGGGCCATTCTGCATGCAAATAAGCGCTTCGAGATCGAACAGCGCATGCACATGAGTTATTTAGAAGTAAAAAAAATGGCCGAAATGGACCCCCTGACAGGCCTATCAAATCGCTACCATTTTGAAGAAATGTTGAAAGTCATGATCGCCAATAATAAGCGCGATGGCAGCAATGTAGCCCTTTTAGCATTGGACTTGGATAATTTTAAACACGTAAACGACACCATGGGGCACGAAGCTGGTGACAGTGTCCTTAAGCAGTCTGTAAAGAGAATCCGCAGTTGCTTACGCAATAATGAAGGATTCGCGCGCTTAGGGGGGGATGAGTTTGCCATCATTTTAGGAAATATAACCCATGTGGCGGATGCAAGCAGTGTCTGTAATCGCGTGCTCAATTCGTTCAAGTTGCCGTTTAATATTCAGGGAAAAGAGGTTATCTGCGGTGTAAGCATAGGCGTTGCGCTATGCCCGGTAGATTCGAGTGATTCACAAGCACTATTAAGATGTGCCGATATTGCGATGTACCGAGCGAAACAAAATGGCAAAAACGGCATTAGTTTTTACGAGCCACACTATCAAACTGAATTTAATCAGCGTTTCATCATCCATAACGCTTTGAACAATGTGCTTAAAAACGACTCATTTAGACTATTCTATCAACCCATTTTCTGTGCAAAAAACGGCAAACTCTTAGGCTTTGAAGCGCTTATTCGCTGGCCAGAAGCAGAAGTTTTTTACACCCCAGATGTGTTCATCCCGGTTGCAGAGCAAAGTAAATTGATTGATGGAATTGGCCAATGGGTCATCGAGACGGCTATGAACCAACTTGCACTGTGGCACCAACAGTTCGATGCTAACCTGACCATGTCTATCAATATCTCACCGGTACAATTGCAAAATGAGAGACTACTCAGCGAGTGTCAGCGCGCCCTTGACGCCAATAATGTGTCAGCAAGTAACATCATATTAGAGATAACTGAAACTGCATTGATTAAAGATAACAGTATGGTTACGCACTCTTTGCGTGTGTTGTCCAAATACGGCTTCAAAATCGCACTGGATGATTTCGGAATGGGATTCTCGTCGGTAGCGCACTTAATGGACTACCCAATTGATATCGTCAAATTGGATAAGAGCATGCAGGCGACGACGCAAGTTTCAGATAAGCGCTTAAGAGTATTCGAGGCGTTGGCACTGATGCTTAAAACCTTGGATTTTATTGTGGTTGCTGAGGGAGTAGAAACGGAGAGCCAAATGAGTTTATGCCAAAAATTCGAATTAGACAGGTTACAAGGATACTTGCTGGGCATGCCAATGGACGCCACTAAAACAGATGTATTTCTGGCTCAGCAGTATCAGATATAGCGCAAATAAGATAAACACGCTTTGATTTTTTAAAAAACGTTTAGCGCATTTTTCAGTGTCTTTATCTGACCAAGTATATCCTTATTTATAATTATAACTTGTTGTTACCTATCAATTTGTTGGAAAGTTCACCCGCTTGAGTTAGTCTAAAGTATTATCTTAGTAGTATTGATGTATTTATGTTCAAAAACGGAATGATCTGGGTTGTACTATCCGTCTTGTTTAGTGCTGGGCTGCAGGGAAGTGAAAAGCCATTTTTTAGTTTTACCGCTGCAGATTTTAGCAAGCAGCTATCTCAGAAAACAGTTCGCCAAGTGTATCAAGACAGCACTGGTTATTTGTGGTTCGTTACACAAGAAGGCTTAAGTCGATACGACGGCTATCAGTTGCTTAATTTCTCTCATGATCCAAGTCAATCAAACTCCATAAGTTCTGATAACGTTCGAACGATTGTTGAAGACAAACAAAAGCGCCTATGGATTGCGACAGATGGTGGCGGGTTGAATTTATTTAATCCAGCAGACCATACTTTTACGCTATTGCGAGAAGGAGGTAATAGGCTTGAATCGCCCATGTCTGATAAAATTCGAAGTCTATATCTAGCCCAAGGAGGAGATATTTGGCTTGGTTACAATAACGGTAACTTCAGTCGGTTTGATCCTGAGAATAATAAATTCACGCATTTTGAAACCCGCAGTTTACTTTCTAGCATAAAACAAGATGCATTTATTACATCAATTACAGAAGATGCTGGAAATATTTATTTAGCGACTGATGGAAATGGCTTGTTAATATTGGGGAAAAGTGACTACTTACTTTCTCATATTCACTCAGAAAGTGAAAAGCCTCTCTTTAGTAATCGGCTGACAAATGCATACGTTGATTCTGCGCAACGTCTCTGGCTTGCGAGTTATGACGCAGGTGTTAGTCAATTAGATTTCGTAAGGAATACATACATATCCTGGCACCACGACGATAGCAGAGAAAGTAGCATCGCCTCTAATTTAGTCCACACCATATTTCAAGATCAGCAACATCGGATTTGGTTAGGAACAGAGGAGGGCCTTAGCTTATGGAATGCTCAAAATAAATTTACTAATTTCAGTGAAAAAAGTGGGGTCAGCAATAACAAGGTACTGTCCATTTTGCAGGATCCCTCAGGTTTGATGTGGATTGGCACATATGGTGGGATAACCAAAGGTATCGAAGTACCATTCGAGTTAATCGATAAAGGTTTAGCGAGTAATACCGTTCTGGGATTTGCTGAAACGCATTCATCTTCCGGCATTAGATCTATATGGGTTGCGAGTTATAAAGGATTATCACAATTAAATAGTAATGGGGTCGTTATGCAAGTGCTTAATACTGAAAGCTCACCACCCCTTAAAGACCCTCGCATAATGACAGTTAGGGGCGATAACAATATTTTGTGGTTTGGCACCCGTGGCAGTGGTTTGGGACGGCTTAATGTTGATACTCAAAAATTAGAATATTTTCAACATGATGCGAAAGATCCGAATAGCATCAGTTTTGATGGTATCTCGAGTATATTACCTGATAAACAGGGGAACCTGTGGGTTGGTACATTTGGCGGTGGGTTGAATTTTTTGCCCGCCAATAGTAAGGAATTTAAACATTTTCGCTATGAAGCTAACAATTCAAATACTCTAAATAGCGATCGCGTGGTAGCGCTCTGGCGACTACAAGACGGTATGTTAGTTGTAGGCACAGTGTCCGGTTTGAATGTGTTTGACCCTGTTGCATCTACTTTTAAGCGTATTGAACATCAACAAGATAAGCTGGAAAGCTTATCTGCTCCAACGGCGTGGGCTTTTTATCAAGACCATGATGAAAACCTCTGGGTTGGTAGCCAAGGAGGCGGCTTAAATCAATGGCGCAAAGAGGATGTCAGTGCATTAAAAAATCGCTTTACTCATTTTGATAAGCGCAGCGGTCTACCAAGTAGTCACATTTATTCGATTCAAGGTGATGAAAGTGGATCGTTATGGCTAAGCAGTACCGCCGGTATTACGCGTTTTAATCCACACAACGGCACTATGCGTCACTTCGATTCATCCCAAGGTATAGAGGACAGCGAGTTTAATTTTGGCGCAGGTTTTACCGATAGTCAGGGCATCATGTATTTTGGTGGTAACTCGGGTCTCGTCCGCTTTCATCCAAATGAAATAAAGGAAAGTAAAAAAGTGCCCCCGGTGGTGTTAGTTAGAATAAAGAAGCTGAATGAAAAAATAGGCGTTGATGTAAGGTACCAAGAGCAGAATGAAATCGTTTTACATTATCTGGATTACTATATTTCTTTCGAATTCGCCGCCTTAGACTTTAATGCGCCTGAGCTCAACCAGTATCGCTACAAGTTAGAGGGCTTAGATCCTAAATGGGTCGAATTAGATCATAGCCGCCAAGCAACCTTTACTAATTTACCAGCCGGTCAGTACGAGCTTAAAGTACAAGCCAGTAACCATTTAGGTTTGTGGAATTCACACGGAGTGTCTTTGCCAATCACAGTGTTACCACCACCTTGGAAGACAACGTGGGCCTACTGTTTTTATACATTCTTATGCATTGTTATTTTATTAAACGCCATGCGCAGATACCGTTTGAAACGATTACGACGAGCTCAGCATCTTATTGATTTAGAGGATAAAGTGAAAGAGCGTACCGCTGATCTTAGATTAGCCAATGATAAATTGGAGCAGATTAGTTTCACCGACCCGCTTACTGGACTTAAAAACCGCCGTTACTTGAGCCAAAACCTAACCGCAGATATCGATTTCGTGCTCGCAAGATATGAAGAACATCTGGCTACCGGTGCAGCACAAGCGATGAAAGATACTGACTTAGTCTTCTTTTTAGTCGACTTAGATCACTTTAAACACGTCAACGATCAATATGGTCACAGTGCTGGTGATAGCGTTTTGGTCGAAGTGAAATCAATTTTAGAAAGTGTATTTCGCGAGACTGACTATTTGCTGCGCTGGGGTGGTGAGGAATTTCTTATTGTTGCGCGCTTTGTCAACCGAAGCAGGGCGGTCATACTGGCCGAACGTTTACGTCGTTCGATTCAAGAGCACTCATTCAAGGTCGAAAAAGACATTGTACTAAATGTCACCTGTTCAATTGGTTTCAGCGTGTTTCCATTGCTGTCGAGCAATCCTACTTCACTTAATTGGGAGCGTACGATTGATGTAGCTGACTTGTGTTTATATGCCGCTAAAAAGTCAAACAGAAACACGTGGATAGGCTTTACTGACTTGACGTGCGATGAACAGGACGTGTTTAGTGCTGTAATCGATAAGACTGAATCGTTGATCAGTTCGGGGCAACTAATGCTAGCGAGTTCTATTGATGAAGTGGATAAAATTCAGTGGCGATGAACCTAATTATTTCATAAATATTCTCCCGCTTTTTTCCTCAATTTTGGGGGTATAGTAAATGCCATATATCCCTTAGTGGTGCAAAGTGTAAACTCACTTCCGTTTCTTTTCGTCCCTATTACTTGCTTACACAGCCTTTACTCGGCTTTTTAATTTAGTGATATTGACTGCCAGCCAACTATCTTTCCCGTAGCTTCAAGTTGATTTGAAATAAGTGAATGCAACCATAAGTCTAATTGCTATCATTTTATTCATTCATTAATTTCATTCTAATGCATTCATAATTTTCATTTAAAAATAAAAGTCAACAATATCAGTTATATATAAAATGGCACGCAGGTTGCAATCACATAGTTGCAGCGATAGTGCTAACTAAATTGACTTCAAATTCGACGAGTGGATTTGAAAAGGAATATATAATGAAACCAAAATTCAACAAGCAGAGAGCATTACTTCTAGCGGGTCTAGTCTGTTTTAGTTCTGTCTCGAGTGCAGGCCTGGAAGTCAGTAGCTTAGTTAAAGACATCAAATCTACCGTCGTGCCTGGTTCGTTAGGTGTCTCAGAGCTCGTTAACACAGTGGATAGC
>TARA_R110000744_G_scaffold275623_2_pt1 | contig 11748 bp, 13 predicted proteins | sample TARA_R110000744 | Tara Oceans TARA_R110000744 (sample SAMEA4398083) | marine metagenome | biome: Polar Biome; feature: [DCM] deep chlorophyll maximum layer (ENVO:01000326); material: water (ENVO:00002006), including particulate matter (ENVO:01000060) such as... | depth 36 m | reverse complement strand
ACACTCCTAATGGGGTTGTTTCATAATAATGTGCGGGAACACTTGCAGGGCCACCATTATTTGCCAACAATGGAAAGGATTGAAAATTATTTTGATTTGAAACTGATAAATGGTTTGTTGTAACTTCTTTCACGGGAGGGTAAAAACCATAATTTGTTCCGCTTAATTTTTGCAATCCTAATTGGGAAACTGTTTCAAATCTTAAATCATACAAAACATTTTCTGTCCCTAAATTTGGTGCATCACTTATATAATTTCCATCTTTATCATATTTAAATGCATTTATATTTATAGGACTTGCAACAGTCCCAGATTCAGCCCTGATATATTGCCCTATTTGAATGAAGTGAACATTCCCTTGCCAAAAAACACACCGCATTCCCCATGTTTTACAAATATCCTCTAAAACATTATAACAATTTTCCGCATTGTATGTTATTGATCCAGTATCACTATCCTCCTTTTCTTTATAAAAATTCCTTGATGATATTGTTGTTGTTCTTAATGGATCAACTGCTGTGCTTGTATGTAAAACATTAAACCAATTGACACTCGTTTTTATTGTGTAGTCATCATAAGTACTTGCATCATTTGATGTTTGCAATCCCGCTTTTAATAGTATTTCCTTAATCCAAAATGTTGTGGGTTTAAATGAATTCGGAATGTAAGTTTGTGCTTCTGTGTATGGTGAATCTATCGCAATATCAGGCACAAAATCAATATCTTTTAATAATGCCAAACCATCAATTGCCTGAAGTTTTATTTCATAAGGAAATGCAACATCTTGCCTATCCCCCAAATCCATAATAATATACCCAGCCCAAACTGGCTGTATTGATGAAGAGTTGAATACATACACATAAACATCCCTTTCATTGTATGTTGTCCTTAATTGATCAATAAATAATGCATCTGCCGAATCTCCAATTAAAAAAGGAAATTCAAGTTTTGATGTAAGTATTTTGCTGAATTTTTTATCCCCATCTGTGTCATAACTTATAACTGGGCCACTCACCCCCATGTTAAATGATGAACTTGATCCTGTAAAATTTTTATCCCAAATTTCTAATCTGAAATCCTCACCATTATATGATGTGTTTGATGTTGTAAATCTTAATACTCCCGCCATTTATACAAATCTGTTTCTGTTAAATTGTGCCTTTTGGCTAATCAATAAAATATCGTTCCCACTTATCTTCCCAGTAACCTCAACATGTTGCGAACCGCCCCCCATCATTCCCTGAAGTTTCTTTAATGGGGCAACAACCTCGGGATTTCCCGCCCCTGCACCAGGATATTCACCCATCAAACCAACAGTTGGCCCACTAATTATTCCCCCCTCTGCAAATGCTGGAATCGGTGTTGATGCTATTGTGGCAACACTTGCCGCAGCCAATCCACCAACAAAAATTGATAATGGAATATTCGGCAATGATGCAACAACAGCAGAAACCCCATTGATAATTGCATTCATTATTGCCATTGCCTTGTCCCGCCTTGCTTGTTTTTGTTTCATGGCCTTTTCCTTTACGGCCATTGCCTGATCCATTGTTTCTTTTTTAGTTGCAAATGAAGTATTTAAATCATCAATTGCAATCTGCTTGGCTTCCTCACTCATCATGCTATTTTCAATCCTTCCCAACTGTCTTTCATAATCAGCATCATGCAATTCCTGTTGCTTTGCTTTTTCGTTTGCCAATTCTGATGTTTCTTTTTTAGCAACTGCACTTGCCAGGTTAGAAATAGAAGACATTGCTTTTTGCGCCATTTCTATCCCCTCAGCAATACCTTCACCCCAATCATCCCAAAAATCACCCCAAATTTCTTTTAAACTTTTTGTTGTTTCCTCGGTAATTGGGTTTAAGCGGGCCATGTGTTCTGCATAAGTTTCATCAATATCAAAATCACCAATTATTTCTTCATCTTCACCCCCCTCACTTCCCTCTGAACTTCCCCCACCTAATCCCATAGGATTTCCCATCAATCCCATTGCATCGGCAACTTCTGTTGCTTGGTTTTTCATTGCATCCATGAAACTTCCAAACTCATTTTCATACTCTTTTGTTTCAACCTTTAATCCCTCTAATGAATCGGAAATATCTTTAAATGGGTTCTCCATTTTTTCCCTTCCAAAAAATTCCAATATTGAGTTAAAGCCATCCATCAGAAGTGATAAAGGGTTGTATTCAATAAACCATTGTAAAACCTGAATTAATGCATTACGAATCCAATTCCAATCCCCTAATCTTTCTTTAAATGCTTCCCAGTTTTCACGTACATAAGCAAATGCAACAACTATTCCAACAATTGCCGCAACCGCCAATGCAATTGGGCTTACTAATGCGCCAAACATTACTGCTAAAGTACCAACTAAACTTACAACAGGCCCAATTGCAGCCGCTAATAATGCAATGGTGACAATGTTATTCTTCATTCCACTATCCAGCCCACTCCACCAACCTAATGCTTTTTGAACAAATCCCATAAGTTTTTCAAAAACAGGAATAAGAATGGCACCCAATGAAATTGCAACCCCCTCGGCTTGGGATGCCAATCTTCTCATTGCTCCAGATGCACCGCTATCCATAGTATCAGCCATTTCCTTGGCTTTCCCTGTTGAATTATCCAACATTACATTGTAATCAGCCGTTTTTTTTGTGTTATCTGCTAATATTAACGCAGCACCAAATGCACGTTTCCCAAATAATTCTGTTGCCGTTGCAACTTTATTTGTTGATGTGTTTATTTGATTCATTGCATCATCAAAATCAATACCTTTTGTTGCCAACTCAACAAATATTTTCCTCAAATGCGTTCCCATTGTGGATGCTTCCATTCCACTATCTGCCAATGTCATCATCATAGCCGTAAGGCCATCCAATGGAACACCCACCGCATTTGCGGTTGCACCAACAGTTGGCATTGCAACACTCAATTTTGTCATATCAATGGCTGCATTTGAACTTGCAACCGCAAACATATCAGCAACTTTTGCTGATTCGCTTGCTTCCATGTTAAAACTATTCATTGTTGATGCAACTATAATTGCACTTTCAGATAAATCATGGCTTGTTGCTTGGGCTAAAGTTAATATTGAATCAGTTGATTTGTTTATTTCCTCTGGTGTTAATCCCAACTTGGATAATTCCAATTGTAAGCCAGCCACCTGTGAAGCGGTAAACATTGTTTGGCTTCCTAATCTTTTTGCGTTTTCTTCTAATGATTTAAATTCTGAAGCGGTTGCGCCTGAAACGGCTTTCACCTTAAGCATTGACTGCTCAAAATCTGCAAATGTTTTTATTGCAATTGCACCCAGCCCAATAATTGGCATTGTAAGATTGGTTGTCATGGAACTCCCAACGCGTTTCATTGACTTTCCGAAATTACTTACTTTCCTTTGTGCTTTTTTCATGGCCTTATTAAAGCCACCCATATTTGCACCGAAATTAAATGTTAAAAAACCAACTGCCTTACTTCCCATAATTGTCCATTTTTTTAATGTATTCCGCCCTTGCTTTTAATTCCTCAAAATCAATTTCTGACTTTGTTTTATCCCATTCAAATTTAATTAAATCTGTTGGTGATAATGATTTCCCTTTTCCTGTGTGCGGCATTAATAAATATGCCGTTTGCCATCTGCATCTTTCCCATTCCTGCCTTTGCCTTAAATTTTCCAAATCATTAAATCCATCCATTTTAAGCCAAAAATGTTTGGGCAACATATCATAAAAAACATCAACCTCCATGTTCATTTGCCCAAATGCAATCCTTTCCAAATCTTGCCAACTTAGCGTTTCACCTTGCTGGCGTTGCCCTTTCCCTGTTTTTTAGTATTTCCACCCATTTGTTCGGCCAAAATAGTCATGCATTTTTCAATTGCATTAAAATCTTCATCAACCAAATCAGAAAGTGTTTCAATATCTAACTCACATTGTTGTTTTGCGGCCCTGTAACCATCTTCCAACCCGCAAAGGATTAAAACTAAGGCATCATTCAATTTCATATCTTGGCCCAACTTATCCAAATCAGCCAATGATGTGTTTGTTTTTATCCCATACTTTCTTAAAGCATTGAAACCAAATTTAATTGGGTATTTTTTTTCTGCTATTTCTACAAAATTATATTTCATGTTTAATGTGTTTGTTTAAATTGGTTTGTGAGGGGTGAAACACACAAACAAGATCACCCCCCACGCGCCAAAAATTTTTATTAAGATACAGTTTGAGTTAATGCACCCGTTCCTTCTAAAGATAAAGAATAAGTTGCTGAATCTTCCGTTCCTGCCGAAGCACTCCCAGAAGTAACCCATGCCGTTCCGCTGTATAAAACATCACCAGTTGTACCCGCTGTTGTTCCAAATTTAACTGTTAATGAAGCCCTTGTTAAAATGTAAGTTGCAATTACATCTTCAAATCCATTTGCTAAAACTGATCCTGCTGCATCAGTCCATGCATAAGCACCATCAACATCAACACTCCAATCCCTTAAACCCTCCAAAGATTCTTTCCATCCTGCTGATTCTTTGTTTGTGATTTCCCTTGTTGAATGATTAATGTTTATTGATCCGTTTTGTGCATAAGCGACTAATAAGCCACTCCCATCATAGACTTTTATGTCCGTTCCATTTAATATTGCCATTTTCTTTTATTTTTTTATTATTAATTTTTTTTATTTTTACTCACTTTTTTTTCTTTTTTTCTTTTGGTGCTTTTCCTAATTCCTCTAATTGATCCATTGTTCCCTCAAATATAGGAATTTCCTTTATTTGTGGTTTTTCAATGCATTCAAATTCAATCAATTGTTTCAATTCACTTTCTATTTTGATAATCACAAATGTTCCTTTTTTGATTGTTTTACCATGCCTTTTGCTTGGCCAATCTTTTAATAATTCATATTTCATAATTTAACTATTTATTATCCTTATATTAAAATTCAATGCTTTCCTGTAAATTCCCTCACCACCACTATCATCATCAAATAAATCATCATATCCAACATATTGGATTGATTGTACTTCCACACCTCCAAATGTTCCCTTAACCCTATCCAATGCCGTTCTTATTTTTAATGCCAAATCAGCCGCTTCAATATAAGTTTTTGAATAACAACTCACCATTAAACTATCAGTATCCAAAGTTGAAACCCCATCCTTATCATTTGTTGGTGTTTCACCATTTACATCATAAATGATAAATGGAAATTGTGTTGAATTTTTAGCAACATTTGGGAATATTCTACTTTCAACTAATGTTTCAACATCAGTATCATTGCTCAAAATATTATATATTGCTAATCCTGATTTCATTTTAATATCCTAAAGTCCCGTATTTTTTTAATCTCCTTGTGTGTATCTTTAATGCCCTTTCAAAAATCTTTTCTGCACTTTTCATTCCGCTGGCCAAAACCTGTTTGTGTGCTGAACTCCATGCATCACTCATCCATGGTTGATTCTTTCCAAATCCTTTCCCTCCAAATTTTGTTTCGCCACCATACTCAACCCACGCACCATAAAATCCACTTTTCTTTTTACTACTAAATGCGCCCTTTACCCTTGGGCCTACATATCCCCCATTATATTTACGGCTTGCCTTTGTTGTAAAGAAACCAACACTTGCAGCCAACCGTCCCGTTTTACCCTTGGGCGCATTATTTTTTGCTGCCTTAACTAATGGTTTTGAATTTTCCCGCCAAAATTTAACCCAAATTTTATTTTGATCAACTTGTTTTGGCAATTGCTGAAACATTAAATTAATATCCCTTAAATTGTTTTTATCAACTTCAACTTTAATTCCTTGGCTTGCCATTTAATCCTTTTGTTCCGTTAATAATTCCAAAAACATTTCCCTCCCATCAATCTCATTTATTGCTTGAATGTAATAATATTTTAATTTGTATAAAATACGATAATTAGTATCAACCGCATTCCCAATATTTCTTATTGTAAACATAACCTTTGATGTTGCCGTTAATTTATCGGATTCCTCATTTTCCATTCCACCATTCCATTCCACATTTGCCCAAACTGTTAAATAAGTACCCCATGAAATAACTTCCTCACCATAAGCATTTGCCGTTTTTATGGGCCTTTCCAATACAATTCTCCTATCTAATTTTCCGATTTGCATTATCTTAAAACTTGAATTTTATATTGATCCAATAAATATTTTGCAGCCATTGGAACTTCTGATGCAATACGGCCAACAACAACTGTTTCCCTGTTTGCATACCAATGCCCAATTGTAAGCAATACCGCTTGTTTTATAGCATTATCAACTTCCGCAGCCGTATCAACCCCCACGTTATAAGTAACCTCAACCGCATTTATTCTGCTTGATAAATTTGGAAATGATTTGTTTGGTGCTGCCCAAATCCTTGATGGCATTGAAATGTTATCAATATCATAATCTGTATTCGATAAAGTTTGCAGGGTTTCATTGCTGTCGTAATAACTAATTGAAAACAAAGTTGTTTGCACTGGGCTTTTTAATAATTCAGAAATTTCAGCCCAAACATCTGAATATTGTATAATTTTGGTTTTTAAAAAAAACCGATTTGTGTATTCCTCACAACTACTTGTTGCCGCCTTAATTAAATTTGTAATCAATGAATCATCAGTATCAACATCCACTTTTAAATGTTCTTTTGTTTCGCTTAATGTAAGCAAATCAACTGTTGCTGGAACGGTAACTTTGTATGATCTCATTTTTTACTTTTTAAAAAAAGGGATGGCCGTTTAAAACCACCCCTTTCAATCAATTATTAAATAATTATGCTTCAATCAATGTTGCAAATGCAGAACCATTTTGTGCAGCATCACCATCCATTAAAGATGTCACAATCATTCTTGGCTCACCTGTTGCGCCGCCTGTGAATGGATCAAATAAGATGTCTAAACCACCAAACTGTGCAATGTGTACCTTAGAGAAATCACCACATAAAGCGTGTGCTTTAGATGCCGTCCCAGATGCTGCAACATTTCCAGATGCAAATGCTTTGTATCCGTTCAATTCTCTGTTAGCATTATCCCAAATTGGAGAAACTGAAGAAACTTGCGCCAAACTCTTAACAGTTGAATAAGCATCAGAATCAAGTAAATATTTAACGTTATCCCCTAACATAACACCAGCAGCCAATAAAGCCGTTTCCAATGCTAAATAATCACCTGCCGTATTTCCTGTTGAAATTGCAGCCGCATCAGCAAAAATAGATGCTGGCGCATTTGTTACATCAGCCGTATCTAATAATGCATTTTCAAAAGTAGCCGCAATAGATGCTGCCATGTTTCTTTGTAATGCCATTTCTAAACTTGCATTTTGTATCAATGCTTCATTTGAAACATTTACAACAGAAATAATTTTCTTTGGAGTAAGCGTAATTGAAGCAGCCGTTCCATTTGCTGCCCCAGCCGTTCCACCTGCTTCAGGAACAAAGTAAGAATTTACTGCCGAAATAACTGGGAATTTCATATTATCAACACCAGAATAAAAATTTGCACCAGCCTGAGCCAATACTAAATTTGCTTCTAATTGATCCGTAAAACTCATTGTAGTTGTTGCATTAACCGCTGCCGTTCCTACTGCTGCTCTTTGTAGGATTGAAGATGGTATTGCTAAACCTTTAAAGTTTTGCCCTGTATATCTTGCTTCAGATCTTGCTTCCTGATCCATTTCCTTAACTATTCCACTAAGGTTTCCTGTGTACGCTTGGCGCATTGCCTCTTGGAATGTAAATGTTTCAACATCCTTATCAGTTTTTGAAACAACAACTGTTCCAGTAACCTTTGCCGCATCTCTTAAAGATTTTTCCATTTTTTCTGCTCTTTCAATTTTAGTATCTAATTCATCAACTTCAGTTAATAAACCATCAACCTGGTTGTTTTCATCTTTCGTTAGATCTCTTTCAGTAGTTGTTGCAACATCTTTGATGCCTTCCAAAACTGAAATAATATCTGAACGCATTTCTTTTAATTCTTTTGAATTTTTCATTTTGCTTTCTTTTTTTTATTAAATTTATTTTCTTTTTTTCAATTCAATTTTCAATGCCAATAATGATCTTGAAATTAAATCGCTTTCCTCTTTTTGCCTTGTTTGTTTTTCTTTATATACCGATAAACCCCTTTGTGCAATAACCAAATCATTTGCATCAGGATATGCTGGATAAGTAACAGGGGAAACATCATAAAGTCTTGCAACCTTTGTGATTGTTCGCACATCTTCACCATCAACTGTTTCCCAACTATCGTTTGCAACAGTAAATGCAAATGAACTTTGTGTAATGTCCCCACGCTCCATTGAAACCGCCAAATCCTTTCCATAAGATGTTTCAGGGATTGTAAATTCATATTTCAAACCAGTTTCATCAGTACTTAATTGCAATGTTCCGCTTGTTGTTCTCGCCAAAATAAGGTTTCCATCATGGTTTATTAAAGCCCTAACATCATCACCCAACACATCATCAAATGCGCCCTCTGCAATAATTTCCTTAAACCCACCCAAATTTTCACTTAATCTATTATAAACAGATGCATGCCCAACAACCTTTAGGCCGTTTTCAACTTCATCCATTCTCGTTTCCATTTTAAATAATCTTTTTTCCATAACAATTTTATCGTTTTTTTTATCCCAGCAATTATTCACTTTCCCCAATTTTATCTATTGTTGTCATGTTTAACTGCATGAAATGTTTATCACCCCCATCAATCTTGTTCATGTTTTCCTTACTTCTAACTTCATTTATGCTCATTACCCCAATGTTTACCATTGTTCTGTAAAATTCTGATCTGTCTTTTGTGTTTCCCCTAAGTAATGCATTTACATTAAATTGAACAAATACTTTCCCCAATTCGTTTGTTCTGAATAACTTTAAATTCATTTCCTGTTCAATCCTTACTAAATAAGGCATCAATGTGTATGTAACAAATTCCTGTGATTGCATTTCAATATTATTGAAACTTGATTTACTCAAATCGCCAATCATATGTGGCGGTAAATTATAAATTCGGGCAACTTCCTCAACACTAAATGTTCTGCTTGCTAAAAATTGTGCTTGATCTGGTGAAATTGAAACGGGTTTAAATGTTAATCCCTCCTCCAAAACAACAGTTGAATTTGCGCTTGTTAATTGTGCGTAAATATTATTGAATGAATTTTTTAAACGGCCAATTGCGGTTTCGCTTAATGCTCTTTCTGTGGACAATATTCCACTTAATTTGGCGCCATTTTTGAAAAATGTGTTCCCATATTCCTCAACCGATAAACCCCAACCAATTGAATTTTTACATTGTTCAATCGGACTCATTCCCCTAATGCCATCCTTTGTGATTGTTTTGAAATGCAAAACATCTTCAGCATCTTTTAATCCGTATTGTGTATCATAAAACAATTTACCCTCCTTTTGAACAACATCAGTTTCATCAATGTTTAATGGTAACAATTGCAAAGGGATTGAACTCCTTGAATCTCTTTCAATATAGAAAAATGATTCCCCTTTTGTACAAATCCCCAGCATAAGAAACTCCAAAAATGTAATCTTGTTTTGAAAATTATTTGGCTTGTATTTTAGTAAATTGTAAACTGGGTTTGCCTTGGCTTCTACCTTATCCCCATTTTTATCAATTTCATAAACGCTTATTGGCAAACTTGAAACACTTTCGCTTAATAAACGGATTGCGGCCCAAACTGCCGTAAATGTTAATGCGGTATCAGAATTTACTGCAACGGCACTTCCTTTTGGCACTTGACTTCCAAAGGTTCTTTGTTCATGCCTTACATCCTTTTTTGAAGGTGTAATTATGTTTTTTAAAGTATCTATTAAGCCCAAATCTGTATATAATTTGTGCAATTATACGCATTTGAAACCTTACTTTTGTGCAACTTGGTTGCTTTTCTTAAAATGATTTTAAGGTTGTTTTTATGCGTTTTAAGGCATTTTAATGGTTTTGTGGTATATACAGACCTAAAATTGTATAAAATTGATTTACTACCGATAAGCAAACGAAATTTAATTTATTATGTTAAATTATTTTTGATGCCTTTTTATCCTTTTATCTCGGCAATTACGATAAGAATTATAATCAGAATATTTGCGTTTACTGAAATTGTTTTCGTACTCATCTTCAACCATTTCATATGCCGCTTTATAGGTTTTTGTTTGGGCCGCACAATCCCAAAATCTTTCATCAAATCCCTCTGGTGTTAATAATGCTAATATTCTGTTATTCATATTTTTTATATAATTAGTAAATCCCTTGTATCATAAATACTCCCCAAATCTTCCCCATCCATGTATTCACCTAATGCCATAACCATTGAAACAATCCCATCCACCTTTTCTTTAGATTTGTTTTTCGCAATTTTAATATTTCCAGCGGGATCTTCCATAACTGCAACATTGCTTAACATCCAATTCATTGCGGGGTTATTATCATGCACAATTTCTTTTGCTAAAATTAACTTTTCCAATTCCTTTGTTGGCGCACTCATTGAAACGAAACCTTGCCCAAATGGGGACATGTTTGCACCATCATTCATTAATTCAGTAACTAACATTGATGCATTCCACCTATCATAAGCAATGGATTGAATTTTATATTGTTTGCTCAACTCGTTTATCTTGGCCCTAATGAAATTGTAATCAGCAACATCACCAGGTGTTGCAATAACATTCCCTTGTTTAATCCATGTCATGTAATCAACCCCATCCCTATCACTTCTTTTCTTTGCATTATCTTCAGGAATAAACAAATGCGGAATAAACACATATTTTTTATCCACTTCAAAAACTAAAACAAATGCTGAAATATCCCTTGTTGATGCTAAATCCAAACCACCCCAACATTTCATTCCATCCAAACTTTTATAATCAAATTCAGGATTGCATTCCATCCATTCATTGTGGCCAATCCATTGTGTTTGTGAATCTGTCCAAATGTTCAATAATAATCTTTTAAATGTGTTTTGGTAACTTGGAATGCTTACGGCCCTTTTACTTTCCTGAAGCATGTATTCTTTTCTTAAAGAAACCCCATAATTTGGATTTGCTTTTTTCCATGTTGATTCCAAAGAAATATCATCTTCCTCATCCGCTTCATAAATTACAGAATAAAATGTTTCATCAACAATTGCACCATCCTGAACTTGTTTTGCGTATTTGTACACTTCATAACATATTGATTGCTTATCATAACCAGCGGTTGTGATTGCAACTGTTAATGGTTCTCGCCTACTTCCTGTTGATGTTGTTAATGTATCCCACAAATCCCTGTTTGGTTGTGTGTGTAATTCATCAAAAATTATGCAATTAGCATTGAAACCATGCTTTGTTTTACTATCAGATGAAATGGCTTGGAAAAAATTTCCTTTACTTTCGTTTGTAATGCTATTCCTGAACACTTTTGATCGGCTTGTTAATTCCTTTGAATTTAAAATCATCCCCTTTGCAATCTCAAAAACAATCCCCGCCTGATTCCTATCACCAGCGGCCGCATACACTTCCGATCCCCTTTCACTATCAGCAAACAACATGTACAAACTGATCCCAGCGCATAATGTAGTTTTTCCGTTTTTCCTTGGGACTTCAATAAAAACCGTTCTGTATTTTCTTAATTTTGTTTCCTCATGTTTCCAACCAAAAATATTCCCAACAATTTCCTTTTGCCAATCTTCCAATAAAAAAGGTTTACCAGCCAATTCCCCTTTTGTATGTGAGCAAAATTTTTCAATAAAACTTATTGCCCTTTGTGCTGCATCT
>TARA_R110000744_G_scaffold87961_3_pt1 | contig 11769 bp, 6 predicted proteins | sample TARA_R110000744 | Tara Oceans TARA_R110000744 (sample SAMEA4398083) | marine metagenome | biome: Polar Biome; feature: [DCM] deep chlorophyll maximum layer (ENVO:01000326); material: water (ENVO:00002006), including particulate matter (ENVO:01000060) such as... | depth 36 m | reverse complement strand
TGGGGTGTTATCATTTGCTAATTGTGGCATTTGTGTTTCCTTTGTGGGTCTTAGTCAGTATTAAGTTTTCTAAAATTAAGATACAGCCACGATTAAACCATTTTTGATTGTTAAAGTTGCTGAAGCTGAGGCGCTGCCAGTGTACCCTGCGGTTCCGTCAGATGAGTTGTAGCCACCTGAAGGGGTGACCGTACCTGTTACATTTATGCCTGTAGGTTCAACTGCTAAAACCCTAGTGTGGCTAGCTCCATTTTTTACCCACGTTTCGTGCTGGGCTTTTTCAGAGTCTTCAGTAACATCTATTGTGCGAACTTCTGTCCACGCATACTTCGTTTGACCAGAGCCAGAACCCGACTCATCATTCATACCGTAATAATTTATTTGGCCTAGCCTTTCACCTATAGCGTCAGCGTGTAGGTTAATAAAATCTAAATCTGGTGCTGGGTCACCGCCGGAACCTGTGGTGGTTATTGCAACCGTATCTTTACATTCAACTTTACCTGTTACGTTTATGCCTGTAGCTGTAGTGTCTAAAACACCAACACCGTTATAGCCTAGTGTTACCCCGTCAGCATTCCAAGTTACCTGAGACTCATCGTTATCATTCCTAAGATAACCAGACTCGCCCTTAATAACTAAAGCGCCGCCACCTACTTCGTGAATATAAGATGTTCCAGAAGCGCCAGCCGATTTATATATCTGTAGGTAATTAGAACCATCAGTTTCAAACTTTAACTTACTGGTATCAGAGAGTAGTAAGTCGTCAGAAGCAGAAACTTGTAGGTTTGTACCACCAGTAGAGTTACCCAGAACAAGTGTTTGAGCTAAGGTTTCATTACCTCCAGAGGCATTTACATAAGCCTTAACAGACTCAGCAGTAGGAACATTAGTAGCTGTAGCAGTAGCGAATGTATCGTCATCAATAAAGTCAGTTATAGCTACACTGCCAATGCCGGTAAAGAAAATTGCCTCAACCGTACCTGTTACGTCTACATTACTCGTGAAACTCTTAGCGCCTGCAACTGTTTGATTGCCTGTTAGTTTTACAACAGTAGCGTCATCAGTAACAGTTATAAAAGAAGAACCATTCCAAAACTGAAGGTTATTTGAAGATGCGTCATAATAAACAGTACCTTCTAAAGGAGTTGATGGGGCTACCTCTAAAGGTTGAAACACAACTGTTCCTATAGCTTCAGCACCATCAAGGGCTTCTTGAGCCATAAAAAGGCTTTGTTTACTATCTTCATCAAACGTAGCTGCTACTTCTACAGCTCCGTCTGTGTAATCCACAAGCCTAGTGCTCTGACTAGACTTACGGATTATCTTGATAGTGTTAGATGAGGTAGGAAAATTACCAGCAGTAAAACTAACTGTTGTTCCTGTAATAGTGTAATGAGTAGTGACTGTTTTTAAAACATCATCTACATACACCTCAATATGCAAAGAGTCTAGGTACTCAGGGGTCGTAAAAGCCCCTGCTGCACCTGTACCTGCATAAGTTTTTATTGAATATGCCATTTTAGTTTCCTAAAGATTTATCAAGCATGTTAAAAGGTGCTCCGAGAAGCGGGTTATTTGGGTTAAAAGAGCCTATCATACCCATGACATCTCCATCCACTGCATTGTTATAGATACCAGAACCTAGCTGTATTGAGGGGTTCTGCACTAGCGATGCAGGGTCTACACCACCGTAGTTAAAGGCAAAACTACCTACACCTAAGAAACCTATACCTGCTGCACCGCCTCTGGCTAAATTACCTATTTCCATTTTCTCTGCAAAGTACTTATCAGGGTCGTCTTTACCGTTAGCATTTATAGCGGCTCTAGCAATATAACTAAGAGTAGCTACACCTAAAGACCCTGAGATCATAGCCAAAGGTCTAAGATCACCCTCAGCTAATCGGGCTGTTTGGCGAGCATACTGTTGTTCTGTAGCTGCTATAGGAAATGACCAAAACTGAAAGGCTGACTTACCTACTACACTATTAAAGAATGGGTTAATAGAAGAAGCGTTTGTTAGCTGGACAACTTGAGTAGTGTCTAGGAACAACGCATACTCAAAAGCATCCGCAGCTTCTCTATCAGTCCAATCTTTAGCGTTTATAGTTTTTAATTTGTTACTACCTTTAACAGTGATTGTTTCACCTACATCTGTTTTAGTTACCGTCTTCTCCCCCTCAACGCTGGCGTGTCTACGCATTTCAGTTTGGATACGCTTAAGCATATCTTCGTCAAGGTTAAGTTGTTTTAACTTGGCAGGGTGGTAAACACCTAAGTTGTCTTTTTTAACTAACTCTTTGTAAAATTTAGTAACAGTGTTATACTGATGTAGTCTCTGTAAAAATACAGTTACAGGTGTAAGGCCACTCATTAAGGAAACCATTCTACGACCATGTGCTAAACCCTCATCAAGCTTACCATGAGTTTGGCTGAGCCTTGAGATGTCATCACTGGTGTCATCAAAACGAGCAATAGCGCTACCTGTAAAAACATCAGCACCTAAACCGTTACCTATTTCAACTTCACGTACTAACGCATTGCGTAGTTCACCATCTGCTTTAAGTCTTCCAATCATAGATGGTATTGCAGGGATGTTTGATATGAAATGTCTAATACCGTTTTCAAACATTACGTTAGGTACTTCTGCTAACGCTGCTAGACCTGACATACCCATCATACGAATAAAGTTAAAGTCTCGAACACGTCTAAGTAATACTGAAGTGGTTAAATCCATTGTTTCGTTTATGCCTGTAGAACCTCTTAAGGTCTGGTACATAAACTCAAGGGACTTAATCTCTTGCTCAGTTGCTTCAGTGCCTAACTTAGCTATTAAAGAGCTAAAGGAAACACCCTCGACACTATCTATACCCTGTTCCGCTAAGGCAATACTACCACCCATACGGTGTGTGTAGATGTTCATGGCTGTGTATACATCTTTCTCTACTAAATCTGTAAGTTTAAAATCAAACTCTTCGCCGTTTTTATCAGCAAGTTTTATTACTTTAGTATCGTTAATCAGCATACGTGATCGAGCGTGTACGTTTTTAGCCTTAGCTTTTTGCTCAGGGTTTAGTGCGTACAATACACGATCTAACTCTTCGTCAGTTACCTTTACTTCTTCATCTTCTAAAGCTTCTCTAAGAGTTTTCTTTAAAGTATCTTCATCTGAGTTAAAATCTTTACCAGCATACTTAGCCGTACGAGTAAGTTTGTTACGACCATCAATGCTACTTAAGGTACTCCAATAAGCACTAGCTATTGAATAAATCTTTTTAGTTTCTTCAGCAGTACGTGGTTTTGACTTCTCTGGCAAAGCATCTATAATTAACTCTTTAAATGCTTCTTTCATTTGTGTAGCGGTGGCTTCACTCCTACCACCCATTTTTTCAATCACTCGGTCAATATAATCTGCTCGAAAGATTCTAGGAAAGTAACTTTCAATTTTATTAGACCCTTCAAACACTCCAGACTTAACAGCCTTTTCGTGCATATCTTCGATTATATCTTTAAGCTCTTTTACAAATGGTTGTAATTCTTCAGGAACTCCGTGGTTAGGATTGTTTAACGCTTGTCCTAGATGCTCACGTACTTCTTTTGACCGTAAGTTAGAGTTTCTTTCAGCATTAACTACTACCTTGGTAATTAATGTATTATATTTTGTTTGAAACTGGTGAGAACGAGTAAGAGCATTAAACGGCGCTTTAACCATTTTACCAGTAGCATCGACTAAAGCTCCTGAGGCTAAACCCAATCTAATACCTAAAGCTCTTACCGCTGCTGTTTGTGACTGGGTTGTTCGAGAGATAGATGACAAAACATTACGTAAGCGTAGCTTGTTAAAGACAGTATCTTTGAGCCTTGGGACATCTTCAGGTTTTAAATCACCCGCAGCAATCCTGTCGTTTTCTGCAAGCTTCTGCTCAGTAAAGGTCATGTTATCTGCGTCTTTTTTAAGCTCTTCAACTCGACTTTTAGATTTAAACCCTAAGACTCTACGACTGGCGTTACCTCTTGAGAACTTTTCAGCTCCTATTTTTTCTAGTAACTCACCTTTCTCGTTAGATCGGTATGTGCCATCTTTAGTTCTTTTAAAGTAAGCTGTGTTTGTACCATCTGTTACACCAAAAAGACGCTTACCAAAGCTTTGTTGAGTTACTTGTTGACCGCCAACCATGTAGGTTTTACGTGAGCTTGCTCTACGGTTTATTTCAGCTCTTAGTTTACGTATCTGAGTAGCGCCACCTCTAAGACCTTGTGCTAGAATATCATCTAACTGTCGTTGAGGAATAGACACATCAGCAGCGTCATCCCAAGCTTTAGGGACTGGGATAGCATCTAAGTCGCCTTCGTCTGTAAGAGCATCAACCACTCTAGCTTGTTTCTCTGCGGGTGTGTGTCCTTCAAACTTCTCTTTACCTTTAGGCGTTAAGTCAACAGCGTTAGCTTCAAAGTGTTCTGCATCTATATCTCTACGAAGCCGACCAGCTACAGCACCCATTGCGCCACCGATACCTGCACCTAAGGTAACACCGAATAAAACATCCTTAGCCTGAGCATCGGGACGTAACATATACTCGGCACTAGACACAGCAAGACCTTCAGCGCCACCTATAAGTGCACCTGTTTTAACGTAGTGCATATACCTTCCAGCACCAGCAAGTACTTTAGCGCCTGCACCTAAGTTAGCATAAGGCACAAACCATAAAGGTAATAAAGCAGGGTCAGTAACGCCCGCAGATATTAAGGCTGCTACAGAGCCAAAACCTAAACCACCTAACTGTTTGTAAGACTCTTTAGCTCTTTTGGCTCTACCTTGTTTAAACTCAAACTCTTCTTGACTGTTAGAGTCTAAAAGGTCTTTAGCCCAAACTTCGGTATGCTCTAATTTAATTTTCTTTTGTGCCTCTTCCTCTATTTGGAAGTCTATGCTATTCTCAAAGTCTTGTGCATAATCAGACTCAGCATAAATGTCAGGAAGCCAAGTTATTTTCTTAGCAGCTTTGAACTTTTCTACCCAAGTCGTTTCCTCAAGACGGGTGTTTAAAGTCCCTTCAGGGGAAGCAATGAATAAATCATCATTAGGGTTTTGTTCAGTAGCCATAAATTATCCTTAGTTATTTTATAAAGTTATCGAGCAACTCTTCGGTAGTTATAACAGCGTCAATAAACTCTTCACCATCATCAAGCGCAACACGCACACCTTCTTCACTGACTAAAATGTACTGATTAATACCTGAAGCTCTAAAACTTAAGGCTTCGTTATCTAAGTAAGGTATTTCATCTTGTACAAACTCTATATACTTTTCAAAAATAGCAGGAATGTTTGCAGGAGATACATTTACACCTTCATTGGCTTTTTGTAATACCGCTTGCTGTATAGGGTTTGTGTCAATTAAACCTCCATCAAACTTTATATACCTAGTTTGGAAAGCTTGTTGAGCTTTACCTATAGCAGCAGATTTAGAAATTCCTCGCTGCTGCAAGCTTATAGCGTAGTCAACATACTCACCAGCAAAATTACTAGCGTTTGAAGGGCGACGTAAGAAGCCTCCTAAGAAAGGGTCAAAAGCATCTTCAAGGTCTGAAGCTTTCACCTTATCATCTATTAGGCTTTTATCCATCTTAGGGCGTGCCATAAACTCTATAGCAGCTGACATACCGTCACGTTTAAAATGAGACAAAGCAACTTCGTAATCAGCAACTTGATCTGACTTTAACATACCATCTAACAAGTAAGGTGTCTCAGCTTTGTAAGTTTCGTAGATAGTCAAACCACGTAGCACAGAAGCAGAATCTTTTAGTGATGCTCCGCCTGTAAGTTGACCTAAGCCTGTAGCTAAAGACTGTTCGTGGTCTGCGTTCTTTATACCTAAAGCATTAAACTGCCTTGCTGTTCTAGCTATTTCTGTTCTGTATTGTTGTTTTAAAGCCAGAGCTTTGTTTGGGTCTCCTTGACCAAAAGAAGAAGCTGCTTCCGCCTGACCGTAAGCGTCTGCATACATTTTCTCACGACCTCTCGATCTATCTTCAAGAGCCTCTCCTGCCTTCTTAGAGACCTCTTCCGAGACTACACCAAAGGACTTTCCAGCTTCTATGTTTGCTACTACGTCTGTTATCTCTGCTTGTAATTGAGCTTTTTGCATGGCTACGGCATACTGAGACCTAGCCGTAGCTAATCTCTTATCATCACCTGCTCTTATACTTTCGCTTGTACCGAACATCTTATACTTTTCAGCGTAGTTGTACAGTGATGCACTTCCCACACCTAAGTCTGCTATAGCTTTTTCTCTTACTAAAGCATTGAGTTCTTTTTGAGGAACTCCGTAAAGATTGCCTAACTCTCTAAGCTGTTCATCTAAGAAAGGGTTTAAAACATCTGCACCTTCACCTGCTTGTTCTCTTGTAGCTGCTGCATCAAACACAGCGTTGGCTTTGTTATCTACAGCCCTTTCAAAGTCTGCTGGTAGGTTACTTAAAGATTCTTTGTAAAGAGTTTGTGAGATTGTGCTTGAGACCTTTTTCTGTACTCTTGGGTGAAAATCTTTAGAGACTACAGGAGCAAAGTACTCGTTAAACTTTTTTTCTCTATCTGGGGGAGACATAGATTGGTAATCATCTTGATTGTTTACCTTCCAGCTTTCCCACTGAGCATCAGCTTGTTGATACTGTAGTTGTGCATCGTAAGAATCAGATTTAATTCTAGCTTCACTGACCTGATCTGCTACTTCTAACCCAGTATCAATTAGGCTTTCTATAGCCCTAGCTGTTTGAAACTTAGAGTCTTGTTGTAAATACTGTTGAGCGCTTTTACCTTGAACAAACGTATCTACGGGAGCTGCACGGACTTGGGGTGCATCGGGTTTTATTAACTCGTTTGTGTCACCCATTACTTCAAATAATGATCTAGGCATTTAAGTAATTGCTCCTGTACCTGCGGGTGCGCCGCCACCACCACCAAAAGTTGAGTAAGCAGCCATACCTGTTTGTACTCCTGATAAACCAGCGTTTATTAGTACGTTAGTTTTGTTAAAAGTAGGCGCTGCTACAGAGTTAATACGGCTTTGATAAGTAGTAGACGCTCCATAACGAGCTTCTTGTAGTTGAGCTTCTGCTTGACCTAGATTAGCTTGAATGCTTGTACCTGAAACTAAGCCTTGTCTTGTTAAGTTTTGCATTACCGCATCATTGTTTAAGAAGACCCCAGAGTTTGCTCCAGCAACTTTGGCTGTTGCTTTTAACTGCATAGCCTTAAGATCACTTTGCATCGTAGCAGACATTGCTGCTTCTTTTTGTTGTCTGTCTTTTAAATTTAACTGTCGGCTGTTATCTACGAAGGCGTTCATAGCGTTCTTAGCGTTTGCCTCGTAAGCTTTGCCTTGCGCTATTGCCATTCGCTTTGCTTGAGTAGCGCTTTGCATTGCCTGCATAGCTCCCAAGCCTATAAAGACTGCTGGATGACACATTGTCCTATCCTCACAAATTGATAAAAAGGTTGTTTTTCTACACCATGTTCTTGTTCTAGTTTTATAAACTTAAAACCTAAAGATTTTAACCACTTAATTGAGACTGTGTTTTCTACATGGGCGTAGTTAAGCAGAAGAGGGTATTTAACGTTCATCTCTTCTACCCATTTAGCTGAGATAGGTAACATTACTCTTTTAGTTTTTAGTAGCTTATCAGTGCCTAGTAACCAAGGACTCGCAAGAAGACCAGAATCAGCAATACCAAACATACCTACCACAGTCCCATCAGCGTGTACAATCGTGTTGCACTCTTGAGAGCTTAGGAAGCTACGCTGAAGAGATTCTAAAGGGGATAACCCATGACTATAGGTTATTTCTTTAACGTCCTGTGTACGCATGTAGGGAGCGATTAGATCGCAATCTCCAAGTACACTGGGTCTGTGGTAGTGTGTCATATTATAACCTTACTGGGTTTCTATAATGAAACATAATTTCATACTCACCGCTCTGGAATGTTGAGGGTAAGTGTGAGTCATTTTCAAGGGTTAGTTTTACATTAGAAGCGTTAGATAAAACAGCAAACTTCTTAGTACCGTAATCAATGTTTGGTAGAAATCCTAAAGTATTTTCAGAATTACCGAACTCTTTAGCTGTGTAAGTCGAAACTACTTCGTCTCTGTCTTTAGCTTTTACTTTGAAGTTAAAAAACGCTGTATCGCTAAACGATATATTGAAACTGCGTAGTTGCATTCTAGCTAAGTGAGATGGGTCTTTCTTACCATAATCAAACACTGGTTCTGACAATGTAGCTCTAAACGTGTAAGGTTCGCCAGCATAAAGGTAATTATTAACAATAGACCCGTTCTCAGTATGGTTCTTACCGTTTATATAATTAACTACTTTAGCTAACTCAGGGCTACTTGTGCCTTGCGCAACTAATACACCTAAGTGATCTACAAATTTAGTAGACGTTGTTAAGTCAGATGAGGGTATATCGCTAAGACTAAATGTAGCAGAGTTAGCACTGTTTAACTTTCTACGGTGATCTAAGTAAACATCATAAGCTGTGCCTGTGTAAATAGCTTGGGATTCAAGAAGAATTGGCAACTCAAATCTAGTAGAAGCATCTGCATCTACGACGGCTTGTACAGCATCAACTTGAGAACTTGTAGGAACCCAAGTAAACTTCTTAGTTCCGTCTGAGTATTCAATTACTGTAGCATCCGAAGTAAGGTACGTTTCACTGTTAAATGTTAATCCGTTAAACCCTGCATTAAGACTAGCTGGTAAAGCAGTAAACTCTATTACAGGCGTGTTAAAAAAGTCTTCAAACCTTAAAACAAAACCTGCGACGAACAATTCGTTATTGTACGAATAGCCTATCAGGTCTGAATGTGCATACGTACTTGTACTTAAGAAGAAGGTTGACCTACTTGGTACAGTAGTCGTTTGTGAAAAAGTAATAAACTGCTCATTAGAAGCTAAGTCTAGCTCTTCAAAACTACCATCACCAAATGTTATGTACATTCTGGAGTTGTTAAACGACATGCTCAACACGTCCTTATCAAATATCCATTTTGACCAAGCACTTTGGAGTCTTTGGCTATCACTGTCGTACCATTTGTACACATAAACAACTTTTTTATCCACACTGTTTAAACACAACAGCATACTTTTATTAGTAGATGATGCCATTTTAGTTATAGTTCCTTGTATATACTCAGGAACATGGTTCGTAACTAAAGGTGCTTCGTTTATTTCAGTGTTAGGGTTTGTCACGTACTCTCGAACACCTGAGTAATACTGATTTGTTGTAGCAAAGAATACACTGTTGCCTGCTATTACAGGCTTAGCTGTTAAATCACACTCGTATTGAGTAGATAAGTCAGCCTTAACATCTGTAGGTGTAAGGAGCTGTGCAGAAGACAAGGTAAACTGGCTTTGTTCTGAGAACAATAACAAGAAATCTTGGACTGGTGTAGCAGCCTTAAGTGTAGACACAGCAGTACTTGCTATAGCTACGTCAATAGGGTCACTATCTAAAAGTGTTCTAACAGTGCTTCTATAGAAATTAAAGTATTCTCCGTTTTCACTAAAGATAACGTTATCTTCAGACAAAAAAGCTAAACGGTTTCTATAAAAGAAAATATCACTAATAGTATTCTCTACGAAACTAGGAGCAGGGTTGGTGTGTTCATCACCTACTAAGCGAGAAGTAAAAGACAAAGATTCAAAAGAAAACCGAAGACTTCCTAGTATTTTAGGGTCTTGTCTAAGTTGATGAGGCATGGTGGTGTTGTCGAAGTCGTTTTGTAAACCACCTTCTACGCTTTCTCTCCATACACCTGAGCCTCCCGCACCTTTAAAGACAACGTGGTAGTCATCTTCTCCTTTACTACCGTCTCCTGTAACAGACAATTTATAGTCTTCTACACATTGGTTAGGAAGGTCTGCAAAAGATTTAGCAGTGTTTTTTATAGCAACTAAATCGTTACCGCCGTTATCATCTGAAACAAAAACATTAAAATCACCAAAAGCTCCATCAGAAGGACTTGAAACTACAAAATAACCTTCGCCTCTATCAATAGTCGGTGTGACTACTAAAGTAGCATTAGCAGGGTTTTGGTCAACCGTAGAGACAGGAGGAACGGTTAAGAATTTTGTGGAGTAATACTCATCAGTATCAAAATCATACCAACTATTGTTATAACTAAGAGTTGCAACAGACCTTGGAAGCACTACTCCAGATGGAGTAGAATCAGTACCATCAGAATATACCCAACCGTTTTTAGGTAATGTGTCGAAAGTATCCCAAGCTGATTGCTCAGTTGGGGAATAAACCAGTGAGTTGTCGCCTACAATAACCGTTAGTTCTCCTAAAGGAGCAAAAGTTCCTGTAGCAGGACTACCATCGTTTATAACGCCCTTTGTTTTTAAAAACCTAAGGTAGGGTGCTAATTGACTATCAGTCCAAATATTATCTCTTCGTTCGTCTGTAGTTATCTCTTTGCTCCTACCACTAAAATAAACAGTAGCTCCTGCTTGAGAGCTTTCAGATATTATACTAGCTCGCAAAGCTGCGGCTGCTGTAGATACTTTAAGTACTGTGTAATCTGTGCTTGATGAAGGGCCTCCTGTTGGAGCAGAAGATATGAGTCTTTGCTCATTATTTAAGGACTCAAAAGTTAATTGGTAGTCTTTGTTGTAGTTTACTGTTTTAAAATGTACTAAACAAGAGCTACCTGTTTTGGCAGGGATTCTATCAGCGTTTAATTTTACAATAGTCTTTGAATTTACTAAGAAAGTAGCATCAACTACAGAGGTAGCTTTTATACTCTCGTTAGGTGCAGCGTCTTTTAAGTAAGTTGTAGAATCAGTGTTCCCATACAGTGTTACACCACCGTCTGTATACGTTATAGAAGAACCGTCAGGTAGCCAACTTGACTTACCTGCTTGGTATCTTAAATTACCTAACTCATCATAGACTAGCAGTAAAGGGTCTTGAACTACTCCTCCAGATTCTTGAGGGACTACTAAGACAGTGTATGTTTCAGAGCTGTCTCTTTTGTAAGTGTGTATTAAAGCATTGGCTAACTCTGAAGATGTAAGTCTTTCAGTGTTTGATGTAGTTAAGTTGCTGGTACTCACACCTACTGTCCAACTACTAGAACACTTTAGTAAGTATTTTAGAAATAAACTTGGGGGTCTTTTGCGTAACCCTTCCACCACATCTGGATAACCATTCTCTTGGACTTCTAATTGGTTGTTTAACCGTAACTCTGGTGGTTGTTGTGTAACCCCGTTAATTAAGTTAGGGACGCTCTTAGAAGCTAGTGCCATTAGTAATCACCTTTGAAGTGCTTGTTCTGTCTAATACGCTGTAAGTGCCATAATCATCAAATATGCTATAGTCACCGTTATCGCCTTCCATATCTCTTAAGGCTAGTTGAGCTTGCTGCTCGTCTGTTCTGTTCTGTGCAGATATATTAGTACTGCCTAAAACACGTTCTTGAAATATCCGAGAAGCTCTGATAGCTACATATCTTCGGGCTATTTCAGGTATAAGTTCAAAGTCTAATAAGACTACTACGTCTAGCTTTAGAGCTTTGTTGATAACATACGTGTGTTGTACGGTATCATAAATCTTGTTACCACGTTGGACGTACTCATTCCTAGAGCTTCTATACTTTGCTTCTGATTTAGCTAGGTCAACCCTAACAAAACTACTAGGTAGTTCGATCTCGCCAGCAGTATTAACTGCTATTGTATAATCAGTTTCGGTATTAAAATTCCAACCTTGGGCTTG
>TARA_R110000744_G_scaffold88464_3_pt1 | contig 11777 bp, 10 predicted proteins | sample TARA_R110000744 | Tara Oceans TARA_R110000744 (sample SAMEA4398083) | marine metagenome | biome: Polar Biome; feature: [DCM] deep chlorophyll maximum layer (ENVO:01000326); material: water (ENVO:00002006), including particulate matter (ENVO:01000060) such as... | depth 36 m | reverse complement strand
GGTGGCTATCAGTTCGGGACTTATTTTTGGGCCTGTTTTGGGAGGGTTTCTGTCGCAAACGAACCTACACTTAAAATTTTCCTTTGGAGTATTCCATTTAGATCGTTTTTCGGTTCCTTTTATTTTGGCTGCTCTTTTGGGCTTTATTGTAGTACTGATAATCATAAAATGGTTGAAGAATACTGAAATAAAAAGTCGTATTGCTTCGCAGGTAGTTAAATTCAGTTTTTCGCTGAGTAAATATTTTATCGTTTTGCTGCTGCTATCCTTTGTGATGCAGTTTGTGGTTACCTTATTTGAGACCGTGTTTTCTATTTATGGGAAGGACGAGTTGGCATTCACAAGTAATCAGGTGGGTATTGGTTTTATGCTTTGTGGTTCGGTAATGGCCATTTTGCAACCTGTATTCGCAACCTATGGCGAAAAAATATTGACCTCAAAACAACAAATAACACTGGGATTATTGATATCCGGAGTTTCGTTAATTGTGTTCCCTTTCGTAAGCAATGAGCTATATGTTTATCTTATGATTATACTTTTCGCAGCCGGTGGAGCTATGGTAACTCCTAATCTGCTTTCAGCAGTTTCTTTAATATCCAAGGAGAACACGGGAAGGAATATATCCATACAAAGTTCCACGAACAGTATCGGTCAAATTTTGGGTCCAGTGTTAGGAACTTGGCTGATCGCAGGGGGATTTTATTATCCCTTCATCATTGCCGGTGCAACTGTTTTGGGCGCTATGGGACTGGTTTATTTTTTGAAACAACAAGATAAATAAGTTCATCAAAATTGATTTATCCTAATCAAATTAGGCATTATATTTTTTGCTGGTTGATTCTGATTAAACCAAAATGTACGTTTATGAGAATGATAAAAAAAATTCTAGTAGCTATCGATGGAACCCCTTCCGCTATGAATGCAGCTGATTATGCGATTCAACTTGTAGAACAATTCGATGCTCAATTGGAAATAATCTATGTAGTCAGGTATTCTCCGGGTAATATTCCGGCAGGAATTTTTCCAGCCGACGTTCAAGCACAGGAAAGGGAACAGGCTATTGATCTTATTGACAAGATTAGGAGTGAGCACCCAGAGTTGAAAATTCATGATTTTGAAACCCTAGGTCGGCCCGCTGAGGAGATTGATATGACCATTCAAAAATGGGATGCGGACATGCTCGTTATTGGCCACCATGCTCATTATTTCTTTAAACATGTATTAAAGAGCAGCATTGAAAAAAAGTTGCTGAAGCATTTAAAAATCCCACTTTTGATTATTCCGGAAAATTATACAGTATAGAATCTGGTTGCTATTTTCTTGAAAGTTGGATAAATTATTTAAGGGTAAATGTAGCGGGCAAATAAAAATAGCGTAAAAGCGGAAAAGTAACTAAAATGAGAAAAAGTACGAGTGATAGCTCCGAACAGAAACGGTTAAATCATTAGTGATGAACCAGAAATCGACAATTAAAAGACATAATGAAGCGGCCTTTTTGAACGTTGCTGACAATACTAAACATATTGAGTTGGTCCATTCGGGAGAAGACTACTTTTTGCGGCTAAAAGAAATAATTGATAACGCGGAAAAGGAAATTCATTTACAGACTTACATTTTTGAAAACGATGAAACCGGAAACCGTATTGCCGCCTGTCTGAAGGAAGCCGCTCAACGTAAGGTAAAGGTATATGTCTTGTTGGATGCCTACGGTAGTGCCGCGTTACCCGATAGTTTTGCAGACGATTTGGTGCAGCATGGTATTTTACTTCGGTTTTTTTCGCCTTTATTCTCATTGAACAATTTTTATATCGGCAGGCGGATGCACCATAAAATAGTAGTCGCCGATGAAAAAATAGCATTGATAGGCGGAATCAATATTACCGATAAATACCATGGAACCGCAGCTGCAGAACCTTGGTTGGACTATGCCGTACAGCTCAACTGCCCAGCAGCTGAAAATCTGCAAAAACTATGCAGCGATTATTTTTTCAAAAAAGGGAGCTTAAAAAAAATACCACCCGTGTTACATTCGGCCGGTAGCGCACTAGTTGGAATTTTACAAAACGACTGGCTACAGAGAAAAACAGAAGTCTGTGATGCCTACACGAATGCCTTAATTCATGCTGAAAAGGAAATAGTTATCGTAGGCTCATATTTTTTACCTGGAAGCAGAATGGCAAAGGCATTGAAAAAAGCTTGTAAAAGAGGAATAAAAACAACGGTGATCTTAGCGGGCATTAGCGATGTGCCTTTGGTACGCAAGGCAACCGAACATTTGTATTCATCTTTTTTAAATCATCATATGAAAATTTATGAGTGGAATAAGTCGGTAGTACACGGTAAAGCTGCGGTAGTAGATAACAAATGGTCCACCGTTGGCTCATTTAACCTGAACAGTCTTAGTTGCTATGGTAGCATTGAAATGAACGTGGAAGTTCATTCGGTAGAATTTGCCGAAAATCTACGTTCAGACTTTGAAATGGTTGTAAACGAGTGTAGCGAAATTACAAATGGGACACTCAGACAAAGGGCAAGTATATACAACAAGTTGGGCAATTGGGTTTCATATCAAATGGTACGAACAGCCATGCTTTTTCTCACCTTTCTTCCACATTTAAGGTTTTTAAAAAACTACAGGTTATAAGGGTTTAGTAAATGGGGAACTGATTTATGGTACTTGGATAGAATATTAGATTTTTGCGGGCAATGAAAGAAAAATTATGATTAAAAATTTAAAGACAGAGGAAGGCATCCGCCTACTAAGTGATAATTATATAGGACGCTTGGCATTTATATGCCAAGGAAACCCTTACGTTGTTCCAATTACCTATTATTACGATGAAACCAGCAATAGTATACTAGGGTATTCTGCCGAAGGACATAAAATGAACGCTATGCGGAAAAACCGTTCGGTGTCATTAGAAGTAGATGAAATAACGGCTGTAAATAATTGGCAATCTATCTTGGCACACGGTATTTTTGAAGAACTTCAGGGAAGCGAGGCCAAATTCCTTCTGCATCGGTTTGCCCAAGGTGTCAAAAACATTATAATTCGAAAGGAAAAAATAATTCCCCAATCAATAAATGCATTTTCAAGTAAAATGAATTCACCTGAAACCCCTATAGTCTTTCGAATTAAAATAGTTGAAATTACCGGAAAACAAAGGAAACCATAGCCTTTATATAAGTTTGGGATATACTATCGCTGGTTTTAGATAACGAACATATCAATGAATGGCTTTAATAAAAGATTTCCCGATAAAATTTTTTATAGCAACAAAGAAAGGTTACTATGATGGGATTCTTATGGGAACTGACATCAGCGCTGGCTAGGCCGTAAACTATTTGGCAACAGAATAAACAATCAGTAATATTTAAAAACAATAGCAATGACAGATTTAACAATTAGCGCAATTGCGCGTGTCCTCAGAAAAAATTACCTCGGCCACCTAGCTTATATATGGCAAGGCGAGCCCTATTTGGTTCCTATAACCTATTATTTTGATCATACAGACAATACAATTATTAGCTATACATCGGAAGGCCATAAAATCGATGCAATGCGAAAAAACAACTTGGTTGCCGTACAGGTCGAAGAAATACAATCTATGTTTAATTGGGAATCGGCCATGGTGCACGGCACATTTGAAGAACTTGAGGGTAGCGTTGCCAAGCAAAAATTGCACCTATTTGCCGAAGGCGTAAAAAGTATTATAAAACGAAAAGAACACAAAGAGGTAGAGTTCATCAATGAATTTTCAAGTAAATTATACTCCAGAGGCATTCCTATTGTTTACCGTATTAAAATACTAGAAGTTATGGGAAAACGCAGGGAAACCTAAAGGCAACATTGATAATTGGAGATTTAGCATTTATGGAACAACTGGCACCAAAGTACGTTGATGTTAGCCATAGAGAAAGTATCATTTTAAAAGCTGCTTGTAACCTGACATATCATTAGATACATCGCAATGGAAGTTAAACTCCTTAACCAGTTTATCCGTTAGAAAGCCTAGCGACAATGATAAGTTCAATTTAGAATCATCAATACCCAAACCTTGTTTTAATCGCTTTCCCATTTCATGATTTTTAAAGCTTTAATTCTCTTTAGCATCTTTGCTTGCATTTGATTCGATCTCTCCACTATAGGATCTAGGTACTGTTGAGATTCTAATAAAATTATAGAAGAGCGGGATTTCTATGATACGAAATCACTCTTCTTTATAAACTCTTTCGTTAATCAAAATATATTATCTTCAAACTAAGAAACAAACATAAGAGCCCAAACGTTAGCAAACATTTCAAATCAAAATAGCATGAGAACAATTGTAACGATGATACTGATATGCACAACTACCATATTATTTGCACAAAATCAATCATACATTGAAGAGATTAAAGTATTTCAAGAGGAACTAAATAGTGAATTTAAAAACCCAGATGAGTCCCCATTAACAAAAAAAGAGCAAAGGGAATTTAAGGGTCATGACTTTTATCAAATTAATGAATTATTACGGGTAGAGGGTAAATTCATAAGAGCTCAAAATCCAGTACCATTTAAAATGAAAACTACAACGAAAAGAACTCCCACTTATGAAAAATACGGTGAAGTTGTTTTTGATTACGGAAACAAACAGTACAAATTGAATATTTATCAAAGTCATAGTTTAAGGCAAACTGAAAAATATAAGAATCATTTATTCCTACCGTTTACAGACCTGACCAATGGTGAGGATACCTATGGAGGTGGAAGGTATATTGATTTAAGTATTCCAAATTCAGATCGTATCATAATCGATTTCAATAAAGCATATAACCCTTACTGTGCTTACAGTTCTACGAGTTCATGCCCAATTCCGCCAAAGGAAAATGACCTTGACTTAAAAATAGAAGCTGGAGTGAAAGCTGTCAAATAATAGAAAACGTTTGCTAACAATGTTATTGCAAAAAACGGGCAAAGTGAACCACTGAAAACGGAATTTTTTGAGCTATTTAAAAAATCATTTCAGACTATGCTATAAAAGGGTTTACAATAATTATTACTATGCTCACTTTAATCCAGTGCAGGTGGTATACTTCGACCGGCTCATCCACTTAATTGAACTTTCTACAAAATCCTCTTTTTGTATAGAGCTTTAATCAATTGAAATAATCTCTACTTGTAATCCTTTCTTTTTGGCTAGATTAATCATTGATTTAGTGCCTTTACTTTGACCATCCCAAAAAGAAATTAAATGACTTGCATAATCTGCCATTTGGGCATTTCTTTTAGGTCCTGCACTACGTCCAAATTGTGACCAATCTGCAGGAAAAATAACTAAATCAATATTTTGTTCTTTTGCAAATCGTTCTCCTAAGGCATCAACTCCCTTCGCACCGCCTGATACAATTTGAATATTTTCGCTATCTATAGTCTTTAGATATTTTAATACCGATTCTTTAAGAAAATCATAGTTGTTAAAAGTTCTACCGCCGGCTATGATGATTCTAGTCTTCATGACAATAAATATAAAAAAATAAGACTGCATATCTCATGTTTAGTAATTTGAATTTGTGCTACAGACTGTGGCCCAAATTCCATGGGAACAAAAATTATTTTAAATTCTTTCCATTCAATGTCTTTCCCAGACCAAATTCAAATAAAGAATTGAGAAAATAGTTTAGATGCTTAACTTTACAACTTCAGTTATATAATTAGCAAATGAACTCTAAACCACTAGACAAGGCATACCAAGATTGGTTTACCTCTATTAAGGATACAATTGCTCAGGCGCGTGTTGCTACTAGTGTAAAGGTCAATAATGAACTTTTACAACTCTACTTTAATATTGGCAATTCCATTTTGGATGTACAAAACAGGTTGGGTTGGGGCAGTCAGATTATTGATAAATTATCGGCTCACATAAAAAAAGAGTTTCCGGATAACTCTGGTTTTTCGGTGCGCAACTTGAAGTATATGCGTTCTTTTGCTGAGGCGTATCCCGATTTTCCAATAGTGCAAGTGGCACTTGCACAAGACTCGAATGAATTTGTGCAAGTGGCACTTGCACAAATACCTTGGTACCATCATATCGGTCTTTTGACGAAAATAAAGGATATCAACGAGCGTGTTTTTTACTTAACGGAAACAGCTAAAAATGGCTGGAGTAGGGATACGATGCTACTCCAAATAAAAGGGAACCTATATAACAGAAAAGGCCAGGCAATCACCAATTTTAAAGAAACACTACCAGCACCACAATCCGACTTGGCGCAACAAACAATCAAGGACCCTTATCTATTTGATTTTTTAAACCTAACAGATGATATCAAAGAGCGGGACATAGAAAATCAGCTCATTAATAATGTGTCAAAGTTTTTGTTGGAACTAGGGAAAGGGTTTGCTTTTATAGGAAAACAATACCATTTGGAGGTAGCTCAGCAAGATTACTACCTAGATCTACTATTCTATCATGTAACACTCAAATGTTATGTCGTTATCGAACTAAAAAACACCAAGTTCATACCGGAATATGCAGGGAAACTTAATTTTTATTTGTCAGCAGTAGATGATGCCTTGAAAAAAGATAGTGACCATCCATCAATTGGTATCCTGCTTTGTCGTGATAAAAATAATCTAGAAGTGGAGTTTTCTCTTCGTGGAATGAGCCAACCAATGGGTGTAAGTGAATTCAATCTTACCGAAACCCTGCCAGAATCACTTAAAAGTAGTTTGCCCACTATAGAAGAGATGGAGAGAGAATTATGACCCCCTCCCCTATGATGTTATTTGTTCCTTAAACTTATCCAAGGCTAAATTGGCATCCTCCTGTGATGCCTTAATACTTTGCAAGAGCTGATTATAGGCATTGTCAACGGTGTTTTTATTCATGACAAATTCTGATTGTCCATATTTCTTTGGAATCAGAAGATTATCACGACTTATAATCCACATAGGGTTATAGCCCATTAATGAGAAAAAGTGAACTATCTTAAAGACGAGCCTGAAGGATGTGCCTGCTTTGTTGTTTAAGAATTTTGAATAGGTAACTCCAGCAATTTCAATAATCTTACTGAAATTTTGAGCCTCGAAAACATCATCTTTAGTTTCTTTATGCAGCTCCTTCATTATGCTTTTTATCCGCTCTGGTATAAAACCGAAGTCCTCGGTATCATCAACTCCAGAAGTTTTGAGAAGTCCTTTGTAGTGTTTTATTTTCTCTTCCATATTCAAATATAATTTAAAACGGGACTTCCTCTAGGTCATCTAGTTTGAAATCGCCAATATTGAACAAATCTTCTTCTATTTTTGTTCCGGTTATTGCATAATATTCCTTTTTTATCCAAAACTCGATATCAGCATACATTTGCTCAAAATAAGCATGGAGGAATTGATGCTTTTCATTTTTAATAATGACCTGTTCCAGTCGTTTTGAAAAGAAGTCAGCCATATACTTTTGATAAGTAAAGCCTTTTTCTTTCCCTTCTGTTTTGCTTTTTTTGGTCGTTTTAGCTTCAAGCGCTTCGTATTTTCTTTTCATCAGCTCCAGTTCTTCGCTGCTCAGACCTAGATATTTGATATAAAAAGAAACTGTCTTTGGAAGGAAAATAAACTCATTCTTTTCAATGGCTTTTTGAAAATCCTGAAAAAATCCATGATCAATCATATCCTTCCAATGTCTTTTAAATACCTCTTGGGCCTCCTGGTTCCAAAAATCATGAAGTAAAGGCAGCTGTTCTACCTTGGGAACATCATGGCATTTGTGAGATTTTATTCGCCCCCAAAATCGCTTTTGTTTTATCGGACTCTCTAGAGAATCCGCAAGCACACCACAAAACTCACCTTGTGAAAAGTTCCCTATAGTATCAACAGCTATTAATTCCTCCCTGTAAAAGGTATGATTTATGGATTGACTCCCTTCCATTTGTTGGTTGAGCCCTGTCCTTTTTTGATTGGTTTTTCCAATACGTTTTGAAATTTCTCCTGCAGTTTTTGTACCACCCATGCCACATATTACACTCCCTTGTATTCCTATGATACTATTGGCTTCTGCTCTAGGGTATTTCTTTTCTAATTGCTCAACGCCTTGTATTCCCGCCACAAGGGCACAAAGGTTTTCTCTTCCACTCTCTAGAAAGTCAACCAGACCCCCATAGTAAAATGAACTCATCTCATCAAGTATGTTTGCAAATGGAGCTTTACCCGGTTTGTTAGCTTCTTTACCAACGGTTTCCACTATCATAGAGAGATATGGAGCCATGACATCCGCTTTGTCCTTATCGCATCCCACAACCACAATCTTTTTTTGGTCTGGGTTATTAAGGTCTAAAGAAAAATCTCCCTCTCCGGAAAAGATATAATAGGCATCCAAATGATAGAGCCTTGATAATTTTTCCTGCAAGGTTGCGGTAATACCTGCCAATTGTTCCATTGCAGAACCGCCATCAAATGCATCGCGCAGCGAAGAAACTTTCATTACCAAATCCCTTTTAGAAAGTAAAATGGGTAAGAGATATTTTGTTTTTGCCGATGCCAATATTGAAACATGGGGAATAGAGCATACCGGAAGATCATACTTAATTTGCATTTCTTTAGAAAGTGCCACCAGACCTACAAAAAGTCCCGATGCAGTTCCTTTAAAAAAGGCGCTTTCAGATTCATCAGGTCTTTTGAGATTTACTAGGATGTTATTGCAAATTTTTTCTATTTCGGTTATCGAGGGGATATACCTTGGCGCAATTGGATTACAGCGATGACTGTAGCTCATATCCGTTGTGCATATCTGATAAAAAGAGGTGTCCTTAGGGTTTATATCTTTGTAATACGCATAGGTTTTTGAAGAAAGAGAAGGGTACTTTAAGTCGTAAACCATCATGGTGAAATTTAGTTTCATAAGCTCGTAAATGATAGGTGATATAAACGAATAGGTTTTACCAGAACCCATGATTCCCCATACAAATACCGAACGAAACACATTGACGAAATTTAAAAAGCCTTGGTGTCTTTTTTTGTCATAGAAATAGTCATACCCTAATGAAAATCCATATTTAGCCTTTATTATTTTTTTGGTCTGCGGAAAGCTCTGGTTATTAATATTGAATTGGTCATTACCCAATCTTTTTGAGAAGTACCAAACGCTTATGGCCATTATGGAACGAATGTAGATAAGATACGCTCCAATGGTTAGTGCCATTCCCAAATAGACCGGTAGATGAACTAGCCGCCACATGGGATACACTAGGAGTATAACGGCAAAACCGGCAAGGCCAATAAATAGATTGACCTTTATTTTTCTGTCAGAATAAAATCGATGTAGATATCCTGAAACTAAAGGCGCGGCAATAGCCACTACTTTTAAATTCATTTCAGTAATACGACCGCTTATCAAACGACTGAGCACTTTTTTTAATAGGTAGGGTTCGTTTACATGAAGTGTTATCCACTGGTCAAAAGCAATCCTAAAGTAAAGTGACCAACTTAAGGTACCGATAATCAAAAATAGAATTACATAATGTATTCGTTGGTTTTTCATACCTTAACTTTTAGTATATTTGCCTGTAAATGTATTAAAATATAAAAGACAACAAAATAATATTATAATATAAATGAAAAACATTGAAACCATTTTATCACTTTTAGGCTTCACTCAGCCTACAATCCTAAAGTCAAAACTCTTTGTGCACTTTGAGAAAAAAGACAATACACATTTGTTTATGTACAAAAGAGCCCAAGACCAAACCCTTCGTTTTTCTTCCCAGTCCGGAGAATGGGATGGAAATCTTTTCGATGTGATTACTTTTCATTACCAGAGCGACAATTCGAGTAGTTTCAATGAGGCGGATAGGCTGGCTCTCTTTATTAGGGAAAATGACTTAAGCCCTTTGGAGCTTGAACCAGTAGGCGAGAAACTATTGCCTGTCCCCCACTTTAATTTGTATAAGCTCCTATTTAGCGAACACGGAAAATGCAAACAGGAAACTTTTAATAATGCATTGGAGTCCGAAACACAGCTTTACTTTTTCTTTATGGATGAAGATGTAACCGCTTCACGACAACACAACATCCTCGGAGTGGTTACGTATGATAAGATTCAAAAGACCGAACAAACGGTTATGTTTTCGAACCTTGATCGAAGCATCTATTTTAGCAACCCTTCCATTTCGTCTTCTGAAGCTGTAGTTTTTAATAGTTTCAAGGAGATGATAGCATTTAGTAACAGAATGTCATCCGACTATTTCTATATCGTTTTTAAAGGCGATTTTAATAACTCCAAAGCAAAAACGATTTCCTTAATATCGGACACGAAAGGGATTCAAAACACTTTTCTTGCTTTTCCCGATAGATTAAAAGGCTATTATAGAGATATCGAATATTTAAGCATTCATGCCAAAGTAGAGATAAAGGTGAAAACCGGCTACCTAAAACTGTCCATCCCTCAAAACGCTCAAAGCGACCTTTTTATCCAGAAACTAAAAGATCTGAAATCAAATGTTGAAAAGGAGATGGACAAAAACAGTATTACGAGCCTTATCGCTATAAAGGCTGGGAAAAACTTAGAACAGCAAGCCGTTTTCGTAGTCGAAGTTGCCACGATTGCCAATATTCTAAAAGGCTTTTTAGTCTTAGCTTCAAAGTATTTACTAGCCGATAAGAATTTTAAAATTATCAAACCAAAGGATGTTTATTGGGCTCAACAAGAGTCCGGTATAAAGAACGTTGGAAAAGAATTTAAACTTAATATCTACGATACCATTGGAAAGGTATACTCCTACAATTGAAAACATAAACTAATTATACAGCCATGTCAATCTATAATCGAATCAGCGAAATCTTTGATATTAAGGATCTCTTGCAGACCAAAAATCCGATACGGACCCGTTTAGGGATAACCAAGGTTGAACTCGATAAAGGTAAAGGCTCCAATTCCATACAAATCCATATCACAGAACAAGACCGAGGTAAACAACGTATTTTGCTTTTCGACCATGACCGCGAGGGTAAAAGCTATGGGCACTTTAGATACAACAACCGGACTTTTCAAAATGATAGTGGTGATATCATACAGTTTATTGCCAATCGCTTGGAAGGGCGAAGATTAAACGACGCCATAAAATTACTTAATAGCTACAACTATAAAATCAATGCCAAGGACTGGAAGACCAGTACCGATTTTGAAGTCTCCAATAAGAGAAATAAAAGTTCGAATACCAAGCCGCTTGATATAGAAATGTTTGCCGATCTAAGAGGTATCGATAAATTAATACTGACAGACCAGCCCCATTATTTGGAAAAAAGACATATTCTTAATGATATTCTCTTACATCCTAAGTTTATTGATACGGTCATGGTTTATGACAATCCGATTCAAACCAAAACCGGCCCCATCACTTTTACCAATGTTCTTTTTCCCAAGTTCGACCCCCAAGGTAATAAGATACTTGGTGCTGAAATTAAAACAGGTGCAAAGACCAATAACAACCTTTGTTTGGGGTTGGACCATCTGATGTGGAACTCAAACAAACCTGAGCATGTAAATAAGGTCGCTGTATTCGAATCCGCAATCGATGCATTGTCTCATTACCAGATGAACCAAAATGATAACCTTAATACCTGGTACTTTTCTACCAATGGTAATTTTTATACCGCTAGACAATCATGGTTTTTCGATACCCTAGAAATCAATGGATTGAACTTTGAGAATCATACCCTAGTACTTGGTACTGACAGGGATTATGATGGGCTTATGTATGATATGGCGATGTATAATAAGGTCTTAGCTTCAGCTTTGCCGGATAAA
>TARA_R110000744_G_scaffold195512_2_pt1 | contig 11817 bp, 26 predicted proteins | sample TARA_R110000744 | Tara Oceans TARA_R110000744 (sample SAMEA4398083) | marine metagenome | biome: Polar Biome; feature: [DCM] deep chlorophyll maximum layer (ENVO:01000326); material: water (ENVO:00002006), including particulate matter (ENVO:01000060) such as... | depth 36 m | reverse complement strand
CTTAAACTTTCTTGAGTACGTATGCCAGTACATATTGCAGTACGTTTTCCGTCCCTAGGAAACAAAGTAGGACACCATTCTTGGAATGACATTCCTTTCTCAAAAGTTGGGTGTTCAGTGATACCCTCTGGCGGCATTGGTGCGACCCATTTGTCAGCCTTTTCCTTTTCCCAAGTGTACCAAAACGGCTCTGTATTGGAGCATGCATTTCTATGCTTAAACTCAAGGCAATACCATTGCATATCTATTTCTGGACTTTCCGCCACTCTGCGAACATATTCTATCGTAGGTGGGTGTATTGCTTCCTCGTCACAAAATATAACCTTTAAAGGCAAAGCGTTTCTTTCCCGTGCTACAACTAGAGCGCTATTTAGAACAGCCGTGCTATCCTTACCACCAGAGAAAGAAACAACTACCTCATCAAAATAATCATAGATTGTCCGCCAACGTTCCAAAGTTTCTTCCCAAACGTTGTTTTCAATGTATCTTTTTTTTCCGATTTTTCTAGCCATGGATTATTTTGTTTGAATGTCTTTTAAGGTACTGGCAGAAACGCCCTCTACCATTGTTCTATTAATCATCGGGTGAATCTCGTCTGTAGGACCAAAATCACTGTCTGGATGATAGGCAACCAATTTCATATTAATATCCTCGGCATGGTCAGTCCTGAATTTATGCAAAGCTTCTTTTCTCAAGAAAAATATTTCCCCTTCCTCAAGGTCGAAAGTACCAGCTGGGGTTTCACACCTTGCGCCGCCTTTAATGATAAAACCTGTTCTTGTGCTTGGGTGAGTGTGAGCAGTTTGATCAACGCCGCTTGGCATATAAAGAGCATTTAAACACGGGTCGCCAAATTTAATTGGAGCATGCAACATCGTGTCTTTGCAACCGTCGATATAATTTAGTTTTCCCTCATCCTCTACTAATCCGCTGGAAAGGCTGCCAGTATAATCTTCCAATTGCCAGACCACAACCCTATACTCTCCCTCTACAAAGGAAATAGTCGGCACCTGTCTTGTGCTAAACCAGAAACCAGCTTCAACCATGAAAGCTACATCACCGTCTTTTACAACTATAATACCTTTATGAACATATCCAAAGCAACCGCCTTTTGTAGCGTGTTCAAGTGATTGAGAGATAACCTCCCTATCTTGGCTTTCGTTTTCAAAACCCCAAATTTTGGTACCATCATTGTCATCTTCTACCAACCCAAAATATTCTCTAGTCAGTTTAAAATCTTCACTTGTCTTAATCGTTTTCATATTTACTTTTTTAAATTTTTAGTACTTACTCCGTGTGTTACTTGGTCAAGAGGTTTCAATATAATTTCATCCATATTCAAATAAGCTGGTAGATTAATTATGTTCTTAACAACTTCACCCAAATGATACGGGTTTATTTGTCTTACTCCCTCAAAATGTTTCGCCGCTTTGGCTTGGTCGCCTTTGTATCTATTGGTTTGAAAATTTGTATAACCTAAACCAATTTCGATAGACGTTGTTCTTATTCCAGTTCCTAGCCACTCATAGCGAATTCCTTTCATTATGCTATTACTAGCAGCTTTGGCGGCGCAATAGTCCACTGCTCCAGCATACGTGAAATAAGCAGCTATACTTCCGATATGAATAAAATGTCCTTTTGTTTGCTCCAAGTGCATAAAAGCATATTTCAGAACATTTGCCAATCCAATGGTATTAACATCAAAAACGTCTTTTAAAAGATAAAGGTCTTTGTCTGCTAAATAATCATTTCCATGAGCTAAACCAGCTGAATAAACAACTACGTCAAAAGGCGTTCTTTGGTCCATGAAAAACTGTCTGACGCTGCTTGGTTTTCTAACGTCTATAGTGTGACTTTTTGAACTTCTACTAGCAGCTACAACCTCACCAGCGACATGGTCAAGGAGATATTCAACAACGCCAAGACCATATCCAGACGTTCCACCTATTATTAATACTCTCATAAATTATTTTGTTTTTTTGGTTGCTTTCGGTTTTGGTGCTGGCTTGTAGGATTCAACCAAGTGCATCATAGAATCCTCCATACTGTCACTTTCTAATTCAGCTTTTATTTTATTGAGAATTGCCATTAGTGCCTTTTTATTCTCCAAGAGCATAACTAGGTTAAAAGGCGAGTATTCATCACTTAGACGCCTTGGTTTTTCCTCTCCGTCCTCGTCATCGTCAAGACCCTCAAAATTATCATCATAAACATCGTCAGGAACATAGAAGTCAAATTCCTCAAGCTCTTCGTTTGTGTAAAGTTCGTTTAGCGTTTCATGGTCGAACATTCCAGAGTGCATATTGTCTTTCAGGATGAACTCCTTTTTTTGCGCTGGTGTTAAGTCGGTAAAGAACTCAACCCATTCTTCTGGGACTTCCTCATATCCTAATTCTCGTAAACCTCTTAATCTTTGATTCCCTCCAATTACTACATTATTTTCATCAACCTTTATTCGGTTCATCTTCATCATCCAAGGTGCCGAATCTAAAGATTTTTTTAATGTTTTCATTCCCCACTCGGAAATTGTTCTTGGGTTTTGGTCAGACAGTTTTAAGTCTTTCAGCTTTATTGCCATTTTTTAGGAGTTTATATTGTTTACACAAATGTAGGGAAAGATGGATTAAATAGGGAACACGAAAAAGGCTGCCTTATAAAGACAGCCCTTGACGCAAAAACACAACACAATTTTTTAAATATCCAGTTCTTTTATTCTTTCCCAAATTTCGGTGGCTCTTACATATTCCCTTCCGTCATACCTGTAATAAATAAAATCTTCACCATCGCCTATCTCAAGGCTAAAAAGGTTTATAAGACCATCGTCTGGTAAGTTTGTGAATTCAGCTTTTGCCAGTTCTGGATTGTTGTTTTTAAAATGTTCTGTGAAATACAATATCTCAAGTTCACTCATATTCTTCAAGCTCAACTCTTTTAAATATTTGGCGCTGCCTAGCATTTCGTGACGTTGTGCTATTTTGATTTTCTCGATTTGTTCAGGTGTAAAATTCATCATGATTATATTTTTAAAATTGAGTTAATAAACCAGTTACGCTAGTAAATGTAGTTTGCAGCATATCAGAGTAAAGCCCAGCGCACTCTTTTACAGTTGTCATATTTCTGCCATGAATACGAATAAATTTCATTTCGTAAAGGTCTAAAGAACGATTGTAGGTGATTTTCAAGTGAGTTGCTTTGCTGGTGTTTCTAGCCAGCTTTAAAGAGATCAACGGGTTTGCGGAGGTGGTGTCTTTATAAAGTGGTTTAGAACCAGTCATAACTAGAAACCTATGGCCTCCTAATTGGTTCATCATTTCACCTATAAACCTTTCGTTCAATTGTTTGTTTTCTTGTGTTTGTGCTTCCATGTGTAAAATTGTTTGTTCGTTTGTTTGGTAAATATATTTACTTTTATTCAATGACACAAGTCTGGGTATTATTTTTTGAATTAGGCACAAAAAAAAAGGCACCCGTCAAGGTGCCTTTAATTGATTTAATTATTGCTTTGGGTCTTTAGGTGGTGTGTATCTACAAGGTTCACCCCAAAAGTAATCGGTGCTATCTGTACACCACATAATACCGTTAGGCTCACATGGTCCGCAAGTTTTACAACAAACTTCTTCCAACTGTTCACCGCTTAATTGTGTAGGTGATGCAGTAGGTTTTTCAAACGCTTTTTTCTTGGAGTAGAAAACCTGTTCTTTTGAATCGTAAGCTAAAGTAACATCCGTTTCTGGACTGTAGTTTATCGGTTCATCAACCACCATCATGACAATATCGTCAACGGCTTGGGCTTGTACTTCTTGCGGCGGAAATCCAATCGCAAACAATAACACTAGAATACTTAGTACTCTTTTCATAAAAATGTAATTTAACATAATGCCTACTCTTTAGATTTTCGGCTTCCTCTTTGACGCTAAATTACCTTAATCTTCATTAATGCCGAAATGATAGGATGAGGTTCTTTAAGTGGTGGCATGCTATCATTACTGATTTTTACATTATCCTCAAAACCTACTTCGTTATTCCAAAAAATTGGTAGGTATGGTATTTTTCCAGATGGATGGTTCAAAGTCCAGCTCCTAGTTACATCCATAATTCTTGTCATTTGTGAAAAAGTGAATACAGGCGTTTCATTATGATTTTGATACTCCCGAACTACTTCTAACGCTTTTAGGTATTTTGCTTTTGTGATTTCCATAGTGTTTTTTTCTTTAGTACTGATACGGTACTGGTACTAATTTAGTACTAATTTTAATCCTTTTGTCGTTCTTCCATCATTCCGTCCGCTATTTCGTAAGCTGCTTTAGTAACACCTAGAAAAGGAGCGTCAGGGTCATTTAAAAGTGATTGCATAGCTTTAGCAGCGAAGTAATCTCTTAGACCCATTCCAGATTCATTGTTGAAATACAGCTCCCCGTTTCTCCTACTGGCGGCTCCGTCAAACTTTAAAGACGGAAATGCTTGTTTGTGAAATATCTTTCCCATTTTACAGATTTTTGAATTGAGCCGTTAGTACTCTTAATTTTTCGTTTTCTTCCGCTAGTTGTAGATTCAACATAATCTCTACGTAAATAGCTTTTATTGGTAAATAATGTTCCCATTTTTCAATACCGTTAACCCTAGTTGACGGTACAACTTCTTTTTCAATGTTTTGCTTCATCTTTGCCACACAATCCTTGTAATGGTCTATTAAATTAGAAGATTCTCGCATTTCTTTTTTAATTTTTTGTGCTGTTTCTAATGTGGTGTTATCCATGTTGATTATATTTTAAGTTAATTCAAAATCGTTTGCTCCTATTCTCTTTTGCAGCCTATCAAGCTTATACTCCATTTGAGAGTTAACCTCCGCTTGAAGTTTTGGGTACATGGTTTTCATTTGCTCGATCATGATTTCATTGTCAGCGATTTCCTCCGCTAAATGCTTGAACCTGTCCTCGCTTGGCTGCCTTGTAAATTTCCTTACAGCTAGAGCTAATTCTGTGGCTTCCTCTTGAGCCATTTCCATTTGTGCAATCATGCCCCACCTTTTAACGGCTGCCTTGTAGATTGTCTTTCTTTGTCCTTTTGTCATCGTTTCTATGTATTTAATTTATTAAGTTCTTTAAAAGCGCCCTCCCTGTCTGTAGCATCAAAGGGTCCGTAAACTTTTTCACAAAATGGACTTTCGTGAGCTTCCTCAATATCCAATTTACTAAAGTATCGTTTTACTTGTGGGCTTCCGTTTACGTGGATATAACCCCACCATTTTTGATTGCTCATAATTATTTCGTTAATGTATTTTTATAAAAATCCGAACCATCGTTAAACAAGCTTCTAACGGTGTCTATGCTAATATTATAATTATCAGCTAAAGCTCTTATTTTCTTAATTCTGTCATTATTCAAATCTCCCTCATATATATTAGGCAAGACACCCGTTATTCGTGAATACTCATCCCTAATAGCTTGCACCCACTCAAGGATTAATTTTTGTAGTCTAGCTTTGTTTGCTAGAGGAAATTCTTCACCCATTATGCCGCATGGCATTTCAAGAGATTTCATTATAATGTCCAGCTCCTTAAAAGTCCAGTGCCTGTCAACGTCTTGACCTTGCCAGTAATTATCAAAAGCAAATCCGAAATGACCTTGCCAAGTATATTTTTTTGTGTCTGGATGAGCTTTCATATAAGCTAGTATAGTAGCAGCATCAGCTTTTTTTAAAGTCTTTTGAATCGTAATCTCGTAACTAAAGTTATTTTTCATTTCTAGGTGGGTTTAAAAGACTAGGCATTCCCAGTCGTTTGTAAATTGGTGTTGAATAGTCCCAGTAACCCCGACACCTATTTCTGGGCTTTCGGTTTTCTGTTTCGGTACCGTGACAAATTTGCTGACCTTTAAAAAGATTTCTCTCTATTACAGCGCTTGCAAGTTTGGGGTCTTGCCAGCGCAATGTTCTACCTACTTTTTTGAAAGGACAGGTTTTGCAACACTTTTCCATTACTGGTAATTCGCTGACCGGTCTTTGATTTTTGATAGGCATTTTAAAACAATATTATTTCAGCTTTTTTATCAAGCTGCTCCGTTAGGCACTCTATAAGATGCTCCGTGTGTATTGGCTTTATCCTGTCTAAGAGTAAAACGTACTTGTCAGCTGCCCAAATATGCTCACGGGTCACGCATGACTGTATAATCCTTACTCCTTTGAAATGTGCATTAACGTATTCGCCTTGTGTCATGATTTTTGTTTTTGTAGTTTATATTTCTTCTTCCTCAAATACGTGCCAGACAAGATTATATTCCTGAACGGTGCCTATGTGATTTAGTTCTCCATCACAAAAAATTGTATGCCCTGTTTCGATAACTCTAATTTTAACGTCAAGCAATTTATTGACGGGGTTAACAATAGCCCAGATAGTTAAAACTTGATTTTGGAAATCTGCCTTGATTATTTTGTAGCCCTCTGGCATTACTAACATTTGAGAATCGACTACGTTAATTGGGTATTTGTAAATTACTCCCATATTATACTTTGGTTTTAGAAATTAATTTTTCATCAACTATCATCCCGTCAATGTTCTGATAACTATACTTGACTAAGAACCTTTGATCTCCCTCTCTTTTTATATAGCTGCCTTTGTATCTGGTAGGTGTATTTTTCATTCGAAGTCGGCTTTGGTTCTTGTGTAATTTAGGACGAAATCGACAACTTCATCATATCCTACATTTCCCATGTCTGACATATAAGCGAACATAAACTCTGTAGATTTATCTTCCTCATCACACCAATTCCAAGCAGTAACGAGCATGGCTCTTTGATTACTAGATATTCCAGCTGCTTTACAATACCTGTCATTTTCTTGCTGTGTTCTAGCTTTTTTTTCTTTCTTTTTTCCCATGGTTTTAAATTTTGATTTTATCAAGTCTGTCGGTTTTTAAAGCAAGCTCAACCTTTAAATCGTCAACGGCTTTTTTAATGCTCTGCAGATGCAGTCGCTTAATTGATTCAACTTTATTTTCAAAGGTGAAAGTCATCAAGCTTTTAACCTCATAACGGTTGTAGTCCCAGTGACCCATATCGTTGTGAAGTCTGCCTATTGTATCATAAATATAATCACTGTTCCAGCTGCTCCCTCCTATGACGATATCACAACTGTCGGCTGGTCTAATCCTCTTGGAAAGGTCTGTCGGGTCATATACCCTCATTCTCTGCTCTGTCACTGTGATTTCTCCACCTCTTAACGTGGTTGATACTAGAACGATCTCTTTGCCGTAGAAAGGCTTTAAATCTTTTTTTGTCATGATATTGAAAAGTTTGTTTGTTTGCTTTGTAAATATATTTACTTTTATTGAATGACACAAGTCTGGTATAAAAAAAGCCCTAGAATAAACTAGGGCTTCAATCAATCAACCAACTTAAACTCAATTCACTGAATTTAACTCTTAATCCCCTGTTTCCTCTAGGGAGTAGGTATAATCAACCCAATATATTAAATCATATTTTTCACTGTCTTTAAACCAGTTTAAAAAGAACCTAGCAGACGAGAAACCATCGTTAACCATTAAAGCCTTTAACTCTGGACTGGTCCACACTACCATTCCGCCAATTGTACTAGCGGCTTCAAAACCAAGCTTTCCGATTTTTATATAAAGGTTTCTGTGAGCATTGCTTTCATCTGTCCATATAAACTCAACCGTTTCAACTTTTACCACCTCAAGGATTGGAGCAAACTGAAATTGTTCTTTAGACCGTACACCTGTAGACGGGTGCAAAAGACCGCCTTTTTTGAACTTGCGCTTTCCCATTTTTCTCATGGTGTGAATCTTAGGCTGCATCAAAAAAAGATTCTCTTTTTGTAAATCATCATTTGTATTAAGATACTCCGTGATATCACCTAATCCATAATCATGGCAAGCTTTCAATATTCGTTCCTGAAAGTTCGTTCTTGTTTCCATGTAGTCCACATGATGAGGAAATTTTTTGCTAAATCCGATAACTGACATAATATGTTTTTTTAAAGTTACTTATTTTTTTTAAAGGTTTATCCCGTTTTGCTTTTTCATGTAGGTCATCATGTCTTTTATCAAAGCGTTCTGCATCCCTCTGGTGTTGTCACTCTCACCCGTTCTAAGATGAAAAGCTTCCTCGTAAATAATCGTGGCTACATAATAAACACCCTCGTCAAAAGCTGCTTTACTCAATAGAATCCTACCTTGATCAGCCATTCCCCGAATAGCGTTTTTACTATCACTGGCTACAAAGAACTCAACAACTTCAATATCGTATTGTATCTCATATCCGCAAGTTTCAAAGAAATCAAGAGCCTTGTTTATGGTATCTTCTTCAAGCAATGTCTTTTTCTGTATTTTGTATTTTACATATCCGTTTCCGTCAGACTTCAACCCGTCGAATTCAGAACCTAAATCCCTTACTATCTTCTTATAAATAACAGTCGGGACCATGTAGGTTTTGTCTATTATCAACTCATCAACAAATCCACCGACTTCTCTTGGCGCTACAAAACGGTCTTTTAAAACCTTGACCCACTCGTCAGAAAAAGTGAAATGTGAATCACTCCAATACTCTGCATATTCGTTAAACTCCCAGACATTACCCTCTGCAAGCCTTTTTAACAAGGAGCGTATCACTACCTCATTATCACATTCCCCAAGCATTTTCCAGACCCTTGCAGCCAAAGTCGTAGTGCTGGTGACAAGTCTTGATTCATTTAAGGAAATGCTATTTAAATCATAATCGAATACGCTTTCCATTTCTTCCTCGTGACACCTAATACCTTTCCTAAAAGCATTAAGCTTCAAGCCTGTTTTCGTAAGTATAGAACCAGTATTATTTTTAAACAAAAAGTTTGTGTCCTCCGAAAAATACAAATTAAAATTAGCTACAAAATCCAAAACTTCTTTTTCAGCTGGAATATAAATAGCTGTTATTCCTTGTGTTCCGGTCGGAGTTTCTTCAACTACACCAAAAAACTTTTCTCCCTCATCATCCGCATTCGAGTAAAACTCTCGTATCGCTTGCCATAAATTCCATTTGGGACCCATTTCAGTGGTAATGCTGGTTTCTTTACCTCCTATTTCTATGACGCCAATTTCCCTGTCCCCGAACTTTACATTATTGATATTGATTTTAAATTCGGTTTCCCCAGAGAAGATTTTAACATCATAATTGTTTCTTTTAAGATATGCCAGAGCATACTTATTGCCAGAGCCGAACATTCCTATTTTTGTAGAATCCTCTCTTTTTGTTGACGCCCCTACCAGTGTAAAAGCTTCTAATTGAACTTCGTTTTTGTTCGTAATCTTTAAGTACTTCATGTGAATTGATTTTAAAATTAATTGTTTATGATTTTTTAGTTAACCGGTCTTTGTGAAATTGATTTAAAGCAGAGATAAAATCTGCATCAAGTTTCATGTATTGTGTAGAAACACCATATGCGTCAATTAGCTTTACGTTAAACCCGTATTTGCTGTCAGTTAGTTTCTCAAGTTCTTTTTTGCAGTGTTCAATGTGAGCCATGGTTTTTTTTAAATTGATCGTTCTGGTGCTTTACAACTCGCTTCTGGCGTTTGGCTAGGCAGAACATTATTAATAAAAATATTGAGTATAGGATAGCAGCTATTGAAATCATCTTGATGCAAATGTTATGATGAAACGACCTCTTACTTTTATAACGACTTTACGCTCTAGGGAGTCCATAGCTTTAGTAAAGTGCTTATCTCGTAAATCATCACCAAATTTTTCAGCGTATTTACCAGCACCCATAAGACGATTCCATTTAGTGTCCTCGTCAGTGTGTCGCCACTTGATTACAAAATTTCTGTTGATTTCGGTTACTGTTGGTGCGTAGGTGTATATTAAGGTGTCCATGCTTAAAAAGTTTTTGTTTGTTAATTCTTCGGTAAATATATTTACTTTTTATTAATGACACAACTCTTTAAGTAAAAAATATTTCACAAATAAAAAACCCTCCTTTTAAAGAGGGCTTGATTTTTAATCTTGAATAGCACACTTAACAAAGTCAATGTAATATTCCCGACCCTCTCTAAAAAACTTATGAGCTAAAGAGCGCCTTGCATATTGTTTTAGAACGGCAAATCATCTTCCGCTTCTTGAGAAAGTGGCGGAGCATTGTTTCCGTTTAGAAAATCATCACCAGCTTTTTCTGGGGTTGCTTTCCCTCCTTTAGAAGTTGTCTCCGTTTTTGGTTGTTCTGGGTGACTTGCACTGGCTGGGTCTAAGAACTGAACTGTTCTAGCATTTATTTCAGTACTATACTTGTCATTTCCGTCAGCGTCTTGCCATTTACGATACGCTATAGAGCCAGAAACGTAAATCTTAGAGCCTTTTTTTAAATACTTTTCGCAATTCTCCGCTATCTTATTGTATACTACAACATTGTGCCAGCTGGTTTCCGTCATCTTTTCCCCTGACTGTTTGTTTGTCCAACTGCGAGAGGTTGCCACTGGCATACGACCAACACAATTACCTCCGTCAAAGTGGTGGAGTTTTACATCGTCACCTAGATTACCTATTAAAATTACTTGATTTATCATACTACTCTGTTTTTTTAAATGAATGAAATCCTTTTTTATATACTATAATTCGCCAGCTTTTACCCCTTTCTATCGCTAGTGATTCCCCAAATGTCATAGGCTTCACTTTCACTCTATCACCGTTAACAGCTACAACGTCAACTGGTGTATCATAAGGAAGTGATTCATATTTCTTTTTGGTTCGTGCCATTACTTCGCTAGTCTGGAAAGTGAATAACCCATTTCTTTAGCCCAGTCTGGTTTTTCCTCAATCTTCCTGTGTCCATCATGAGAAACTGCAAGCCAGAATCTAGTGTCTAACAACAAAGAACCTATCCTACCTTTTTTATGGTGTATTTGGTCAGCTGCTTTTCCAGTGATAGGACAGAACTTGTTTTCAGGCAGTGCCAAGAAAGCTTTTTTAAGTTTTGAGTACTTGGTCAGCTTTTTAATCATGCTGGCGCTCTGCTGTGGTATCTTGGTTTTATTTATTGGTTTTTTGCCGTCTAAAGACTTTTCTTTGCTCTTACGTGTGCAATTATAGGAGCAGTACTTATCCGTTGTGCGATACGGTTTAAATTCGTTTTCACATTCTTTTCTTGCACAAGGCTTTAAATCAACCTCTTGGAAACTATTCATTGTCAACTGGCTTTATATGTTCCCTCCAAAATACAATATCAAAACCGTTTATTCCCCATTCGCTCCCTTTTCCAGCTGTCCAACTCATAACAGAACCCTCTCCCTCTGGATAATATATTTCTATTAACTCACCAGCTGTAGGTCTATTTTCTGAAATCTTATGCCACATACCAGCTTTCATTCTCCTTAAAGATTCACAGACAATCATATCCGTGTCGTTTGTTGATGGTGGCACCGTCATTGTAAATGATTTACCACCAGAGCGACACAAGTCACTAATATTTTTCGCTAAAGACTTCATTAATTGATCGTTTGGTATTGACCTTAATTTTAAATCGAATTCGTGCATTCTATTCATGATATTTATTTGTTTGTTAATTTAATAATAGGGGTCTTGGCTGTCCGTTCACCGTCCATTTTGTACACTAACATTGTTAGTAATTTATTGGGCATTTCAAACCCCTATTAAATCTTTAAGCTACCTCCATTTTCTTTTCAGATTCTGACGGAGCAACTTCTTCACTTTCAACGTCAAATAAAGCCAATTGCGCCCGTTTCCCGTTAAAAACGTATTCGTACACCTCGTCAGCGAGAATGTCCACCATATCAAAGAATTTGGTTGCCTTGGCGAATGTTTCGCTGTCTTTAG
>TARA_R110000744_G_scaffold7542_19_pt1 | contig 11838 bp, 9 predicted proteins | sample TARA_R110000744 | Tara Oceans TARA_R110000744 (sample SAMEA4398083) | marine metagenome | biome: Polar Biome; feature: [DCM] deep chlorophyll maximum layer (ENVO:01000326); material: water (ENVO:00002006), including particulate matter (ENVO:01000060) such as... | depth 36 m | reverse complement strand
TCACGTTTAATTTCATCTTTCACGTCTTTTGCTAGGCCATCCCACTTGTTCACTGCGACCACCAATGAACGCCCAGAATTAAGCACAAATCCCAACAAACTCAGATCTTGATCTGTCACTCCCTCTTGGGCATCTATCACTAAAAGCACAACGTTTGCTTCTTCAATCGCTTGTAACGTTTTAACAATAGAGAACTTCTCAACGGCCTCTGAAATACTGCGGCGACGGCGCACACCTGCCGTATCGATCAGTACATATTCGCGACCGTCTCGCTCCATAGGAATGAAAATACTGTCACGGGTTGTGCCTGGTTGGTCATACACCACCACGCGCTCTTCCCCTAAGATACGATTGGTAAGTGTGGATTTACCTACGTTTGGCTTCCCCACAATTGCCAATTTAATCGGCGATGCCAGTAACTTTTCCAGTTGCTTTTCAGCGTCGATTTCTTCATCGGCTTCTTCATCTTCTGGTACTTGCATATCAGGAAATTGTTCTGATAACGGCATTAAAGTATGAGTTAATAACTGCGTGACACCGCGACCATGGGCTGCAGCTATCTGATTAACATCCCCTAAGCCTAACGCAAAGAAGTCGGCACTTTCACTGTCACCGTCAATTCCATCGACTTTATTGGCCACTACGTAAACAGATTTATTCTGCTTGCGTAGGTGGTCGGCAATGCCCTGATCTGCAGCCGTTAAACCCGCGCGGGCATCGACTAAAAACAAAACAACGTCAGCTTCATCAATGGCCATTAATGATTGGTTGGCCATCGCCATATCAATGCCTTGTTCATCACCGCTGATACCACCGGTATCTACTACGATGAACTGTAAGCCTTCATAGTTAGCCTGACCGTACTTACGATCTCGGGTTAATCCAGGAAAATCCGCAACTAACGCATCGCGCGTACGCGTTAAGCGGTTAAACAACGTGGATTTACCCACATTAGGGCGGCCAACTAAGGCGACAACGGGTAACATATTTCACAATCCTTAAAACGCAAACGGCTCAGGAACATCCCAAGCCGATTAATATTATCAACGTGACACAAGCCACTATGGGCCAAATTAGGGCACTTGAATCGCCACTAACTTGCCATCACGAGTTTGAGTATACAGCATATTGCCATCAACCACTGGGGCGCTATATATACTCTCATCTTCGTCATCTCCCCCTACATCAACCCGAGAGACAATTTTGCCGTCAGTTTGATTAAAGAAATGTAAGAAGCCCCACTTGTCGCCCGAAACCAAGTATTCACCAATGGGTTCAGCTGCGGTAAGCAAGCGTTTTTTAAGGGCGCTTTGGCTCCACTTTTCAATACCATTTCTAGCATCAAGTGCGTACACGTTACTGTCTGAATCGACCACAAACAACGTATTACCTGCTTGGGTTAAACGACGATAGGATTTGTACTCACGCTTCCATATCGTGCGGCCACTTCTAAGCTCTACTGACGCTAAGCTACCATCGAAAGAAATAACATAAATAACGCCACCAGCCACCAACGGCTTGCTGTCGATATCAACAATGCGGTCAAGCTCAGTCGCACCAGTTGCAGAGCCTATGGGTTGCTCCCATGCGGTTTGCCCTGTACCTAAAATGTTAACCGCTAGTTTGCCAGACGCTGTACCTACAATGGCGCCGCCATTTGCCGCCACAGGCGCTGCAATACCACGTAACGATAATGGAGGAACATCAGACTCGTAAGACCATATCTGTTCGCCTGACTCAGCGTCTAGACCAAACATGGTGCCAGAGCCAGTATTAATAACGACAACTCCTTCATCAATCGCGGGAGCCGCTAATACTTCGCCTTTGACCGTAACAGACCATTTCTCTTCGCCTGTATGCACATCAAGAGCTGTCACATCGCCGTTCTCTGTACCAAAAAATAAGGTTTCATAAGCAACCGCTAAACCACCTGCGATTTTTGCAGAAGCACCACTAGACCACAGATTGGTGATACTAGAGGTAAAACCTTCATGGTTGTAAACGGCGTAGTTGTTCATCCAAATTTCTTTACCGGTTTCTTTATTATACGCAGCCACTTTGCCTTGGCGATTTGCTGCGAATACCATGTCATAGGCAACAGCAGGCTTCAATCGAGAAAAGTAATGGTCTATTCCATCACCCAAATCGGTATCCCATAATGTTGTGGGTGTGAACTGAGAATCAATCGGCTTAAGGATACGGATTTCTAGCTCTTCATCATCGGTAAACCATCCTGAAATCGTGCTACAGGCTGATAAACCAAAGGTGCTAATCAATATTAAGGGCAGTAATGCTTTTTTCACGTTTAAATCCTTACCCGTTCGCCGCAAGAGCCAAATTATCAAGCTTCATTTTAACCACACTGTTCGCACTATTTGCTGCCACAGCTGCACTGTACGCACTACGTGCTTTGTCAAACATTGCTTGCTTAACGTATATGTCGCCTTTAATTTCTTGCTGCTGAGCGTTAAACGCCGTTGAGGTGACTTTATCCACACTAGCAAGTGCTTTTTCAGGTTGCTCTAATGCTAATTGCACACGAGCTAAACGTAAATTTGCTAACGCGTTCACCGCGTCGCTTTCACTATTAGCAGCGGCAAATGAAAGTTGTTTTTCTGCTTCGTTCAGATCTTTACGATCAATTGCTTGTTGGGCAAGTTGAAACGCCATTAGCACGGCATAACCTGTATCGCTGTTTTCATCAATATAGGCTTTAGCTTGACCAAAATTGGCGTCCTGCGCCTGCAAAGCAGCGGTTTGCGTTTCAAATGCCGCTGATGCTTGTTCTTTTGTGGCGATTTGCTCATCGTTGTAATAACGCCATCCCCACAGGCCGCCTAAACCAAGAACTGCACCAACAATAATGGCGGTACCGTTCTCTTTCCAAAACCGTTTAATCGCTTCAACTTGTTGTTCTTCTGTTTCGTAATGTTCCATCGCAACTTCCTCTCACTGCACCACCGCTTCGACTATGAGCAGCGACTAATTATCTATTTAAATCGTATTAAAGCGAAAACAACTCAACCAATGTCGACTCAAGTTCTGAGCGAGCAATGCGAATTTGAGGCTTGTCTTCACGTAAAAACTTAATGCTGACTTGTGCATCTTGTTGTTCGGTTTCACCTAACACTAAAGCAACTCGGGCTGCACTTTTATCTGCACGTTTCATTTGCTTCTTAAAGTTTCCACCACCAAAATGGGTCTGTACTCTAAGGGTTGGCATAACGTCACGCAAACTTTCTGCAATTTTAAGCGCATATAACTCGACTTCGTCACCCATAGCCGTCACGTATACATCCACTGGAGACGCGACAAACTCTTCTGCACCGCTTGCTTGCAGCATTAACACTAAACGCTCCATACCGATAGCAAACCCCACGCCTTGAGTAGACTTACCGCCTAGCTGTTCAACAAGACCATCGTAGCGGCCACCTGCACACACAGTGCCTTGGGCACCTAAACTATCAGTCACCCATTCAAAAACCGTACGGTTGTAGTAGTCAAGCCCTCGCACCAAACGCGGATTAACTCGGTATTGGATACCTAAGGCGTCTAAACGTTCACACAAAGCGTGAAAATGTTCTTTAGATTCAGCATCTAAGTAATCAATCAGGCTTGGTGCATCTGTAATAGCCGCTTGTACTTGTGGATTCTTACTGTCGAGCACTCGCAAGGGATTGCTTTCCAATCGGCGTAAGCTGTCTTCATCCAAGTGTTCTTTTCTAGCGAGTAAGAACTCAACTAGGGCTTTGCGGTAGGTTTCACGCGCTTCATTTGAACCTAATGAATTAAGCTCTAAGGTCACCTGCTCTGAGATACCAAATTTTTTCCATAAACGGGCGCTAAGCGCAATTACTTCAGCGTCAATGTCTGGGCCGGCTAGCCCGAATACTTCTACACCGAACTGATGAAACTGGCGGTAACGACCTTTTTGTGGGCGTTCGTGGCGAAACATAGGCCCTAAATACCATAAACGTTGCTGTTGGTTATACAACAAACCATGTTCATTACCGGCGCGAACAACACTGGCCGTACCCTCTGGACGCAACGTTAAGCTGTCGTCGTTGCGGTCTGCGAAGGTGTACATTTCTTTTTCGACAATATCAGTCACTTCGCCAATAGAGCGTTTAAAAAGATCGGTGCTTTCAACGATGGGCGTGCGTACTTCTTGGTAACCATAACTGGCAACGACTTCACGGATCGCTTTTTCAGCCCATTGCCATAAGCCTGACTGTTCAGGAAGGCAATCATTCATGCCTCGTATTGCCTGTATTTGTTTAGACACTAAGGAGATTCTCTTTGACTAGATAGTATTAAAAAGCCCCGTATTATAGGGGCGTTGTAGGTAAACGTAAACGAAGACTCCGCTTTATCACGTTTTTTTGCCTAAGTTGGCAATTATCCTAGATGCTTTACGTCGATTTTCTTGCTGCTATCAAGCAATGCAGCTTTCGCTCTAATGCGCTTTTCCAGTTGATCAACCAGATCATCATTCGACAAACGTTCTTTTTGGCGTTTGCCATCCACGTAATAGCCGCTCATATTGCGCGCGCCTGTTAAGCCCAAATCTGAGACTTCAGCTTCACCTGGTCCATTAACCACGCACCCAATAATCGACACATCCATAGGGGTTAATAAATCTTCTAAGCGTGTTTCTAATGCATTCACTGTGCTTATTACATCGAACTCTTGGCGAGAGCAGCTTGGGCAGGCTATAAAATTGATGCCACGTGAGCGAATACGAAGCGATTTTAGAATATCAAAACCCACTTTGATTTCTTCAACTGGGTCAGCCGCCAGCGAAATACGAATGGTATCGCCTATGCCTTCGGCAAGTAACATTCCCAGGCCCACCGCACTTTTCACTGCGCCAGCACGGAAGCCGCCTGCTTCGGTAATACCAAGATGTAACGGTTGATCAATTTTTTTGGCTAATTCACGGTAGGCGCCTACCGCTAAAAATACGTCTGAGGCTTTAACGCTGACTTTAAACTGATCGAAATTGAGTTTATCGAGAATATCAACATGACGCATGGCTGACTCAACCAGTGCATCAGGTGTGGGCTCACCGTACTTTTCTTGAAGGTCTTTTTCTAATGAACCGCCATTAACACCTATACGAATAGGAATGCCTTTATCCCGGGCACAATCAACAACTGAACGCACGCGCTCCATACTGCCGATATTTCCTGGGTTGATGCGTAGACAATCAACACCGTATTCAGCGACTTTTAAAGCAATTCGATAATCAAAGTGGATGTCTGCAATCAGAGGGACATTAACTTGCTGCTTAATCAATTTAAACGCTTCAGCTGCATCCATGGTGGGTACAGATACACGCACGATTTCGCCGCCCACCGCCACAATGCGTTTAATTTGCGCTACGGTCGCCTCAACATCTGTGGTCGGCGTATTGGTCATAGATTGCACCGCAATAGGTGCTCCCCCGCCAATAGGAACGCTACCCACATTGATCCTAGTTGATTTTCTGCGCTTTATTGGTGACTCTGCAAACATGCTGTTTCCTAACTCAATTTGATAAGGTCAAACGTGTACTGAGAGCTTAAGCTCAGCACATACTACTTAATGGCTTAATTAAGACCGAGGTAAAGTAAATTTAGCCGTACTATTTGGTGCTAAAAATGACATATCTAGGTCTTCATCCGCGTACCGAATTTGCACCACACTTGGTGCCCCTAAAATGACTTCAAAGGGGGCGACTCCGGAAATACTCATTACACGGCCCGCTACTTTAACCCCGACAGCAATGGTTTCTCCGGTGGCATCAATAACGCTCACCCAACAATCCTCAGCAAACGTGAAAACCACATCAACTAATTCACCAGTTTGCTCGTTTTGTGCGGTAGCAGACAATTGAGGGTCTAGTGACGCAGAAGCACTTTCATTATTTGCGGTTAGCGCTGGGGCAACACCGTCTTTAGGTGATGCAATATTAGGGACTAAAGCGCTATTACTATCTTCAAGGCTTCCACTTGCATCAAGCTCGCTACCTTGACTTAATTCATCACGAGCTGTTTCAGCCATTTCTTGGGCCATATCTTTAGAGCTCGAACCTGACTCGTTAATACCTTCAGTAGCGATAACGGCAGTGTCGTTTTCAACATCGCTTTGGATAGCGGCAGGCTGTTCACTTTTTACTTTATTTTGTGCTTCACTTTGTACAATGGGGGTATCTAACGTACCTGCGGTGTCGTTGTCACCCTGTTGAAACCACCAGACAACAACTAGCGCGACAACTATCGCCAAAATAAGGTAAGTGACTAACATAAGCTTATCGTCGTTAGCTTGATGGGCCACACGACGGGAAAAACTCTGTAATTTGGCTGGTTCTTTTTTATGGGTATCCAGGTTATCTAACCCGTCGAGCACTTGAGCTTCTGAAACATCAACCTGACGAGCATATAATTTAAGATAGCCCTTGATGAAAGTCATCGAGATGCTAGGGTCGTATTCATCGTTCTCTAAAGCGATAATTAAGCTCGGCTTTAAATGGATCAGGCCAGCAATTTGCTCTACCGTTAAACCTTTTTCTAATCGCGCAGCCTTCAATACAGGTCCTGGACCGAATACCTGAGACTCTTCCATATGTTGTACTTCTTCACTCATTTAACTAACGCTACTCTTAATAATGATTAGGGATGGCTATTTGGGTTCAACAACCATCAATTTTTGCCCGATATAGATGGAAGCAGGATCAGAAATGTTGTTCCACTCCATAAGTTTGCTCATCTTAACGTTATATTGCAAAGAAAGGCGATAAAGATTCTCTTTCGCCGTAACAACGTGATATTGACTTGCTTTTACATCTGACGGGGCAGCATCCTTTCTAGGCTCTACCGCTGGCACGTTAACAGTCTGTAAGGGCGAGTCCATTGGTGCAATGCCATTAATATAATCCCTGGCTGGCTGAAAGTCTGGATATAGGCTCAGCAACATATTTGCGTAATCACTCGCTCGATTTGGCGAACCGGCGCCCTGCTCTATTTTTACCGCTAACCACAAACTGTCAGCAGAAACGGATGCCACTTTTTCATAGCGACGCAAGCTATCTCTCGCTGCGGCAAAGCGATTGGCCTGCAACTGCATTTGTGCTAACAAGAATAAACTTTTAGCCCGGCCTGGTTGATGATTTAGCGCATCTTCGAGAAAGTCGATCGCATCGTCTAACGCATTTTGACTTTGACTACACAGCGCCAAGTTCTCGTAGGTTTCTGCGGATGAATTATAAATATCACTATTCAATGCTTTGAAGAAATAAACTTTGGCTTGTTCGTAATCGCCTTGTGAGCACAAAAACGCACCATAGCTATTGGCGATATCGGCATTTTTAGGCGCCAACGCCATGGCTTTTTTATATGACGCTGCGGCAGAGCCATATTCTTCGACGTTCTGAAAATAATATGCCATACCGTAATGCACATCTGCCATTTCTGGAGCAAAGGACAATGCTTTATCAAGGTTAAATTTAGCTTGGCTGAAATTACCGTTTTCTAGATAGGTTAGCCCTAGAGATAAGCGTGTCTTTGCGGCCTTTTGCTTATCGAAGTCATCAGCGCCTGACCCAGCATTTTGGCTAGCACAAGCACTTAAGGCGAAAATCAAAATGACACTCATTACTCGGAAAAAACGGAAAACATTCATAGGGATCATTCGGTTAGTACTCAATGTTCCATTTTTACCGAAATTTCATCACCCTTCATCTGTTTTTTCAACATTCGTTTAGTTCTATCAACCACGTCGCCCACAAGTTGACCACAGGCTGCATCAATATCATCACCTCGAGTCTTACGCACGACTACCATCAAACCGTAACTCGAAAGCACTTTCGCAAAGCGGTCAATGCGTGAATTACTCGAGCGACTATAAGGAGAACCTGGGTAAGGATTAAACGGAATCAAGTTAATTTTGCACGGTGTATCGGCCAATACTTTCGCCAGTTCATGGGCTTGGTCGGTACTATCATTGATACCGTTGAGCATGACATACTCTACTGTCACTTTACCTTGGTTAGCATTCGATTTGGCTAGATAACGGCGCACCCCAGCCAGAAATTCTTGAATAGGATATTTTTTGTTGATTGGCACTATTTCGTCACGCAATTTATCATCTGGGGCGTGCAGCGAAATAGCCAGCGCGACATCTATCTGATCGCCTAACATGTCGAGTGCTGGTACCACTCCTGAAGTACTCAAGGTCACACGGCGTTTTGATAAACCGAATGCGAGATCATCAAGCATTAAATCCATCGCCGGCACCACATTCTTCAAGTTTAACAGTGGCTCGCCCATCCCCATCATGACCACATTAGTTATGGGACGTTTGGCACTATCATTAGATAAGCCGATGGTCGTTGCTACGCGCCACACCTGACCAATAATTTCAGACACACTTAAGTTGCGGTTAAAGCCTTGCTGAGCAGTCGAGCAAAAAGTGCATTCTAGGGCGCAGCCAACTTGCGACGACACGCATAAAGTCGCGCGGTCCGCGTCTGGGATCCACACAGTTTCGACTTCTTGTCCGCCTTCTAGGCGTAACGCAAATTTTATCGTACCATCACTTGCGCCTTGCTGATAGGCGATTTCTGGCGCTTTGACTTCACATTGTGCTTTGAGCTTTTCACGTAACGCTTTGTTCAAATTAGTCATTTGATCAAAGTCTGACACCCCAGCTTGATAAATCCATTTCATCATTTGGTCGGCACGAAATGGCTTTTCGCCAATCGAACTAAAATACTCTCTTAAACCCGCTCGGTTAAAGTTGAGTAAATTAATTTTAGTCGGTTTTGCTGACATCACTTCTGACATGGAACGGGGTACCTCAAATAAAAGAAACTAGTGTACATTTTTTATGCGAAAACTACCATTTTGTTGGTCGTTCAAGCGCGTTTAGATCGCAAAAGGGAGCCTAAGCTCCCTTACCTACAATCGTTAAAAAAATTAACGAGTGCGTGGGCAAATTTCTTCGTCAGAGAAGAAGTATGCAATCTCACGTGCTGCTGACTCAGGCGCATCTGAACCGTGACACGCATTTTCGTCGATTGATGCAGCGTAGTCTGCACGCAACGTACCAGCAAGTGCTTCAGCAGGATTAGTTGCACCCATGATTTCACGGTTCTTAAGAACAGCGTTTTCGCCTTCTAAAACCTGAACCATCACTGGACCTGAAGTCATGAATTCAACCAAAGCGCCAAAGAAAGGACGTTCGCTGTGCTCAGCATAGAAACCTTCTGCTTGTTCTTTGCTAAGGTGAAGCATTTTAGAAGCAACAATGCGTAGACCTGCGCTTTCGAAACGGTTGTAGATTGCGCCGATTACATTTTTAGCAACTGCGTCTGGTTTGATAATTGAAAAAGTACGTTCTAAGGCCATGATTGGTCTCCGATTACAAAATAAAAAAGTGCGATTAAAAATTCGCGCGGATTATATGCGTTTCCTTGGCAAAAGCCCAACAAATCGCGAAATTAATCTGCCAAGAGATTGAAACTTTATTATTCTTTGCCCGAGAGGCTTTAGATTGACGTATATTCGATGCCACAAACTGTTTATGATAGCTTTCAGGAAAACCATTAATAAGGAGAAACGGTGCTTCGCTTACTTTTTTTACTGCCACTTATTTTATGTTTGCTATGGTTTGCTTACCTCAGACTACGAGGATTTTCATTACGCCAAGGGAAACAAGGGTTCATCTATATCTTGGTTTTCTCCGCTATTATTGCGGCCTTCTATACGCTGATGCTGTGGTTAACAGCCACATAAAAAACACTAAAACAACGAAAAAGAAAATAACAAAAAAGGAGCCGAAGCTCCTTTTTTTGTTTTTCAGGTAACGCTTAGTAAATTTCTACATCCGCTTGTTCACGCAGTGCATTAATAAACTCACCATAGGTAAATTGCGCTCGCATTGTAGATAATCTATTTTGCAAAGCCGCTACGTCAGTGCTTGGTAACTCGGTGCCGTCATTAACTTTAATAAGTTGGACTAAACCGACATCACCATTGAATAGCTCAACCACTTGCGCGTTTGATTCTTTGTCCTCAGTCAATTTAAACAAGGCCGTCACTAAGGCTGGAGAAACCTGAGAGCCGCTTCTAGCAACAGCTTCCTGCTCTTGCCACTCAACAGCTTTAGCTTGCAAGCTTTCGCTGACGTCCTGCTCAGCCTTAATATCAACTAATAAGGTTTCGGCCCACTCTTTAGCCGCCTGCTGAGCTTTCTCAGCCAATAAAATATCATTAATTTCAGGTGATACTTCTTCAAGAGCTTTAGTACGCTGAGCTTCGTAATTAGCAACGCGCACGAACATAACGTGATTGTCACCTAGCTCGATTACATCGCTGTTTACTTGATCGTTAATGAGCTCATCAGAGAATGCTTGAGCAACAACGTTAGGATAATTAACCGCTGCTGGAACACTGTCTTGGCTAAACATAACGGTTGTGTTGACATCAACCTCAGCGATTGCTGCCACTTCATCAAGTGTATCAGGCGTTTCAAAAGCAACTTCTGCCATACGTAATTGCTTAGCATAGAACTCTTCTTCAGCGCGTTCAGATTTAAGCTTAGCGATCACATCTTCTTTCACGTCAATGAATGGGCTTGTCTGTTCAGGCTTTATATCCGTTAGTTTGATGATGTGGTAACCAAATTCACTTTCTACCACATTGGATACATCATCAACATTAGCCAACGCAAAAGTAGCTTCTTCGAATGCAGGATCCATCATGCCTGCGCTGAACCAATCTAAATCACCGCCGTTCTCTGCACTAAATGTATCACTGGAATACTCTTTAGCGAGTTCGGCAAAGTCACCACCGTCGTTGATTTTAGATAAGACATCTTCTGCTTGCTGACGAGCGCTTTGCTCATCATCACCGAATTCTATAAGAATGTGTGATGCGCGGCGTTCTTCTTGGGTTCTGAAATCTTGTATATTTTGTTCGTAGTATTGCTCTGCTTCATCATCAGAAACAACGATGTCGGTCAATAAGTCATCTACCGACAATTCGACATAGGCCAAGCTCACTTTTTGCTCGGTATCAAATTGAGTGATATTGGCTTGATAATAGTTCTCAACATCCTCATCAGATACGTTAACACCATCTTTGAATGACTCAGCAGGTATGGTTAAGTAGCGAGCATCTCGTGTTTGCTGTTGAAGCTTATAAGCCTGTGTTGTTTCAGCGGCTAGCGTGAATTCAGAGCCTAATAATGCATTTGATAGTTGACGACGAGTCATGTCAACACGCATGTAATCGCGAAATTCGTTTGGCTGAAAGCCAGCTTGGCGTAATACTGCGGTGTAACGATCATTATCGAATTTGCCGTCAAATTGAAACTCTGGCATCGCTACAATAGCTTGCTTGATTTGTGCATCGCTGACGCGTAAGCCCATATCAATGGCTGCTTGCTCAAGAAGTTTATCGCCGATTAAACGGTCCAAAACACCCTGCCTAAATTGTTGCAAGTAAGCGCTATCGGCGGTCAATGCAGCGAAAGCTTCACCGTACTGTGACTCCATGCGTCCGCGTTCATTTTGATAGGCGCGTTCTAAATCGGCTTGTGAAATAGTGTCATCATTAACTTTAGCTGCCGCTGTTTCGGCAGAAGAATTGATATAGCTACCGACGCCGGCAAATACAAAACTTAAAATCACCAATCCTAGGATAGCCATGGCCCAAGTGCCCTGGGTTCCCTCTCTGATTCTTTCCAACATGTTCGTTTTTAACTCCAAATGAGTTGCTTTAGATAAGCTGAATTTTTACTAGTTATTAGGGCGTGTTGACCTAAAGAGGCAGGATTATATATTAAACGTAATCA